>Ga0079226_10002613_pt1 | contig 13898 bp, 10 predicted proteins | sample Poulit2014_FD_76345 | JGI IMG/M metagenome (GOLD analysis project Ga0079226, IMG submission 76345) | Agricultural soil microbial communities from Georgia to study Nitrogen management - Poultry litter 2014 | ecosystem: Environmental > Terrestrial > Soil > Agricultural land | place: USA: Georgia... | reverse complement strand
TTATTTTCAATACCTGTTTTGGTGAAAGCTTTGTTAAAAATTGCAGGATCTGGTTTTGCGGTAGGCACTTCATCCCCACCAACAACATCTTTAAAGTAATGACGAACTTTTGAACGTTCTAACAAATGTTCAACCATTTCCCGATGAGTACTTGAAGCCACAACTGCTGGAATGCCTTCTTGTTTAAGGTAATCAAGTAACTCAATTAACCCTTCGTGTAAATCAACGGTTCCATTTCTCAACTGGTAATCCAGTTCTTTTTCACTGTTTTCTAAGAACTCACCTAATAACGCATGGTCATCATACATCTCATGCATCGTTTTAATCATAATGTCATCACCCGCACCAATAAATTGAGAATACACATCAAAACTGTAGTCCATTCCTAATTTATCTGCTGTTGCTTGACTCGTTTTATAATAAATCTTTTCAGTATCAAACATTAAGCCGTCCATATCAAAAATGACTGTTTTTACTCTACTCATCACTAACTCCTCCGGTTTATTTATTTAAATTATTTAGATTTTTAATTTGTTCTTCCACAGACTGATAACGATTTTTGTATTCTTCTTCTTTATCACGTTCTGCTTGAACAACATCTTCAGGCGCATTTTGTACAAATTTTTCATTGCTTAATTTGCCTTGTGCACGTTTGATCTCACTTGCCCATTTATCCAACTCTTTTTCCAAGCGAGCAATCTCTTCTTGAATATCAACTAAGCCCTCAAGCGGCAAATAAATATCCGCACCTCTTATTACTGCAGACATGACTTCATTTGGAACATTCGCTTCTGTGTCGATGATTAAATCACTAGGATTACAGAAACGCTCGATAAATGATTGGTTTCTTTTGAGCATTTCTTTTTCGTTTTCTGAATGCGCCTTAACAATCATATCTACTGGTTTAGATAGCGGACGGTTCACTTCTTGACGAATATTTCGAACCGCTTTGATCAATTCAATCAACATATTCATGTTTGTACGCGCCGTGTGATCTGTAAATTCTTCATGAACCACTGGATAATCAGCAACTACGATTGACTCTCCTTTATGAGGAAGATGTTGCCAAATTTCTTCCGTCACAAAAGGCATGATTGGGTGCAACAAACGTAAAGTTTGATCCAATACATAAGTTAAAATACTTTTTGTCGTATTTTTTTGTTCTTCCGTTCCTTCATTTAGAATTTCTTTGGACATTTCAATGTACCAGTCACAATAATCATCCCAAATAAAGTTGTAAAGCGCACGACCTGCTTCTCCAAACTCAAATTTCTCAAATTGATCCGTAACATGAGCAACTGTTTCGTTTAGACGAGCCAAAATCCAACGGTCAGCGAGTGTTTTTTCACCTGTCAAATCGATGTCTTCAAATGTGAAATCTTCTAGATTCATAATGACATATCGGCTTGCGTTCCATATTTTATTAATGAAATTCCAAGCAGAGTCCATTTTTTCGTAACTGAAACGAACATCTTGTCCTGGAGATGAGCCCGTTGTTAAGAACCAACGTAAAGCATCCGCACCATATTCATCAATAACATCCATTGGGTCAATCCCGTTACCAAGTGACTTACTCATTTTGAGTCCTTGTTCATCACGAATTAGACCATGAAGCAATACATTTTTAAATGGTCGTTCCCCTGTGAATTCAAGCGCTTGGAAAATCATTCGTGAAACCCAGAAGAAGATGATATCATACCCTGTCACAAGCGTATTTGTTGGGTAGTATCTTTGATAATCATGTGAATTTGTATCTGGCCAGCCCATTGTGGTAAATGGCCACAATGCTGAACTAAACCAAGTATCTAAAACATCTTCATCTTGTGTCCAGTTCTTGGTATCTTCTGGTGCTTGTTCTCCAACATATACTTCTCCAGTTTCGTTGTTGTACCAGGCTGGAATTCGGTGTCCCCACCATAGTTGTCGGGAGATGACCCAGTCATGAACATTTTCCATCCAGTTAACAAATGTTTTTTCAAAACGCTCTGGATAAAAATGAACTTTATTGTCTGTTTTTTGATTTTCTAAAGCATTTTTTGATAATTCATCCATACGGACAAACCATTGGGTAGATAAACGAGGTTCAACAACAACACCCGTACGTTCTGAATGCCCAACACTATGAACCATTTCTTCAATTTCAACAAGTAAGTCGGCTGCTTGTAAGTCTTCAACGACTTTTTTACGAGCTTCAAAACGATCCATTCCCGCATAAGCTCCTGCATTTTCATTCATTGTGCCATCTGGATTCATTACATTTAATCTGGTTAAATCATGGCGGTTTCCGATATCAAAGTCATTTGGATCATGAGCAGGCGTAATTTTAACCACACCTGTTCCAAATTCGCGATCAACGTAGCTATCCGCAACAATTGGAATTTCTCGATCCATTAACGGAAGAAGGATTGTTTTACCGATATAGTCTTGGTAACGTTCATCTTCAGGATGTACCGCAACGGCTGTATCTCCAAGCATTGTTTCAGGACGTGTTGTCGCAATTTCTAAATAGTCGCCACTTCCATCCGCTAATGGATATTTCATGTGATAAAAAGCACCATTAATGTCTTTGTGGTCTACTTCAATATCTGATAACGCGGTTTGAGCTTTGGGGTCCCAGTTAATGATATATTCGCCTCGATAAATAATACCTTTATTATATAAATCTACAAAAACCTTAGTAACTGCCTTACTTAAGCCTTCATCAAGCGTAAAGCGTTCACGTGCATAGTCTAAAGATAAACCAACTTTTGCCCATTGCTCGCGAATATTGGTTGAATATTCATCTTTCCATTTCCAAGCTTCTTCTAAGAATTTTTCGCGGCCAAGTTCATGACGGTTTGTGCCTTCTTCATTTAATTTTTCTTCAACTTTTGCTTGCGTCGCAATTCCTGCATGATCCATTCCCGGCATCCATAAGGTATCATAGCCCTGCATGCGTTTTTGACGAATAATGATATCTTGTAAAGTTGTATCCCATGCATGCCCTAAATGAAGCTTTCCAGTAACGTTTGGTGGCGGAATCACAATTGAATATGGTTCTGCTTCATCATCTTCACTCGCTTTAAATAAATCAAGTTCTAACCACTTTTCATATTTTCCCTGTTCAACTTCATTTGGTTGATATTTTGTTGACATTTCAGTTTCTTTTGCCAAAATAATCACTCCTTATATTTTTCAATGTGTATCTTTTTTTGATCTTTGGTTGATTTTTATCTTAATCTTAAAAAATAAAAAAGCACTCATCCACTAAAGGACGAATGCTTGCTCAATCGCGGTACCACCTAATTTATACGTAGAAAGTGTACTTTTCTACATATCTCTTCATGACAGTTATAATGGACTGCCCACCAAACTTTTTGTTTGCTCGCAAGCTACCTTCAGATTTCATTTATAAGGGCTCACACCAATCGCCCTCTCTCTGGAATAAATAAAAAATCCTACTCCTCTTGGTCAACGCTTTATTTATATATTAAAGTTTTTCTTACTAGACACCCTATATTTTACCATTTTTCTTAAAAATATCAAATAAGTAGCGCGTCTTTTTACCAATTCATAGCTTTACGTGTTTTTGTAATTTCAATGCGTTCATTTATGATATGGATAATCTCATGTAATTCTTCTCTTGATTCATGCGGAACACTCATGGACACCATACTTGTGCCAAAATTCTTTTTATTGATTTCTTGGGCTTTTCTTTTAATAAAAGGCAAAGTATCTAAATATTCTTCTTCATTATATAAATCAATGCCAATATTGGGCGTAGCATTCACCATCTCTAATTTTGCTTTTTTCATATTTCCAAAAGGGATGACTTCTCTTGAACCAATCGCGTTTGTATTATCAATAATCCCTCTATCATTAATAATTAAAGCACCTTTTGGAAAAATCGCTCGATAAAGGATAAAGAAAAAAGCATAGCCAAAAAATAAAGTTCCAATACTGCCAATTAAAATACTAAAGGGTCCTGTTGCCTGCCCCTTTGTTGATAGAGTGAAATCTGTAAACATACCCAAATAAAGTAAGAAAACACTGGCACCAAACATCACAAAACCTAAACCTAACATCGGTAATAAATCAGCTCTTGAATGGTCATAAGTTAAAGTTTCCATAATGACCTCCTTTATTTTTCTACATAATGTGTAAATTTCTTTTATACATGCGGTTGAATAAATAATCACTTCATGCGACGAAGCTGAAAAATAAGCTTTGTAGAGATTGTGTCATTTTGAAAGAGAGGGGTGTATGTTCTGTTGTATTCTTAAACTAAATATTAATGATTCGGACTAGAGCTGTCAATTTGTATGCTCTATAAATTCGTAAAAGAAAAGAGACCCTTCGTTGAGAGTCTCCGTTGTTCTTATAGTAAGCCTTCAAATATTCCTTCTTCAACGGCTTCATTCGTTGATTCTGGTCCAATCTTTTCAATTTTCAGACCAGCCATTGCTCGTTCCAACAAACCTTCTACGTCTAGTGCTTTTTCATATTCAATGACTCGCTCTAGACTTGGCTTTGTTTTTGGACGAGGCGGTGTAAAAATCGTACAGCAGTCTTCATAAGGCAATATAGACAGTTCATAGGTATCGATATCTTGTGCAATCTCTACAATCTCTGTTTTATCCATTGCAACCAGCGGACGTAAGATTGGTGTAGTCGTCACTTCATTAATTGCCAACATACTTTCTAAGGTTTGTGAAGCCACTTGACCTAGTGATTCTCCATTCATGATCGCAAGTCCTCCGCGTTGTTCACGAATTAAATCCGTTAAGCGCAACATCATACGGCGAGTGACCGTCATAATGTACCCTTCAGGAATATCTTTTTTAATTTGTTCTTGGATTTCAGTAAATGGCACTTCAATAAAGGTCACTTGTCCATTAAAACGTGCTAATTTAGCCGTTAGATCTTTCGCTTTTTGTAAAGCTTGCGGGCTTGTATAGGGTGGGCTCGCGAAATGTACAGCCTCCACATCAATTCCACGTTTCATAGATAAATACCCTGCCACCGGTGAATCAATTCCACCAGATAACATCAGCATTCCTTTTCCAGCAGTTCCTACAGGTAAGCCCCCTGAAGCTTGAATCGTTTCGACAGATAAATAAATGCCATCCGCACGAACTTCTGTACGCACTGTTAAATCAGGGCTTTCCATCTTCACATCCAATTCTGGGAAAGTCATCGCAACAGCAGAACCTAGGGCACGGTTTAATTCCATCGTGTCATATTCAAAATTATGGTCGGCTCTTTTTGTATTAATTTTGAAACTTTTCGCTTCCCCTACAAAAGGACGAACAATTTCAATGGCGCCTTCTTCTGCAGCTTCTAAAGTTTTTTCTACTTGAATCACTGGTGAGATCGTTTGGATACCAAAAATATCTTGCAGACGTTCCACTACCCCATCCGATGATTCTCCATTTAATTCAACATACATTCGATCGCGGAACCAACTCACATCCACCTTTGGATAAGAACCTTCTAACGCATTTTTTACATTACGGCCGAGCATGTCGATAAAGTAATTAATGTTTTTTCCTTTCGTCGACAATTCGCCATATCGAATCATAATTTGTGTCGGTTTCATATTAAAAATTTCACTCCTAAATTTCTACGTTTTATTTTTATCCTTCTTTAGTTTCGTTCCAAAATGACATCATTTGAAGAAAATGTTTATTTTGTCATTGGTCACAAGATGAGAGACTAACCATTGATTACTTCAAATTTCTTGAGCACTTCATCAAAAACTTCTATAAATTTTTCTACTTCTGCTTCGGTATTATCCGCTGAGAAGCTTACACGGTTCGCCGTTTCTGCAATATGTTTCGGTACACCCATCGCATGTAATGTGCTGGAGTCAACATCTAGCGCACGACTTGAACACGCACTTGTTGTTGAAATATAGATGTCTTTTTCTTCTAATGCATGAACGGTCACTTCTCCGCGGATGCCATCAATTCCAAAACATAGAATATGAGGGGCATGTTCTTTTGGAGAAAAAATCGTGACTTTTTCTTTCTGACTTAAATAATCTCTTAATTTTGTTTGTAATTTTCTTAGATGCCCTTGTTTTTGCTCAGCATTTTCAAAAGTCAAACGCACAGCTTTTGCCATGGCAGCAATAGCCGGTAAATTTTCTGTTCCACTGCGCATACTTTTTTCTTGTCCACCACCCGTTAATAATGGGGCAAGTTGGCGTCCTTCTTTCGCATAAATAAAGCCAATTCCGCGTGGAGCTTTAAATTTATGACCCGAAAATACCGCAAAATCAATTCGACTATATTCTCCTAATTTCAGATCCGTTACACCTAACGCTTGAACAGCGTCTACATGAAAATAGATCGTTGGATATTCTTCTAAAAGAGTTCCAATCTCTTCTAATGGCTGCATACTGCCTACTTCATTATTTACTGCAATGATAGAAACTAAAACAGTATCTTCTCTAATCGCATTTTTTAAATCATCTATAGAAATAACCCCTGCTTCATTAACAGGTAAATAAGTCACTTCCCAACCTAGCATTTCCAGTTGTTTCATCGACTCATAAACAGCCGGATGTTCCACTGTAGTTGTAATAATATGTTTTCCAAAACGTGCTTTTTCAATCGCTGTTCCTTTAATGACCCAGTTATCGCCTTCCGTACCACCACTTGTAAAATAAATTTCATTTGCTTTTACCTCTAAAGTATCCGCAATTTGAGCACGAGATTGTTGAAGTAACTGGGAAGTCACATCCCCTAATTTGTGTAAACTAGAAGGGTTTCCAAAATATGTTTCACTTACTTTTTTATAAGTTTCTAAAACAGAATCCGCCACTTTTGTAGTCGCGCTGTTGTCAAAATAAATCATTTTTATACATCCTTTAATTTTCTCGATTCGGTCGATAATGTTAACATAAATTCTTTTAAATTTGAACTATTTTGTTTAATTATCAGACACTTAATCTTGCTTCCAATACATAAGAAAAGCTAGGACACGGCGTCATTTAACGAAGTTGAAAGAATGTTCTCATTCCTTTTTTCGAAAATGACCGGTTATCCCAGCTTTCGGTTTAAATTTCTTGTGTTGTTTCTTTTTCATAGGCCGCTACGACTTCATCATAAGCTCCCGGATCTACATTTTCTAATTTTTCACGTACAAGTCTCAAAGCTGTATCGTAATCATAGTCTTCTGTAAAGAGCGATTCACTATAACGAATGGTTTCTAAAACTCCTTTATGTGAATCTTTGTAACGGTATAATCGTTGGGATGTACGTTCAATTAGCTCTACTTGACGAATGAGTTCATTCGTAATATCACCGAGTTGCGTAACATCTTCTTGGCACATTTTATGAATTTTCCGAATTTCAATTAACTGAATTTTGGGACGAGATAATTCTGCCGATAAATTCTCAATTCGGTCGGTAGTTGAGAAAAAGAGCTCTAAATAATCATTAGGTAAACCAGGTAGACGCTCATTTTCTAAATGACGTTTCATTTCATACATCGCCTGTTCCATCGCTAGCATATCATTTTTTAGTTCTAGTTCTTCTTTACGATAATTTTCTAAATATTCTGAAACTTTTCTATATTCAACATTTAAATGATCCAAGTGATCAAACATATCCTCTAATGTATCGTACGCAACAGAATAAGGAATCGTTTGTTCTTTTAAACGCTCATTTAGTTTATCAAAGTCTTCTCTTGTTTCCTTCACTTGATCTTCTAGTCGGCCAATAATGGAAGGTTCATTATGAATCAGGACATAGCTTTGCGAAAGCCTGTTTATCGTATTATTTAATCGACGGTTTTCATCTTGTAAGTAATAAATCCCACGTTTTGTATCTTCGGCTAGTTCAGCAACTAAAGGTTTTGCCTCGATCTCTATCTCCATTTTTTCATATAAATGATCAATATTTTTAGCTAAAGCCTCCATGGCTTTATGCGCTTTTTCTAATTTTAAATCACGGATATAATCATAGATTACATTTTGATTCTCTTTTAAGGTATCAATATCCGCTAAAATGGTATCTTCTGGGAATAAATAGTTATTTTCAATCATACTTTCATAGCCTTGACGCAAATCACCAAGCTGTTCATCGTAGACCTCATCCATTTTTTCAAGCAATGCCGGAATTTGATCCATTTGTTCTTCTGTTTCTTTGATACTTTCATCCAAACGTTCAACGATTTTATTCGCTTCTTCATGATCACCAGACACCGTATATTCAGAAAATTCTGTGAAGTCATTTTCCATCACGCTCAGTTTACGTTCAAAACTTTCAGAAGCTGGCCCAAAAGAAAAACTGTAAGCCAGTAATGATTTACGTACTTCATGGTATCTTTTTTTGATTAAATCAATTTTTTCTAAGTTGGCTTGCTCACGTTCAATTAACCCAGTAAGTGCTTCTTTTAGTTCGGTAATATCTGCATTAATCTCATCAATCGCTTGCTCAGCCGCTTCTTGGCTTTTTTTCGATTCTGGTAAACGGTAGCGATCTGTGGCTTGTTCTGCATCGAATAAATGATTTTCTAATTTTGGATATTTTATCGACTCAATGTCTTGCCATTTTTTTTCAAGTGTTTTTCGCAATTCAGAAGATTGTCCAGTAATGTTTAACTCCGACACTTCTTGGAGTTCATCGTATGGCGCTCGCTTTAACACATCATTTTTTTCTTTATCTAGTTCATCAATTTGACTGTAATATTTATTTCGAACAAAATATGTAATAATAGCAGTCACAGCAGCAAGTACGATAATTACGATTAATGTGATTTGTAACGGACTCATATCATTTCCCCCAAGCATATATTCAAATAATCAATATTATTCATTATGTTTTTATCTTTATATTTTCGTTTTTTCACTCTCAGAATTCTTGTGAATTCCATATCACAACTAGTATATCAAAAATATAGACAATATGTTATAATGCGGGCAAATTTATCTCAGAAGTTTTTATTTTTTATGCATTTTTTTGACCATTTAGTTGCCCATAACAACTAAATGCTTCTCTCATACAATTCATTCTTTATTTTTGAAGTCCGTTGAATGTTCCTGTGTTTTTTTAAAATAAACAATTTTTAAGAGAGGTTGCCTGCTTTTATTTCAATAATATGATAAACTATTTAGAATAAAAGTTTTATAGATTTAGGAGTATGGTAAATGGAAAATAAAATTAGTGAAGGATTAATCTTACAACATATTGAAGGTCTCGTAAAAGATGAGCCAAATTGGATTGCAAATTTGAGTAACGCTGCGGCTCTTTTGAATGAGTCACTTGACCAAATTAATTGGGTTGGTTTTTATTTATGGGATGAAGCGGATGAAGAATTAGTACTTGGCCCTTTCCAAGGACGTGTAGCTTGTATTCGTATTGCTTCTGGAAAAGGTGTATGTGGTACAGCCTTTGAACAAGGGGAAACTATTGTCGTTCCTGATGTAAATGAATTTCCTGGTCACATTGTTTGCGACGCTGCAAGTCAATCTGAAATCGTCGTGCCTTTAATAAAAGATGGCAAAGCAATTGGTGTATTAGATGTTGATGCACCTGTTAAGAACCGTTTTGGCGATGCTGAAAAAGAAATGTTAGAAGCATTTGTCGAAGTATTCTTAAAATATGCTTAATTAAAGAGTAGATAAATAGAAGGCACCTAATGTGGGTGCCTTTTTTGTTTTAACAATAGAAATTTTAATATACAAAATAAAAAAGACCGAGAAAAATCCCAGTCTTTTGTAAAAAAATCTTTTATAATTAACGGTTGTAGTACTCAACAACGTAAGCTTCTTGGATTTCAGCAGGCATTTCTTCACGTTCTGGTAAACGAGTCATTTTACCTTCTAATTTTTCCTCATCAAACTCTAAGTAATCTGGACGACCGTATAATGATTCAACAGATTCTTGAATAATTGTCATGTTTCTTGATTTTTCACGAACACCGATAACTTGTCCTACTTTAACAGTGTATGATGGAATATCTAGACGTTTACCATCTACTGTAATGTGACCGTGGTTTACTAACTGACGAGCTTGCGCACGAGTTGTTGCGTAACCTAAACGGTAAACTAAGTTATCTAAACGTTGTTCTAATAAAATCATGAAGTTTGTACCGTGCTCACCTTCACGAATTTTACCTGCTTGTTGGAATAAGTTGAAGAACTGACGTTCATTCATTCCATATAAGAAACGTAATTTTTGTTTTTCTTTTAACTGTAGTCCGTACTCTGATAAGTTTTCACGGCTTGTTGGTCCGTGTTGACCTGGAGCATATGGACGACGTGCTAATTCTTTTCCTGTACCTGATAAAGAAATCCCTAAACGACGTGATTTCTTCCAAGTTGATCCTGTAAATCTTGACATTTTATTTCCTCCATTATTTTTAAATTGGAGTAAAATAACGTAACGAATAGAAGCTCAATAATACGTGCATTCCCTTTTAATTTTCACCGAATTGCAGCCGCTGGTTACTCATTCACCGAAGTGGTAAGGAAATGTTGACGCGGTTATCACTTCTTGCTGCATTATTTTACACAACGACTATTGTACCTTATTCATTGAATAAAGTCAAAATAATTTTGAAATCATCGAATAAAAAAACATGAACCCTACTCACTTTCTCAAGAGGGTTCATGTAATTTTTCTTTATGTTATGGTAAACCGTTACCTGCAGCCATGTAAAGTGCATACCAATCTTTACGAGACATTTCAATTTCTGAAGCTTTTGCGATTTGTTGAATACGATCTAAGTTCATACTTCCCGCGATCATTTGCATATTTGCTGGATGACGGAGAATCCAAGCTGAACTAATACCAGTTGGTGTCGTATCATACTTTTCAGCCATTTCTTTTAATAAAATATTTAATTCTGGGTAAAGATCATTGTCAATAAAGACGCCGGCGTCTCCTTGACCTTGATAAGGTGACCACGCTTGAATAGTCATTTTATGAATACGTGAATACTCTAATACTCCCCCATCATGATCTAAACTCGCTTCATGCATACGGTTAGCATTAATTCCTTGATTAACCATACCAGTATGTAATAAGCCAAAACGTAACTGATTAGCTTGTAAGGATTGGCGAACTTCCGTTTTCAATAATTCTACATGCCCCGGCGTAAAATTACTGACTCCAAAATAACGTACTTTCCCTTCTTTTTCGAGCTTATTAAAGGCTTCAGCTACTTCTTCTGGCTCCATTAATGTATCCGGTCGATGCAGTAACAGTGAATCTAAATAATCAATATCCAAGCGCTGCAAACTTCCTTCCACTGCTTGTACAATATGTTCCTTAGAAAAATCATACATTTCACCAGGAACTATCCCACATTTTGATTGGATAAAAATATCTTCACGGTTCACTGAACTTTTCTTTAATGCATCCGCAAATATTGTTTCACTTTCTCCGCGACCATAAATATCTGCATGGTCAAAGAAATTTATGCCATTTTCGTAAGCTGTCTTAATGACATCAACAGGATTTTCAGCTGTCTGAATGCGCATCAAACCTAAGCCAACTGCTGCCACCTCTTCGTTACTTGTACCAAAACGTACTTTTTTCATAAATAAACCTTCTCTCATAGTATGTAATCGTTTCATTTATATTGTACTTCATAAATGAAATTTTTTCCAAAAACAAAACGGTTAATACTTCTTCTTAATGAACCGAAAAAGCATTACCGCTTGTCTAATTTTATCTATTTATTTTTTCTTTTAAAGTCATCAATCATTTCATTAACTTCGCGAGAGAGCTTTTGGATCATATCTTCTCCTGATGACTTTCCTTTTCCAATGCTTTCTTGCACACGTCCTTTTAATTTCTGAACTTGATCATCGGTCAATTCACCAGATGCTTGATTAATTTTTCCTTTAATTTCATCTATATTTGCCATAAAAGTTCCCTCCATAATTTGTAATATCAATCTTCTTACTAAAAGTATATAGAAGCTCTAAATTTCTAGCAAATATAATCCCTTCTATATTACGTTCAACCTTTGATATTTTTGAAATAGAGTGTCTTCATCGTATTGTGATTAGCATTAAGGGCACCCTTCACTAATAAGATTTTAATTTTTTTGATATGTTTTGCTTTTTTGAAAGCTACTATTTCAAATTAATAGATATTTTGTGTTAAACTAATAAAAAGCGGTCGTAAAAACCGCCACCCTAACGAGTATGTACATCATACTAGGGGGTTAAATATTATAATAGGAGAAATCCTATTTCAGTTTTAAGTAATATACAGGAGGAAATTATTATGATAATTGGAGTACCTAAAGAAATAAAAGCGAATGAAAACCGAGTAGCGGCTACCCCAGCGGATATTGGAGATTTAATCCAAGCAGGCCATGAAGTACTCGTTGAAACAAATGCAGGTTTTGGTTCAGGATTCACAGACGAAGAGTATGAAGAAGTAGGTGCTCAAATTTTAGAAGACCCAGCTGACGTCTGGAAAGCTAAAATGGTCATTAAAGTAAAAGAACCAATTGAAGAAGAATACAAATATTTCTATGATGGTTTAATTTTATTCACATATCTACATTTAGCAAACGACAAACCACTAACTGAAGCATTGATTGAAAAGAATGTTGCTGCAGTTGGTTATGAAACAATCTCAGTCGATGGCGCATTGCCACTACTCAAACCAATGAGTGAAGTTGCTGGACGATTTGCTGTTCAAGCAGGTGCACAATTCTTACAGCATCGTTATGGTGGATCAGGTGTTTTACTTGGAGGAATCCCAGGTGTTGAACGCGGTAAAGTAGTTATTATCGGTGGTGGAGTTGTCGGTATCAATGCAGCTAAAATGGCATTAGGACTTGGTGCTCGAGTAACTATCCTAGATGTTGATCAAAATCGATTAGGTGAAATTGATGATATTTTTGGCCAACAAATTGATACGTTAATGTCTAACTCATACAATATTGGTCAAGCGGTAAAAGATGCAGATGTGGTTATTGGTTCTGTATTAATTGCTGGAGCAAAAGCCCCTATTTTAGTTACTGAAGAAATGGTTAAATCGATGCGTCCGGGTTCAGTAGTTGTTGACGTAGCAGTTGACCAAGGTGGAAACTTCGAAACCACTGAACATGCAACGACACACGATGACCCTATTTATGAAAGACATGGAATTATCCACTATGCAGTAGCAAATATTCCAGGTGCTGTTCCTCGTACTGCAACAATTGGACTTACAAATGTAACCATGAGATATATCTCAGAGGTTGCAAACAAAGGTTTAGAAAAAGCCTTCTTAGGTAATCGTTCAATTATGCGTGGAGTGAATGTGTACAAAGGCTTAGTCACAAACAAAGGTGTTGCAAAAGCCCTTGATTACAAATTTACAAATATGTATGATTTAATTCGTGGATAATTTAAAATGCGAATAAAATAGAAGAACCCCTCTTGAAGTTTTGAAACTTCTGGAGGGGTTCTTTGTATTTATTGGTGCGCACTTCATTTAGAACTAAGTTTTCGACTAACTTATTCGCTGAATACTCGTTCAAATGGGTCTCGACTAATCCCTTTTTCAAGAACTTCTTTTGCATACTCTTTAGCAGCAAATAAACTATGGTCTCTGTAGTTTCCGCATTCTTTCGCTGTTACTGCAGGTACAATATCTGTTTCCATTACATCACGTAAAGTGTTTTCTAAAGCATTTGCGATTTCTTCTGGTGAAGATTCATTCCATTTAATACAGTAAAAGCCCGTACGGCAACCCATTGGTGAAACATCAATAACACCTTCTAAATGATCTCGTAAATAAGTCGCTAATAAATGTTCTAATGTATGTACTGCGCTCGTTGGAAATGCTGCTTTGTTTGGTTGCAAAAAACGCATATCGATTTTTTGAATGATACTTCCTTTTGGATCACGCTCTACTCCCGCTACTCTCACATAGGGTGCTTGTACAATATTATGGTCTAAC
>Ga0079226_10002611_pt1 | contig 13910 bp, 11 predicted proteins | sample Poulit2014_FD_76345 | JGI IMG/M metagenome (GOLD analysis project Ga0079226, IMG submission 76345) | Agricultural soil microbial communities from Georgia to study Nitrogen management - Poultry litter 2014 | ecosystem: Environmental > Terrestrial > Soil > Agricultural land | place: USA: Georgia... | reverse complement strand
TGCTGCTGGAATGTATGCATATAGTGGAATTTTAACTGCTCTTTTAAATAGAGATAAAACAGGAGAAGGAACAGTAATAGAGGTGTCGATGCTGGAAGCACTTGGGGAATGGATGGGCTTTCCTACATACTATGCGGCGTATGGTGGAAAAGTGCCGCAGCGAACAGGTGCTAGTCATTCAACCATTTATCCGTACGGTCCATTTACATGTGGAGACGGAAAAACAGTGTTTATAGGCTTACAAAATGAGCGGGAATGGATCAATTTTTGTGAAAATGTGTTGAAAGATTTCTCTTTAGCCGAGGACGAGAGGTTCGATACTAATACAAAGCGTTCTACCAATCGGGACGAGTTGAAAAAAATGATTGAGAATAACTTCAGTGATTTAACATCTGAAAATGTTTTAAATAGACTAGAAGAAGCTAAGATTGCGAACGCTAGACTAAATACAATGCAGGATTTTTATCATCATCCACAATTAATTGCTCGTAACCGGTGGGAAAAAGTGCAGACACCTGAAGGAGAGATCGATGCATTAAAACCACCAGCAACTTTGCACAATGTAGCACCTGTAATGAATCCGGTGCCAAAATTGGGTGAACATACTGATAAGATTTTAAAAGAATTAGGAATGTAACCATAATATACACGAGGAGGAATAAACATGGGTATAAAACAAGGGTGGAATGGACGGTTTTATGAGGACTTTGAAATAGGCGACATATATCCACATCCTTTAGGAAGAACAGTGACAAAAACGGATAACATTTGGGTAACCCTACTGACTCAAAATACGAATCCTATTCATTTCGATGATTACTATTCATCTCAAACAGATTTTGGAAAACCTTTAGTAGACTCTACATTCACGCTGGCGTTGGTTACCGGACAATCTGTCACAGATATTTCGCAAAATGCGATGGCAAATCTAGGATGGGATAAGGTTCGTTTACCCAATCCAGTCTTTGAAGGAGATACTATTTATTCTTATTCTGAAGTGTTAGAAAAGCGTGAGTCGAAGTCCCGTCCACACGTGGGTATTGTGAAAGTAAAGTCATCAGGTTATAACCAACGGGCGGAAGTAGTCATCACATTTGAACGGACGATGATGGTGTATAAAAAAGATAGTTCACCCAACCAAGAAAACAATTTATTGACGGAAGTATTAAAGAACGAAAAATAACAAATAAGACCTGTGATATGTCAATAGAAAAATAATTAAATATTTGAATCAAGGTTCATTTTATTTTAAAAAAACAATACTAATTAGATTCAGCAACTGAATGTAAATTTATAGAAAGTAAACAAGGACTTTGAAGCGAACAATGCTTCATTTATCTACGCTCCTTTCGGTGTGTAAATTTAGTTGTTGCGTAGTAACGCATCAACCAAACGCACAAATTTTCTTGCGGATAGGGCGAGAGGTCTTTTAGGTCGATGTTTCGGTACTTCCTGATACTTTTTTGCATAATAATCTTTGTATTCGGGAACATGCCTTCTTACCGAGTTGGTTTCAACTAGATAATATCGCAGGTATTGATTCCCGTTTTGCGTCAAGGAAGTATCTTCGGCTGTGAATCGGCCAGATTGGTGTTTACGCCAGTACAGTCCAGCGTATTTTGCGAGCGAGGAGGCTCAAGCCATGCGAAAGGTAACGGAGTTTTTAACGCACTAAGCCATAAAGGAAATCAGAAAGAATTAATAGGCTAAAATGAAAGCCTAAATATACCATACGAGGAGCGCTGATTATGAAAGAAATCAAATATCAAGAGATTGTCAATCATGTAGCGCAATTATGTCAAGAGGCCAATTTTGAACTAGGAGAAGATGTCATTAACGCTTTCGAAGAAGCTGTCAAAAAAGAATCCTCAGATACAGGAAAAGCCGTGTTACATCAATTAATCGACAATGCGAATGTAGCCTCCGAAAATCGTGTGCCGATGTGTCAAGATACAGGTGTATCTGTTTTCATTGTAAAGCTAGGCCAAGATTGTCACATTACCGGTGGCAGTTTGTATGATGCGATTAACGAAGGGGTTCGTGCTGGGTATGAAGATGGTTATTTACGATATTCTATTGTAGACGATCCAATTAAACGGAAAAATACAGGTGATAACACACCGTCTGTTATCCACGTAGAAATAGTGGAAGGAGACACACTGGATATACAGATGTCTGCAAAAGGCGGTGGCGCGGAAAATATGAGTGCACTTACAATGCTCACTCCAAGCGCAGGATGGAAAGGCGTAAAAGAGTTTATTTTAGAAACGGTACAAAAGGCCGGACCGAATGCTTGTCCACCCCTCGTTGTCGGCATAGGAATCGGAGGTAATTTTGAATCATGTGCTTATTTAGCAAAGAAGTCTTTGTTCCGTCCTGTAGGTGAAAGACATCCACTGGAAGAAGTTGCTGAGTTGGAAGTTGAATTAATGACAGAGATTAATAATCTAGGAATCGGTCCTCAAGGCTTCGGTGGAGATACAACTGCACTAGATATAAAAATAGAAACCGCTCCATGTCATATTGCTGCACTTCCTGTAGCGGTGAATTTAAATTGCCACGCAAGTCGACATAAACAAATAATTCTGTGAAAAAAGGGGGCACGAAAATGCCAAGAATTGAATTGACCGCTCCGTTTTCAAATGAAGAGGATATTAAAAAGTTACATGCAGGGGATCAGGTGTTTATTAGTGGTACCATTTATACTGCTCGTGATGCAGCACATCAAAGAATGGTGGAACAAATAGAAAATGGGGATCAACTTCCGTTGGATCTATTAAATCAAGTAGTCTATTATGTTGGTCCAACCCCAGCGAAGCCGGATGCTGTAATAGGCTCAGCTGGGCCGACTACAAGTAGTCGTATGGATGCTTTCACTCCTACTTTATTGAACCACGGGTTAAAAGGAATGATTGGGAAAGGGCATCGGAGTGAAGAAGTGATATCATCTATTAAAGAAAATAACGCTGTCTATCTTGCCGCTATCGGTGGTTCTGGCGCTTTATTATCCCAAACAATTAAGAAAGTAGAGCTTGTAGCATACAAAGATTTGGGAACGGAAGCGATTCGAAAACTAGTAGTACAAGACTTTCCATGTATTGTTATTAACGATAGTAAGGGCAGAGACTGGTATAAAATGTCACAAGACATGTTCAAAAAATCTAAAGGAGGCGAATCACAATGAGCCAAGTGACGGGAGATGAAACGACCATACATTTGAATGAAGAAGAAAAAGAACAGTTGCGAATAGATGTGAGGAAGTTATGTGACACGTTTGGAAATGAATACTGGAGAAGTTTAGATGTAGAACGGGAATATCCTTACGAATTTGTAGATGCTTTAACGGAAGCCGGTTATTTGTCTGTGCTTATCCCTAAGCAATATGGGGGAAAAGGGTACGGTTTAACGGAGGCAACAATTATACTAGAAGAAATTCATCGCTCCGGTGGTCATGCTGCAGCTTGCCATGCTCAAATGTACACGATGGGTGCCTTGTTAAGGCATGGAACAAAGGAACAAAAGAATAAATATTTACCTCTTATTGCAAAAGGAAAACTCCGTTTACAAGCATTTTCAATTACAGAGCCAGAAGCAGGATCAAACACAACTTCTATTAAGACATTTGCAAAAAAAGTGGATGATGGTTATATAGTAAATGGACACAAGAATTGGACGAGCCGGATACAACAATCCGATTTATTAATGTTGCTTGCTAGAACTACTCCATTAGAGGAAGTAGATAAGAAGTCAGCGGGAATCAGTTTGTTTTTAGTAGACTTAAGAAAAATAAGGAAAGAACAGCCAAACGCTCTACACGTAGAAAGTGTCCGTACCATGTTTAATTATGCAACAAATAAGGTGTGGTATGAAGATATGAAAATACCGGCCGACAGTATTATTGGAGAAGAGGGAAAGGGTTTTAAATATGTGCTCGATGGCATGAATGCGGAGAGAATATTATTGGCTGCTGAAACGATTGGTGACGGGTACTTTTTTATTGATCGTGCAGTTGAATACGCTAACAATCGGGAAGTATTTAATCGATCTATCGGTCAAAATCAAGGTGTGCAATTTCCAATTTCACGCGCCTATGCCTCTGTTCGTGCAGCTGACTTACTGCGCTATGAAGCAGCAAAAAAGTTTGATGAAAATCAAACTTGTGGAGAGGAAGCAAACTTAGCAAAACTATTAGCTAGTGAAGCTAGTTGGGAAGCAGCCAATATGTGTATCAATACATATGGTGGAAATGGTTTTGTCGATGAGTATGATATTGAGCGAAAGTTTAGAGAAACCCGCATGTACCAAGTAGCGCCCGTAAACAATAATTTAGTACTTGCATACATTGGGCAACATGTGCTTAAGTTACCTAGATCTTATTAAAAGAAAGGAGAGAGAAGGATGGGATTAAGTAGAAAACTAGCACAGTATATAACTAATGTAACATATGAAAGTTTGCCAGATGAGGTAGTTGCATTTACTAAACTATGCATTTTAGATTATTTTGGTTCAGCTATTGCTGGAGTAGATAAGCCGCCAATCCAAAAGATTGATCAGATGGTAAAAGAACTCGGCGGGAAAGAGCAAGCTACATTAATGACAGGAGGGAAATCATCTGTCGTACATGCTGCCCTCGTTAATGGTGCATCGAGTCATATGGTAGAATTAGATGACATACATAAATCTTCTATTATACATGCGGCAACCGTCGTTATTCCTGCAGCACTTGCCGTGACAGAGTGGAAGGAATTAACGGGGAAGGATTTAATCACCTCAATTGTTGTTGGTTATGAGGTGTGCTATCGAATAGGGGAAGCTGTTTCTCCATCGCATTACTACTATTGGCATAATACAGCAACATGTGGAACGTTTGGGGCAGCGGTTGCAGCTAGTAAATTACTTAAGCTCTCAGAAGAACAAATTATTTATGCATTGGGAAGTGCTGGAACCCAGGCGGCCGGTTTATGGGAATTTATTGAAGATGGTGCAATGTCCAAACAATTACATCCAGGAAAAGCAGCGATGAATGGTATATTTAGTGCGCTTCTATCCAAGAAGAACTTTACAGGTGCGGAACAAATATTAGAAGGACGTCGTGGATTTTTTCAAGCGATGAGTGATGAGTATGATGAAAATAAAATAACCTTTCAATTAGGTGAAACATTTAAAATTATGGAAAACTCATTTAAAATTCATGCATCTTGTCGTCATACACACCATGTAATGGACATACTCGTTCTACTATTAAAAGAAGAGAGTTTGCAATCTGCGGACATAAAGAAGGTAACCGTAAAAACATATCAAGTAGCAATCGATATAACAGATAACCCAGATCCTAGCTCTATTTATGCAGCAAAATTCAGTATCCAGTTTTGCACGGCATTAGCTTTATTAACCGGAAACGGTAATTTAGAAAACTTTAACGAAGAAACATTGTGGGATAAGGATATTCGAGCATTGATGAGGCGTATTTATGTTCATAAAGATGAGGCTATTCACGCGACTTATCCTGAAAAGTGGGGAGCTGCAGTAGAAATAATGTTACAAAATGGGGAAACCATTACAAGAGAAACAGACTATCCAAAAGGGGATCCTGAAAATCCTGTGACAGAGCAAGAGTTAGTAAATAAGTTCATACATCTAACTAGTGCACTTTCCAATGCTCAGCAGCAACAAATTATCGAAGGAATTAAACAATTAGAAACATTGTCTTCTGTTACGCATCTTATGGAATATCGTACAACTACATAATTAAAAAGAAAAATAAGCAAAGAGGTTGAGAATAAAGCTAAGAAGGAAGGTCTTGATATCATGCACAACCAAAAATATAATATAAGGGATTTCCATTTTTGGAGAATCGTGCTCGCTTTATTTTTAGCCTCTTTTTTTATCTTAGCTTCTTTATATGCCGTACATCCGTTGATGCCTATATTTATAGAGGAATTTGGTGTATCTACGTCTGTTTCTGGTTTATCATTATCATTCACTGTGACTGGATTGATTATCGGGTTAGTAGTCAATGGATTTCTATCAGATAGAAAAGGGCGCACATCATTCATCATATTATCTTTAATAGGAACGGTTATTTTATTTTTAATTATTCCCTTATTCCAATCTTTTCTTAGCTTATTAGTTTTGCGCTTCATTCAAGGCTTTGCTTTGTCGGGACTTCCAGTTGCTGCTCTTGCTTATATTGGGGAAGAAATTAGTCCAAGAGGTCAAGGCTTTGCCACGGCATTATACATTGCTAGTAATGCTGTTGGAGGTATGTTTGGTAGGTTTTTAACCGCATATCTCGTAGACTCTTATTCTTGGGAAATGACCTTTTATCTATGGGCTGTAATTGGATTCATTATCTTCTTAATAACGATATTTGCTTTGCCAAAATCACGATTCTTTCAGCCTATTCACACCCCAGTGAAAAAAGATTTACTAGGATATATGCAGCACTTGAAAAATCCAGCGTTATTATTATTGTTTGGATTAGGAATCATTTTACAACTGTCATTTACAGGGATTTGGACGTATCTTCCTTTTCATTTGCAAGCAGAACCGTTTTCTTTCTCCCTGCAAAAGGTTTCCTATTTCTACATTACATATGGATTAGGTATTATCGGGTCATCCGTAGCAGGCTTATTAATCAATACATTTTCTTTAAATAAAATTAGAATGATTGCAATTTTCATTATGTCATTAGGTATTTTTATTACTATTAGCCCTTCCGTAGTATTTATAGCAGTCGGGTTAGGATTGATGTGCTTAGGCTTTTTTATTGCACATTCATTAACTGCTATCTCCGTTAATGCAATAGCTACACATCATAAAGGAAGTGCTTCTAGCTTGTATCTAGCAGCTTATTATGTAGGGGTTTCTATGGGGAGTATTGTGTTGGCGCCTATATGGGAGGATACTGGATGGCTAGGATTAATCGTCATAGCTGGAATTATACCAACAGTGTATATTTTACTTTATAAAATATTCATGAAAAAGACGGAGAGAGATTAGTATAAACAAATGGATTGGGAGTGACAATGAGTGCTCGAATTATGGATTATACTAAAAGATATTATATTACCTGTTTTTATTATTATGACCATTGGCTATGTGTTACAAAAGAAATTTAATTTAGATGTGCAAACATTATCTAAGTTAAATATTTATGTGTTTGTACCTGGATTTATTTTTGTAAAACTTTATGAAGCCCAGTTTACCGCATCTTTGTTTGTAAATGTTTTCTTCTTTTTTGTGTTGTATATTTTATTTTTATTTATTGTGTCTTATATTGCAGCAAAACTTGCAGGGTTTACGGATGGCAAGAAAGTAACATTTACGAATAGTATCGTTTTTTTTAATTCAGGAAACTATGGTGTTCCAGTGAATGACCTTGTATTTAAAGGTGACTCCTATGCCATGTCCATTCAAGTAATCGTTTTAACATTGCAAAATTTATTTATTTTTTCATACGGTATCTTTTCTATGCAATCGGTAGATAAAGGAAAGTTAAGCGCATTAATCGGTTACTTCAAAATGCCGGTGTTATATGCCATGTTGCTTGGTATTTTATTTAATGTATGGGAAATTGACCTTCCTCAGTTCATGTCTGTGCCGGTTTATTATATTTCTGATGCGTTAATATCCATCGCATTGCTGACACTTGGGGCTCAAGTAGCAAAGCTAAAACTAACTTCTGGATTGTCCAAGGTTTATTCGAGTTTACTTATTCGACTTGTTATAGGGCCGCTTATCGCGCTAGGTATGATTTATGCCTTCGGTGTTACTGGCATAACTGCGCAAGCATTACTCATTGCTTCTGCGATGCCAACATCGGTAAATAGTGCAGTCATTGCTGTTGAATACAATAAATACCCAGATTTTGCTGCTCAGATTGTGTTATTCTCTACTTTAATGAGTACAGTAACCGTCACACTTACTATTTATTTGTCTAGCTTATTATTTTAAGTAAGTCTAGCTAACTTAAAGCAAGATAAATACTTTGTCACAAATATTTTAATGTAGTACGCTAGATGTAAGCGGATACTGTTTCATTTACATACATGATCTAGGATGAATTGTGAGTGTTTTATTGAATGGGAAAAATGAGGAGAGGAGTTTTATTCATGGGAAATGATGTATTGTTTTCAACACATGAAAATGGTGTGGCAGAGATTACATTGAATCAGCCTAAAGCAATTAATTCATTAACATACGACATGTTAGTACCAATAAAAGAGAAATTAGTAGAATGGGAAAAAGATCAAGCAATTAAAGTTGTCGTCTTGCAGGGAGCAGGAGAAAAAGGTTTCTGTGCAGGTGGTGATATGAAGGCACTTTATGAAGCGGGACAAAATGGAAATGTACAAGAGTTGGGGGAGAATTTTTTTACATTAGAGTATGAAATTGATGGCCTCATAGATTCTTTCCCGAAACCTATCATTGCTTGTCTCGATGGCATCGTGATGGGCGGAGGTGTAGGATTAGCTTATGGTGCAAGCGACAGAATCGTTACGGAAAAAACGAAATGGGCGATGCCTGAAATGAACATTGGTTTCTTCCCAGATGTCGGTGCAGCATACTTCTTGAATAAAGCTCCTGGATACTTGGGGCGTTACCTTGCACTAACATCAACTGTTATTAACGGAGGAGAGGCAATTGATATCCATGTAGCAGACCATTTTATGAAGAGTGAAGAGATCCCTCGTTTTATAGACGCATTAAGAAATACTGAATTATCTCAAGGTTCTGTTGAAGCATCATTACAGCAACTTATTGCTGCATACGTAGCTACTCCTCCTGAGAAAGATGCATTGAAAGGTATCCAAGCGGAAGTAGATGAGCATTTCCGTTTTGAATCTGTAGAGGAAATAGTGGCCTCACTTGAAAAAGGAGGCAGTCATTTTGCGAAGGAAACAGCGGAAACTTTACAGTCCAAATCACCACTTTCTTTAAAAGTAACCTTAAAGCAATTATTAGATGGGGAAGAAAAGACCTTTGCGGAGTGTCTTGATACAGATTTAGTGCTAGCTCGAAACTTTATGGATAACCCTGACTTTCATGAAGGAGTGCGTTCTGTATTAATTGATAAAGATCATACACCGAATTATAGATATAAAAAATTGAATGATGTATCGGGAGAATTAGTGCAAGATTTTTTCAAATAACATTCGCTTATTTTTAATCGGCTTTAGAATCAATAGAAAAGAAATACCTCCAGCTTTAATTGCATAAGTATGGCAGTTAAGGCATGGAGGTATCTTTATTTATATGGTAGGAATTTGATGAGTAAATAATTTACTGTGCCTGTTCGTTCTATCAACGTATCTAGTTTTCCACCTATGCTGCTTTGGAAATTTTTCGCTTGGATTCCTTTAGTTTCATCAAAAACATAACAGCAAAAGCGATGATCATACCTATCGCGATAACACCATATTGAAAGCGAATGGTTGGATGTCCTGCAATTTCACTAATGGTATCGAGGACGACTGGTGATAAAAACTGCCCAATATAAATGCTACTAGATACAATGGCAATTACGGTGTCTGTACGGTATGGATCTACCTGGTTAAGTGCTTTGACGTTAATGAGCGGGAAAATGACACCTTGCCCAAAACCTACTAAACTTACACTCAACAGTACAAGGGGTACAGAGTAGGTGATTGACAGACTAGCAAACGCTAACCCCATTACTAACAAACTGACAGGTATCAAGTACTTTTTCAAAGCCATTTCTAACCGAACTAAAACCATACTTGTCACCATTCCACCAACGGTTGTGAACGAAATGACAAGACCTGCCGTTTGTGATCCACCTAAGTTACTTTGCTCCAAATAAAGTGCCATGTTCGTTGCAATCGCATAGTAAACAAGCATAACGAAACATGCCCCAAGAGCTAAACCAAAAATGGACATAGGAATTTTTGATTTTGTCGTAGTTGAATTACTTTCAATTGGCTTATCTTTTGGTAAGAAGAAAAAGACGAGTAGGAAGATAATGAGACCTATCCAGTACACATTAAATGGTACCCGCCAGTTAAAGGTAGCGAGATATCCTGCAAGTAACATAGTGACAATCCCACCGAAGTTACTAAAGGCCGTATTATATCCCATCATTTTGGTTTGTTCTTTTCCTGTGAAATAATCACTGATTAGTGTGAACGATAATGGCATCACAAGTCCAACACCCGCACCTAGTACAAAGCGGAAGGCGAGTAGCATGCCAATTGTGTTTGTAAATTGTGCCCCAACACCAGCGATGACATAAATCGCTACTCCCATTAAGACGATCGATCTTTTCGATATTTTCTTCGTTAAGAAACTAGATATAAACGAAAATGGAATAATCAATAGAGATGGTGCTGTTAAGACTAGTTTAATAAGCGTTGGATTTGTGTCCGAAAAATTTGCTGCAATCAACCCCAATGCTGGGGAAATAGCAGCCCCTGCCATGACGGTAGCCATAGCGATTGAAATAATAGTTGGTTTTAACATACGATTCATTAACTAAAAAACACCCTTCTGCTAATCTGTTGCTATTTTAGGCAACAAGAAAAGCTTAATAAGTACAAAAAATGAACGTTTAAAAGCACAGTGTGAAGCAGTATAATACATCAACTTGGCAAAAGTCAATTAGTCAATCAATTTGCTTATGTTTTTGAAAGAAAGTAGCCAAAGACACTACGAAAAGGCTTGTTATGATTGACTTATGAAAGGATGTACTATACAGGTAAATGGTGTTGAAAACTGAAAGGTTATTTAAAAGATATCGTGGTTTACGTCGAAAAATAAGTGTTAGGCTCATCCACTATGTTTAGATAAATGGAAATAGTAAACATTATACGTAAGTCCGTTTTGTTATGGGGTGTGTATATGGAAAATATAGAACTCATTATTATTGTAGCAATTTTAGCACTTGGAACATTCTCACAATGGTTCGCTTGGCGTATTCAGTGGCCATCGATTGTCATTATGTCCGTCGTCGGGCTATTGATTGGACCAGTCATAGGAATGATTAATCCCGGAGAAGCATTAGGAGATTTGTACAATCCGCTTATTTCGCTGGCGGTCGCAATTATTTTATTTGAAGGTAGTTCGAGTTTGGATATTCGCGAAATTAAAGATGTGTCTAAATCTGTTTTTAGGATTATAACCGGTGGGGCATTTATTGCTTGGGTTCTAGGCTCTTTATCTGCGCATTATATTGCAGGACTAAGTCTTGAAGTGTCATTTATTATTGGTGGACTATTCGTTGTTACAGGACCAACAGTCATCATTCCATTACTTAGAACAGCTAAATTACAATCACGAACAGCTGCTGTATTGAAATGGGAAGGAATTATTGTGGATCCAGCTGGACCATTACTTGCTTTGTTGTCGTATGAAGTGATTAAGGTCATTACACGTGTTGAATTAGGACCAGACTATTTACTACTCTTTTTTGGATCGGCTCTTTTAGCGGGTCTTTTAGGCTTAGTGATCGGATTCGGGCTAAGTATAATGGCAAATAGAGGGTTGTTTCCGGAATTTTTAAAGTCTCCGATTATTTTAGCATTTGTCTTACTTTGCTTTACTGCCGCAGAAATGATTATGCATGAGACAGGCATGCTAGCTGTAACCGTGATGGGATTAACTCTTGGGTGGGCAAAGAAACATGTTTCTTCACTGAAAAATTTTCATCACTTTATCGAAGGGGTCTCTGTCTTGCTTACATCCACGGTTTTTATTTTATTGACTGCGTCTTTAGCACGCGAGACAATACTGCAAATTTTCTCATGGTCGATTCTCACTTTTGTTCTTGTCATGCTATTTGTCGTTCGACCCATATCGATATGGCTTACGACCATTGGCACGGAGTTAACAAGGCAAGAAAAAACACTGATTGGTTGGATTGCTCCAAGAGGGATTGTTGCCTTAACGGTAGCGGGGTACTTTGCTAATATTTTAGCATAAGATGGGTATCGAGATGCCGAAACGTTAACAGCCTTGACATTTGCACTCGTATTTATCACTGTTTGTGTCCATGGGTTTACACTAGGACCATTATCTAAAAAACTTGGGTTATCTAATCAAGGTTCGGAAGGAATCGTTATTGTCGGAGCAAGTAGTTTTTCTATTGCCCTTGCAACAGTTTTAAAAGAAATGGATGTTCAAGTGTTAATAGTTGATTCGTCACTTGGTAGGTTACAACCAGCTATCCAAAAAGGGATCGATGTACACCACGGAGAAATTTTAACCGAACATGCTCGTTTTGAAGCGGATCTGACTCCATATAATATTATGTTAGTGATGACGATTGATACATCCTACAATATGCTTGTGACACAGTCATTTGCACCTGAATTTGGTTATCAACAAACGCTTTCCATATCGTCGTCTCCGGATGCACATGACCATCAAGAGAAAATTCCAGAATCAACACGTTCTCACCTACTATTTAATGAGGATGCTGTTTTCACAGAGTTAAACAGAAAAATTAATACAACGTATCGGATGGATACTATGCAGATTACAGAAGATGAACAGGTGACAAAAGACTTGCTGCCACAAGATACAACTCCGCTCTTTATAAAAAGGAAAGATGAATCCATTGAATTTATCACTCAACGTAAGAAGTTAGCACTGAACGAAGGCGATCAGTTAGTCGTATTGGCTAATAAAAAATAGACAGAGTAGCTTAGCTACCAGCAGCTGGTTGATATTAATCATCGGATGAAACATCACGTTTGCCTAATTCCTTTTCATCAAGGAATTAGGCATTTTTATCGTCACTAATTCGTATTGTTTCTTATCCCTTATTCTTCTTCCTCGAAACAAATGTACGAACAGGATCTATGAAAACGATAGATTATGAGTTCTATGTTGCGAATAATTGAGCATTTTTCCTCTTGATGACTCAGACGTTTATGATAAAATAACGCTTATGTATAACGAGCAGGAATGAAACAAAGTATAAATAGGCTGTACATGGAATATGGATTATGAGGTGACGGTACGTTATGGGTAAAAGAGTTCGTTTGATGGTGAGTCTATTTTTAATGGCAGTATTAGTAGGTTGTTCTAGTGCGCTGGATGAAGAATTATCCATTTATATCGAAGAGGTTGTTTTTGATATACATGAAAAAGCACATGAAGAGTTAACTGAAATAGAACAAAAGTATATAAAAGCATTGGAAAAAGAAGAGGCAGAGGTAGCATTTACTATATTAGAAGATGAATATGTGCCAAAAGTAAAAGAAACGGAAGAAAAAATTGCATCATATGATGTAGATGAAGAAGAAGTGAAAGAATTAAATGATTTACTAGTTACAGAATATCAAGCACTAAAAGATCGATTAGAAAAACAAGCTGAAACTTTTACATTATTAACAGAGATGAAAACGGATGAAGATTTGCAAGAAGCACTAAAGGAAATGGACGTTGTAGTTGAGGAGACGGAAGCATATATCGATGCGCGTGAAACGTTTAATGATGAATTATTAAAAATTGCTGATGAAAATAATCCCGATGTAGAGGTGGAAATAGAAGAAAACGATGAATTAGGATCAAATGATGTAAAAGATATTGTTCAAGGCGAGTTTGTATGGTTTACGGAAGGATTAGGATATGGTTCAAATATCTTAGAATCAGGGGAGTTAGGAGAGTCGATAGGAAACCTCGACTCTACCAACGAATTGCAAGTACAAATGATTGGTGAAGTAGAAGTAGGCGACGGGTATGTCGTAGCGGGAGAAAGTAATTTACCAGCTGGGGCAGAGGTAGAAGGTGCGGTATATGTTTTCGACGATGAGGTGAGTAAAGAACATGTAGCGACAGTGCAAGAAGATGGTTCTTTTGAGATAGACATTCCGGATGTAGAGTTGGAAGAGGAAGAAATAGAATTACGGGTAAGGTTTCGACCAGCTGATCAAGAAGAAGACTTA
>Ga0079226_10002610_pt1 | contig 13913 bp, 12 predicted proteins | sample Poulit2014_FD_76345 | JGI IMG/M metagenome (GOLD analysis project Ga0079226, IMG submission 76345) | Agricultural soil microbial communities from Georgia to study Nitrogen management - Poultry litter 2014 | ecosystem: Environmental > Terrestrial > Soil > Agricultural land | place: USA: Georgia... | reverse complement strand
TCGTGGGTGACGAAGTCGTCGATGTTGAGTTCGCCCTTCATGTATTGATCGACATAGCCAGGCAGCTCACTGCGGCCCTTGACGCCGCCGAAGGCGCTGCCGCGCCAGACGCGGCCGGTCACCAGCTGGAACGGGCGGGTTTGGATGGTCTCGCCGGCACCGGCCACGCCGATGATGGTCGACTCGCCCCAGCCCTTGTGTGCGCATTCGAGCGCCGCGCGCATGACTTCGACATTGCCGATGCACTCGAACGAGTGTTCGACCCCGCCGTCGGTCATGTCGATGATGACATCCTGGATCGGTGCATCATGATCCTTGGGATTGACGCAATCGGTGGCGCCCAGCTGGCGTGCGAACTCGAACTTGTTCGGGTTGATGTCGATGGCGATGATGCGCGACGCCTTGGCCATGACCGCACCCTGGATCACGGACAGACCCAGCGCGCCGAGGCCGAATACGGCGACCGTGTCACCGGCCTCGACCTTGGCGTTGTTGAACACGGCACCGACCCCGGTGGTGATGCCGCAGCCGAGCAGGCAAATCTTGTCCAGCGGCGCGTCCTTGCTGACCTTGGCCACGGCGATTTCCGGCAGCACCGAATATTCGGCGAAGGTCGAGGTGCCCATGTAGTGATACAGCGTCTTGCCGTTACAGGACAGGCGTGAGGTGCCGTCGGGCATGACCCCCTGGCCCTGGGTTTCGCGAATGGCGCCGCACAGATTGGTCTTGCCGGAGCGGCAGAACTTGCACTCGCCGCATTCCGGCGTATACAGCGGAATGACATGGTCGCCGACGGCGACACTGGTCACGCCTTCTCCCACCTCTTCCACAATGGAGCCGCCTTCATGGCCGAGCACGCGCGGGAAAAAGCCTTCCGGATCGGCGCCGGACAGGGTGTAGGCGTCGGTATGACAAACGCCGGTGGCAACGTTGCGCACCAACACTTCGCCCGCTTTCGGCGGCGCGATGTCGATTTCTTCGAGGGATAAGGGCTGGCCTGCTTCCCAGGCCACTGCAGCACGAGCTTTCATAATGGATTCCTTAATTTGCTGGAACTAATGCTTTGTCTAAATATAACCTGCCAGGAGCTCTTCTTGCCAATCTGCATCTCGAGCAAGTCTTGCATTGCAAGCAAGCGCGCGGAAGACCCCAAAAGGCAACTCTCAAAGTTGCAATTAAGTGTCTGAAAACACGTTTGCAATCTTATTGTTCTGCTGATTTTAGCGTGGCATGCGCCATATTGTGGCGCCAACATGGCACCAACTGCTACTGCACAGCGATCGCTTGCTGGATCATAGGCGATAATATATCCGCAGCACAAGAATACAAGTCCGCCGCGAGCTGCCACCTTGCCTGTCAGGTCAGAAATTCGGGATTGCTCGCTTGCTGCATCAGGGCTGTGCCATCTTGATCCAACCTTGCGCCTCGGCCCTGCGCAGAAACTGCCATACGTGATCTTCAAGCTCTGCCTTGGGAAAAGCCTGCTGCAGTTCGTTGACTATTGTCGCAACTGTCTTATTACCATTACAGCGGCTTAAAATCTCATGCGCACTGGCATTGAGCTTGACCATGCCTTCTGGGTACAGCAGCACATGGCAATCCTGCGCAGCCTCCCATTGCATGCGAAAACCTGGCGCCAGGTGCGGACAACCGTATTCAAGAGCCGTCGTCATCAGCCATCTCCTGCAGGTTGAAATACGGCGGCATCGCTTGGACGTAGGCCAGATGCATGGCATCGAGCATGGTCCAGAGCACGTCCAGCTTGAACTGCAGGATCCCCAGCGCCCGCTCCTGCGCCTCGCGCGTGGCAAAATAATCGAGCGTCAATTGCAGCCCATGCTCGACGTCACGGCGCGCCTCGGACAGGCGCTTGCGAAAATAGCTCAGGCCGCCGGCTTCGATCCACGGATAGTGCTCCGGCCAGCCACTCAGGCGCTGGCGGTGGATTTCCGGCGCAAACAACTCGGTCAATGATGAGCAGGCAGCTTCCTGCCAAGGCACACGGCGCACGAAATTGACATAGGCATCAACTGCAAAGCGCACACCAGGCAGCACTCGCCGCTGCGACCACAAATCCTCGCGCGTCAGACCGACTGCTTCGCCCAGAGCCAGCCAGGCCTCGATCCCGCCTACCGTTGCCTCGGTTCCATCATGATCGGTAATGCGCTGCACCCATTCGCGCCGTACGATCGGGTCCGGGCAATTGGCCAACAAGTTGGCATCCTTGATCGGGATACTGATCTGATAATAAAACCGGTTCGCCACCCAGCCCCGTATCTGCTCGCGGGTGCATTCCCCCGCATACATCATGCGATGATAGGGATGATGAATATGATAGTACGCGCCCTTGGCCCGCAGGCGACGCTCGAATTCCGCTTTTGACCAGGGCGCGTTCATAGTTCTATATCCATGCCATCGTAGGCCACTTCCACCCCGGCTGCCTCGACCACCCTGCGCTCGTCGGAGTCGGGATCCAGGATCGGATTGGTGTTGTTGATGTGAATCAGGATCCGGCGCTTGTCCGGGTAATCTGCAAGCAGCGCCAGCATGCCATCTGCGCCGGATTGGGGCAGATGGCCCATTTCCGCGGCCAGCTTTCTGCCAACTCCCATGCGCGCCATCTCATCTTCATAGTAAAACGTGCCATCCACCAGCAGACAATCGGCCTTGGCCATGGCTGTTTGCACTTCTGCACCCGGCTGGCCGAGCCCGGGCGCGTAGAACAAGGTGCCGCCGGTCGTCAGATCTTCGATCAGCAGGCCGATGTTGTCGCCCGGATGCGGCTCGTGACGATGCGGCGAATAAGGCGGTGCAGCCGATCGCAGCACAATGGCGGTGAAACACAAGCCCGGAACTTGCGGTACCTCGAATGTCGGCGCGGTCAGCTCGATTTCGTGCCAGAGCACGGTGCAATAGTGTTCCAAGACATTGAACAGCGGCAGACCCGTAGTAAGGTCTTCCTGCACTTGGCTGGTGCACCAGACGTGCAGCGGCCTGCCTTCGCGCAGGATCAGCAGCCCGGCCGTATGGTCAACCTGGCTGTCCATGAGCACGACCGCAGCAATGCCTGTCTCGCGCGTTCCTGGGCGCGCCCGCAGCCCTTCAAAGTCAATCACCTGCTGGCGAATATCGGGAGAGGCATTGAGCAACACCCAGCGCTCGCCATCTGCGCTTATCGATATCGAGGACTGGGTGCGTGGCTGGGCATGACTGCGGCCCTCGTAGAAGCGCTGGTTGTTGCCACTATTGCAGTTCCATTGCGGGAAACCGCCACCTGCGGCAGAGCCGAGAACACGAATACGCATGCAATTCTTCCTATAAAGTCGCTCGTTCGCACCGAAAAACAACAGCTCTCTTGTTTAGCATATGCCGAGCCATAACACTAGCGGCTGCGCAGCCGCGTCATCGCATAGCCTGCAAGCAAGGCCACCACAAGTGGCAGCAGCAACGTGACAAGGTAATCGGCCGTGAGCGGCAACTGTTGAAAATCGAGCGCGACATAACGCAGTAAATCGAGTTGATAACTTACCGGATTAATGTACACCAGTGTCTGCAGCCAAACCGGCAATTCGACCAGCCAACCGCTGCCAACGGCATGTACGCCTATACGACGCAATTCAGCACGCAACTCCGCAGGAATCTTCAAGAAACCGACTCCGCCAATCACACCTTTGAGCGGAAAGATAGAGCCGGATAGAAAATACAATGGCTGAATCACGCCATTGGAAATACTGCCGAAGCCCTCGAATGTTTTCATGCGGGTGGCGATGATCACGCCGAGCGAGGTCATCAGCACGCCGATGGAAAACATGACCGCCCAACCCAGCAACAGCCCGGGGATCGGAAGGGCCAGGCGGATGAAGGGTGCAACCAGCAGCGGAATCGCCCCTTGAATCACGCCAACCGTAGCGCCCCCCAGAATCTTCCCCGCTGCGACGGACAGCATTGGCGCCGGCGAAACCACCACCTCCCGCAATACACCCACTTCCCGATCCCATACCAGCGAGATCGCGCATTGCAGGGAGGCGAACAGGATGTTGAGCACGATGACACCGGGCAGGATGTATTGGGCATAGCTGTAGCCCTCGATCTCGCGCAGTGCTGCGCCCAGGCCGAAGCCGAGCACGATGAGCCACAAAACGGTGCGGGCGAAACCGCCAAACAGCATGGAGCGGTCGCGCCGGTAGCGCAGCATCTCGCGCCGCCACATCACCCACACTATGCGCAGCGCCGACACGCGGCTCGGTTGCCAGGTGGCTGTATTGCCAGCAACATTCATCGAGTGTGTTCCCCACCCTTGCGGGCAAAGCTGAGCATGCGCTGGCGCGCCGTGGCGTCTTCATCGCGCAGCTGCCGCCCGGTCAGCGTCAGGAATACGTCTTCCAAGCTGCATTGCTCGGTACCGACCACCTGGCGTTTGAGTTCCTGCGGCGTGCCCAAAGCGATCAACTCGCCGTGATCAATGATGCCAACCCGATTGCAGCGTTCAGCCTCGTCCAGATTGTGAGTGGTCATCAATACCGTCAAGCCGCGTTCGCGCAGGTCATCGATGCGCTCCCACAAATGCAGCCGCCCCTGCGGGTCGAGCCCCAGCGTCGGCTCATCCAGAAACAGTACCGCCGGCTCGTGCATCAGGGCCCGGCACAACTCCAGCCGACGCTTCATGCCGCCCGAAAACGAGCGCACCGGGCGGCGGCTCATCTCGTCCAACGAGGCCCAGGCCAGCGCTCGCTTCACGGCCGCGCGAGTCTGTGCCCATGAAATACCATACAGGGCGGCATGAATGCCGAGATTTTCGCGTGCCGTCAGGCGATCGTCCAGCGCCGGCTCCTGAAAAACCATGCCCAGACGCAGGCGCACCGCACGCGCATTGCGCACGACATCGAACCCCATTACTTCGGCTCGGCCAGCACTCGGCGCCAGCATCGTGGTAAGCATGTGCAGCGTAGTCGTCTTGCCGGCACCATTGGGGCCGAGAAAGGCAAAAAATTCCCCGGCCTCCACTTTGAGGTTCACCTTGGATACGGCTGTAAACTCGCCAAAGCGACGGCTCAGTTCGTAGCAGGCGATGGCAAACATTAATTAATCGAAAATGTCCCGGGCACGCTGGAGCGCATCCTGCAATGCGGTGCAGATTTCGTCTCCGTCGCCGGTGCGCAAAGCCTGCAGCTGCTTCCATAGCGCATCCAGATCATCATCTATTTCGGGTGCCAATGTTGCCAGTGTTGAACGCACATGGGCTTTATAAGTAATACGTGCAGCGAGCGCCTGCTCCAGCATCAATATTTCTTGATCCTGCTGAGCGGCCTCACAAGCAGCCGCCCCTTGACGCTGCATCAGACTCAATGCCGGCTTGAAGCCGCGAATCAACAATGGCCGCCCAAGAGCATTTTCCAGCGCAAACACGATATCCAAGGCTGCCCCTTCAGCATCTTCCGGATCACTGAAAGCCTTCGGCGGCTGTTGCGTCGGCATCAAGGCGTGCAACTCGCCCAGGGCGCGCTCCATCTCTTCACTGGCGGCTGGCAGCTCCGACGCCAGTTCAGCCCATAGTTGATCCACCCGTTGCAGGGTGAGCCAAGCCATTGGATAGGCCTCCAGTTCGCCCTCTGCTGCATCTTCATAGGCTTCGCCGACACCAAAATCCGAATTAGCCAATTCAGCGATCAATGCCGCTTGGAACGTGCTGTCGCGAATCAATGCGTTCGCTATCAGCAGCGTGCGCACCGAGGCCAGATTGTCTTGTGCTTGAGTCACTGCCTGAGCCAAAGCAGCTTCATCGCTGCCCTCAGCAGCCAGACTGCGCACATCACCAATATCGGCCTTTACTTTTTGCAGGAGATCAGCGTCGGCCGCGGCCAAGCTACCAGCAAACAAGGCCAGCAGCTGGTCCTGATCCTGCTCGGCCTCGTCGTCGTCAAGAATGCTGTGTGTATCCAGCCCATAGTCGGCAAGTGCCTGCAATTGCAGGCCCAACAGGTGTGTTGCGGCGGCCCAGCGCAGCGGCTCCGCGTATTCGGCCACAGCGCTTTCCTGCGCCTGCGCCGCACTCCAGATTACTGCGGTACTCAATAGTAACGCAGATGTAAATTTTTTCATGGCTTTTCCAACTTTTGCTTTAGTTTTGCTTGCGCGTCTTGCCGATACCTACACGCCTCCACGTGCCTATGCTATTTCGGATTGTTGCCTGGGAACGCACTCCGGCCGCGCTGCATGGCCCTCGTATGCGTGCAATAAACCCCATGCAGACAGCTAATCCGACGCTACCGGCACAATACCCGTCACCGCGGTATGCGGCCCCCGACCGGCCTCGATCTCACCTTTTACACATAGGCAATCACTGTGGATGATCGAAATACTGTCGGACAACCCGTTAGCGGTATAAAGTTTCTTGCCATCTGGTGTCATAGCAATACCCCAAGGGCGTCGACCCATGCGCTCGTGGATCACTTCCACCACTTCTCGGCTGTCGGTGTCGATCACATAAACTGAGCTAGTACCGCCGCCGACGACATACAGCTGTTTTTCATCCGGTGACAACACCATTTGTATTGGTCTAGCGTCTAGGCCTAGCTCAATCGTATCCACCACTGAGTGATCAGCAGTATCAATCACGGATATGCCGCCGCCGATTTCGCCCGAAACATAGGCGGTGTTGCCAACATGCGAGAAAATTACATAACGAGGGCGCTGACTGACCAGGAAGTTCTTGGCAACTTCCATTTTCTCAGTATCTATGACGGTGATGGTATGGCTGGTCTCACCGGTCACATAGACCCAGCGTCCGTCTGGACTGACGCCAACACCTTCCGGCTCAATGCCAGTGTGAAAGGTACCGAGCTCTTCACCTTCTTCAAGATCGAAACCTGTTGCTCTGGCCGCGTCCTCATTGGAGGCCCACAGCTGGGTACCGTCCGGACTAACACCCAACCTTTCCGGATTGGAGCCAATATAAAAGGTCTTGATTATGTCGTTGCTTGCCACATCGATGGCGACGATCCTATCGTCACGGGACTCGACTTGCGGATGAAAGTCGCTTATGGCCACATAGATAGTGCGACCATCCGGACTGACGGCCATGCCACGCGGCCTGACGCGATCGCCGGGTTCCGATACATGAATGGTATCGATGACCTTGTCGGTAGTCGTGTCGACGACGGTGATTGATCCGCCGTATTCATTGGAAACATAGATACGCGCCGCGGCGTCCTCATCCGCAGCCACGACAGCCCATGGAGCAACGGCTAGAGCCAGCAATACAAGCACCACTCTTGGCAAGATTCGTCCAGATAACATGATGTCACCAAAAAGTTAATTGAATTCGCATTTTGACTGCCCAGGCAAGTCTCCGATCTGGTCAAGGCGCTCGATCGGATCGGTACCGGGCTTGCGAATTTCCGGGAGTTCGCCAGCTAGGCTGGCCAGATCCTCTGCCGATTCGGCTTCGGAATTGATTTGTACGAGATAAATCGGCTGGCGCAACTGATGGTCCCAAGGGCGGAACGAGACACCGATGCCCTTGTGCACATCAAAGCTGGTGCGCGGATCCTCCAGATGCTCGATCAATGCTCCGCCATCCATAGTTTGTGCCATAAGGGCAGCCTCATAGAGCATTTTGACACTCTGATAGCCGGCCCAGGCCGAGGGATCCATAGGCTGGTTCCAGCGATCCAGAAAACGCGCGTTCAGCTCCCGGGCCCCATAATTGTCAATGCTTGCTTCAAATAGCGCTGCCCGAAAACCGCTGCCGACTGTTGCCGATGCATTGCGGGATGCGGCGTAAAATGCGCGTGTTTGCGCCATGGCGCTAGGAAAGCCGGTGACCAATATGTCGTCCAGCCCGAAGCTTTCGAATTGGCCAAGAAAATCGAGTTGCCCTACGACATCGAGCATGAGTACGACGATGTCGGGCTGGATCGTCTCAATTTGCTGCAGGGCGTTGGTAAATAGCGGACGTTCACCCGAGACCTCTGCACGGCCGACCTCTTCTGCGCCGAAATGTTGATCCGACAATGCTCTGCGCATGCGCTCATATTGAGCCTGCTGCTCCGGTGTATCGGCCACAACAAAAAAATGTCGGCGCAAACCTGCATGCACAAACCAGGCAGCCATCGCGTCGAGATACATCGCGGCGCTGGCTTCCACATGGAATGTATAGCGATTGCAATTCTCGCCGCGCAATACATCACCGGATGCTGCAATGTTGAAGAATGGCACTTGGCGCTCAGCCGCCAGCTCGCTCAGTATTCGGGTCTGCTCGGTACCAAAACCGCTGACGAGAGAAAACACGCCTTCACTGGCTATCATGCGCGCGGCAGCGCGGCGTGCCGCATCCTCATCAGGGGCCGTTGCCACCAATACCTTCAGCTCCCGGTTCAGTAGCGCGGCATTGCGGGCATATTCCTCCCCGCCCATGATAATGCCCTTATGCGCAGCATCAGCCGCTGCAATGTAGCTGGTTTGTCCGCCAATCGGTGTCATGCCGGTACGCATTGGTAGAACCGCGCCGATACGCATTTCCTTGTCTTCTGGTGTCGCCCAGCCATGTCCTGCAGCCAATCCGGCAACAAGGGCGCCACCTCCAAGCCGCAGCAGCTGACGTCGGGATAAGGTGTTCATCGTCAATTCTCCTCGACTTCCTTCAGGCTCAGGCGTGGCTTCGACAGTGGCTCGAGAGGCACCCCATATTCCTTGAGCACTGCTTGGATGTCGTCCCAGCGTTTGACCATGGTGCGATCAAGCAAGTACTCGAAGTCGCGATCCCCGTGGCGCAGACCGATAGCGATGGAGAACACCATCGGCAGAGATGGTGGTTCGAACTTCGGCGCTACCGGTACAATCCTGAGCGCTCGCTCCTGTTGCTGCGCAAAATAGCCCGCAATGGGACCCCAGACGATTGCCAAATCGACATCACCTTTCGCAACTGCCGTGACAATTGGTGACAAAGGGTTATCCACATCGTAATCACTGATAATCGGAAAACCAACCATATTTTCGATCATGCCGCGATTTGCCAAAGCCGTGTTGGGTGGTGCCATGCCGCCCTCAGCCGCAATCTGGACCCCTATCTTGAGATCTTGAAGCTCCGGATCATCGAAGGAGCTGATGTCAAAGTTAGCATTCTCAGGATAGACGAAAACAAAACTGCTACGGTAATAAGGCAGCGTCGTCAAAACCTGCTTGTTGCCATCGGCAATGCCCATGATCATGTCACACTGGCCCGAGCGCAGTGCCTGCTGAATGAACTTTCTGCGTCGCGGATACCACATGTAGCTGAGTTCCGCGCCAAGCTCATCGGCGATGATTTCTGCAATCCTGTTTTCAAAGCCTTCTTCCGCTTCATTGGTATAAGGCATATTATTGGGATCTGCGCAAACTCGCATTTCCCAGCCGGGCGCCTGCACCTGGCCCAAAGTCGCTGGCGAAAAGGCGAGCAGAATGATTGCGCTCAGGGTCAACACGCCGGTGGATATTTTGCGTGCCATCATTCGAGTTCCGTAGCAGGTTAATATTTGGCGATTGAACGCAGGTAAGTGATGATCTTCCAGATCTCATTTTCATCCAGGTGAGCATCCCACGGCGGCATGCCGTTGGGCCGGCCTTGGCTTATTGATTTAAACAAGTCAGCATCACTGTCACCGTAGCGCCAGTGTTTTTCGATCAAATCTGGGCCCATGCCGCCGCCGCCACTGCGACCATGACAACCATAGCATCCGACACTCAGGTAAATCTCTTTACCTTCAGCTGCTGCTTCCTTGTCACCGGCAAAAGGATTCTCGGAACCATCTATTAACGCCTGCTTGGTTGCCTTGCCCTCCTGTTCATCGGTGTCGGCACTGCTTTTTGTAGCAACTGCGGCGCTGCCGCCCGGTGCAAGGGCGGACCATGTATCGCCGAAGGCTATTATGCCATTGCCGGCGATACTGCCGGCACTGATATCGCCGGCAAAATAGTACAGTGGGTGGCCAGCGTAAGTAATCTGTATGTCACCGTTATCGCGGGTCAGAGTGCCCATCCGCGCGCCAACCACGCCAGCGCCACCGCTCGGCCTTGCATCTTCGTCTATTGTGTAGGGGCGAAAAGTGTTGACACAGAAGCCCTGACATTTGCTGGCATTACGGCTGTCACGCGGAAAAAAATACAGCGTGCGCCCATGGCCGTCGGTGATGTATTTACCCAGTGACTCGCGCTCCGAGACTTGGATGGTTGGGGTGTCTGCATCAGCAAAACCCTGAGCTCGCAATGGCGTGGGAGTGAGCAGCAGAGTACCGATCATGCTCATCAATATCCCTGCGCTAAAAGACGTCCATCTATGTCTGATAATGCTCATCAATCCGATCTCCAAATTAAGGCGGCATGGATGCATACCCGCCAGAATTCTCGCAGCAATTCGAGCTCAATTGGAGCGGACAACATGGCACTTCGCTTTGTCATCGCCGCCCCTAATGTCATTTAATCTCAGCGCGCCAGCATGGGGGCCGGCCTGATTTGACAGGCCACTTTCCTTCTTCCGGCGCCAAATCATCAGCTGCGGGCATTTGCTACAGCTCTTGAGTGCCATTCTCCTGAAGGCTGCAACAGACCATAACAGCCTCGCCGTGTAGCCGCCAGCAGCATACTGTACTGGCATACGGGTATCAGCATTCTGGCAAGTAATAGCTACGCAGAGAGCCGTGAAGCAACAGCCGGGAACTGGCAGGCGGAACGCTTGCCCCGCCTGCCCAAACAAGAAGTCTGCGACCCATTGCGCTATCCGCTTATGCGACCGCGCGCCTAGTCAGCTCTCCTCTTCTTTGATGCCGTCAAGTGCGAACACGTACAGCATGCCACCTTTTTGAGTATAACGCCCCAAGTCGGCGAAAGCATTGACTGCGCCCAGCGCCGCGGTCGGATCATCCAGCGACAGATCGCCGGCCACCGTCAGTCCAGCCCAGCCGCCGATACCGCTTAAAATGGCGATGTATTGCCTGCCGTCCGGTCCGATGTAGGTCATCGGGTTGGCGATAATGCCGGATCCGGTCGGGAATTTCCAGACTACGTCACCCGTTTCAATGTCCACAGCCTTGAACCAGCCATCCATGGTGCCATAGAAGGCGAGCCCGCCGGCGGTGACCATAGCGCCACCCCAGGCCGAGAATTCCTCCTCGATTTCCCAGACCCGCTCACCCTTGATCGGATCCCAGGCCATGAATGAACCGCGATTGCCGCCCGGACCAGGATAGGTTTTTACATCAGCGCCTACGTAAGGCACACCAGCAGTATAGGAAACATCCGTATTGTAATAATCCATGCACAGATTATTGGTCGGCACATAGAACAGGCCCGTCTCCGGAGAATAGGCAGCCGGCTGCTGATCCTTGTATCCCATTGCGGATGGACAGATATTCTTGCCTGAGGCCTTGTCGGGATTGCGTACGGGCAGACCGGTTTCCAAATCGATCTTCTCGGCCCAATTGACACCGGGGCCAAAGGTATCGGCTTTCAGAACCTCACCGGTGGCGCGGTCGAGCACATAAGCAAACCCATTACGATCGAAATGCACTAGAGTCTTGCGCATCTCGCCGTCGATTTCCAGATCAACCAGGATGTTTTCGTTGACGCCGTCGTAGTCCCACTGGTCATGTGGGGTCCAGTTATAGGCCCAGATCAGTTCACCGGTTTCTGGATCCCGTGCCATGACGCTGGTAGCCCAGCGGTTGGCATATGCCACCTGATCCTCGATATGATCAGGGTTGGCGCGACGCATGCTGGAGTTCCAAGTGCCGGGATTGCTGGTGCCGTAGTAAACCAGATCCAGTTCCGGATCATAGGTGAACCAGCCCCACACGGTGGCGCCACCCAGCTTCCATTGATCCTCAGGCCAGGTCGTGACTCCCAGATCTTCGCCCTTCAGATAGTCATAGAAAGGATCGAAGCGATCCGTAATCCCGACCTCATCGTCCGGGCCGGTGTTGTAGACACGCCACTCGCGTTCGCCTGTGTTCAGGTTATAGGCAGTCAGGTAGCCACGCACACCGAACTCACCACCCGAGACGCCGACAATTACCTTGTCGCGCACTACAATCGGGTGATTGGTCATGGTCTGGCCTTTGGATGGATCGGCGTTGTCCGCTTTCCAAAGCTCTTTGCCGGTCTCGGCATCCAGTGCATAAACCAAGCCGCCGAGCGTATTGAACACGATCTTGCCTTCGGCAAAGAAGACGCCGCGGTTGACCGAGTCACAACAGGCTACGCCGATGGAAGATGAATACGTTTCCGGCTCAAATTTCCAGGCCACTTCGTGCGGATTATTAAGGTCTATGGCATACACGAAGTTGGGATAAGGAGTGACAAAGTACATCATGTCACCCACTACTAGGGGTGCACCTTCATGGCCGCGTTGCGCGCCGGTCGAAAATGACCAGGCCACCCTGAGCCGATCAACATTGTCGGTATTGATCTCGTCGAGCAAACTATAGCGCGTACCGGCAAAGTTTTTGCCGGGCAACAGCCACTGTTCCGGATCATCCTGTTTATTGAGCAAATCCTGGGTGTTGAACTCCTCCTCTGCGGATTGATTGTCAGCGGCTTGCGCGGTGATCATCGCACCGGCCAAGATCAATGACAATAATAAAACGACAAGCCTACACGAGCGCGAACAGAGTCGCGCATGAACATGATCATTCATTATTTCTCCTAAATCCCTTTTTTAGGGTTTACGCTGTTTGCCTACGCCTTCTCACACCTTGCTAGTCAGCAAGCGAATATGTGTATAGCATATCGTCAGACATATGTAAATAGCTAACCTAGCACGTAGATAGGTTCCTGTAATACGACGCGCCGCCCTACAGCAGGCGACTACGGAACCTGCTCCAGCAGATCCTGAGGCTCTTGCTGCTTGTAGCTTGCAGGAATTTCGAACTTATCATCAGACAGTGGCTGCTGTATAAGCCGCTGCAATATCTGTACTACACCGCTTGCATCAAGCACTATGAATAGCGGCACGCCGTCCAGTTCGGACATGGCCGGCGCCTCGGGATCGGATGCACCGCTGGCCATCGCCCGTTCGAGACCGTTTATCAAGCGGTACATGCGCCGATAACTGTCGAACGCGCTATTTGCCAGCCCCAGCGTGTCTGCTGATGCCAGACAAAGTGCGCCCACCTGCAGCCCAGCGGCAATTATATCTCCGACCTGGCACTCGACATCGGCGATCCATGCTGTATCGCCCTTCATTTCTACATGCGATATGACTGCTCCTATCTCACGCTGTTCCAGTAGGTGGCCTACCTGAGACTCCAAAAATTTTCGCTTCCAGCTCGGCATTTGTTCCATCTCCTGCTGCAGGCGCACACGCCGAGCCCGCATGTTCCGGCGAATATAATCGACACCGGCCGCATCCAGGACAAGCACTTCTTTTTGAGCTGGGCTGACCGCAAAAAGCACATCCTCCGTCCGCTTGTAAAGCAACCATTTGAACCGTGGTCCAAGAGCAGCGCCCTCAATGCGAATTGCGTTCGGGCGCAACATGATTTGCATCGACTCGGCTCTGCTGCCGCCGAAAACCTGATAGCAGAGAATGGTATCAGCCGTAGCAACCTGCACGAACACAGCAGCGAGAACAGCTAACAGAACGCCATATCCAAAGCGGCAAACGTTGATCATGCCCTTCCCTCCAGCTTTGTCTAAACAGCAGAGCAGTCGTTAGGGCTATGTCACCGTTGAATGTGGATAGGCCTGACCGAAGGCGGCGGCCAAGACACGGTGAGGCGATAAATCATCGCGATTGGCATCAAGCATGCGATGCCAGCCCAAGTAGTTGTCCAGGTAGCGCGTAGCGACACCATGGAAGCGATCCATCCAACCTCTCCATCGACTGTGATACGCGTTGACATTTTGTACATGAAACGCCCGACGTCGAACGCGAATGCCTT
>Ga0079226_10002609_pt1 | contig 13917 bp, 12 predicted proteins | sample Poulit2014_FD_76345 | JGI IMG/M metagenome (GOLD analysis project Ga0079226, IMG submission 76345) | Agricultural soil microbial communities from Georgia to study Nitrogen management - Poultry litter 2014 | ecosystem: Environmental > Terrestrial > Soil > Agricultural land | place: USA: Georgia... | reverse complement strand
TGGAAGTTCTCTAGTAATTGCGGGTAGTCTTTCTCGAGTTCTGAAAGCTGCAAATCATGTGTGGCAATCATGCCTTGAGCATGCAGAGCAAGGAGCTTTTTAATCACTGCTTTTGACCCTAAAAACTTATCCACCGAGTTGGTTCCTCTAAACATCTCATCGATTAAAAAGAAAGCATTATTCTTCTTCTGAACTTCTGCTAAAATAAACCGCATCCGGTCTAGCTCCGCTTTAAAAGTAGAGGTATTCTCTTGTAAATTATCCTTAATGCGCATGTAGGAAACTAGAGCAAGTATGGGCAAGTGGAACGATTCGGCGCAAACAACGGCACCTGAAAATGCCAGCACGGCATTGGTACCAAAGGTACGTAAGAAGGTACTCTTACCAGCCATATTAGACCCGGTGATTAGTGCAATGTGATGCAAATGATTATCGTAAGAGTTGACTACAACCTTACTGGGGTCGATTAGGGGGTGCCCCATATTCCGAACTCGAATGCTCTTTCGCAAAGGTTCCTCAATAATTAGTGGCCTTGCCCAAGTAGGGTGATTCACCCTCCATAGAGAAAGGCTTAAAAGCGCCTCTACCTCAGCAATTACCTCGAGTGCATCTTGCACTTTTTCTCCATGCTTCCTTTTCCAGATGGAGAGCTGCTCGGATTGCTTGAGATCCCAAAGAAATAGCATATTCAGTCCTATCCCCACAAGTGGATTGTTGCGGACTTCTATCTTACTGACAATGCCAGTTAACTCTTTGAGCACCCCAGAAAAGCTATCTCGCTCAGATTCCCCTTGGAGCTTTTTAATGAGTTGGACTGATTTTTTAGACTGGAAGCTAGACCCTTCGAGCAATGCTGCTGCCTTTGAAAAACCTTTTAACAAATCGCTACCCTTATCCACACGCCCTATGGTTTTAAAAATCTTTCCTCCATTAAGTACGCAGACGGTCCAATGCGCCGCTGCTAGTAGTCCTAAAATAGACCATATAGGGTAGAGGAAATAAGAAACTCCTAAAAGAACAATCCAGAGGTAGGGCACTAGACGGATATAAAAACGAAGGAATGACTTCAGGGTAATTGCCTGGTCGAAGCTCAAATAGTTTTCCAGCAGCTGCTTGGGAGATACTTTCAAGTCTTCAGCAAATATTAAGTGCGCCTGTAAATCTTGTAAAAATCCCACCGACTGAGACCACTCCTCAACGACCTGCTGCCTATCGAGCACCTCGCGTGTATCTGCGGGGCTGCTTAGCCAACTGGCAAGCAGGGCTTTCCCATTTGCCGTTGACGTTCTGGATAAAGCCTCATAAATCGAGTGCTTACCAAAAACATCCAAGTCTGCGGAGTATGGATGGGAATCATCACTAAACTCTTCTCCCGTTCCGTATATGTTGCCGTAGCCAGCGGCTAAGAAAGTTTCATTTTGATTCACCCGTAAAAGGGCTTTCTGATAACTGAGTTCCTGCTGAATATCGGATTGCTTTTTTACCAGATATAAAAACAATACCCCTAGGGCTAACAGCCCAAGTAGTAGCAAGAGAACACTCTGGGTTTCGGTTGCCTTAAATATAAATACTATAAAGCCCACAAATACAGCCAAACGGAGGCCACCAAAACGGTTTATTTTATTTTGAAGGTTCTGAATATTCCCTTCAGTGCGCCTAATATTCTCTTCGTATTGCTGTTTTATCATAATTAAATTTCTGGTCCCCACGCTTGATCACCCACTAAAGGTACAAAACGAAATGTATCTAGCTCAATTCTTTCGAACTCATTTTCGCCTACCCTTAATATGGTGATCATTTTCTGGCTATTTTCATCACCCACTGGGATAACAAGCAGCCCACCCATCACAAGCTGTTGCAAGAGACCCTCAGGAACAACTGGCGCCCCTGCCGTGACGATAATCTTATCGTATGGCCCATGCTCTGGAAGCCCCAAGGAACCGTCCCCTAAAAAGAAATGCGGACGATAACCCATATAAGGAAGCACTTGGATTGTACGATCAAAGAGGTTCTTTTGCCTCTCAATTGTATAAACCTCCGCACCAAGTTCTAGCAGTATGCAGGCTTGGTAGCCCGAGCCTGTGCCTATCTCTAGGATCTTATCTCCCTTTTCAACATGTAGAAGTTCGGTTTGATAAGCCACAGTATACGGCTGGGAGATGGTCTGTCCCTCTCCTATGGGAAAGGCCACATCCCTATAAGCTTGACTCCAAAAAGTTTCATCAAAAAAGTAATGCCTTGGAACTTTACCAATTGCTGCGAGCACTCTTTTATCTTCAATTCCTTTGCTCTTCAGCAGTTCTACGAGCTTCTTCCTAGCCCCCCTTTCACGGTAGTTATCGACAAATTTGTAAGCCATCTTAACTCAAAAATAGCACATATAATGTTAGTTTAAACATTTATTTACAAATCATTCTTAATCAATAGGTCCCAAGGGCCTTTTTTGAAGGGCTTTGACTGGGACTCCCTGTTTGCGAGAAAGGTTATAAAGAACAGTAAAAAATCAGTAATTTTGTAGGTAAAGTAATCTGCAGTGGTTAAAGAAATAGATTTACATACCGATTCTTTTTTAAAAGACAGCTCAGGAATGAGCAACGAGCAGCTAGTACAAAAAAGCCTCCAGAGGATGAGAAATGAACTGGACAAGGCAATAGATTCGGGAATAAAGGAAATACGCTTTATTCACGGTAGAGGCACGGGCGTCCTAAAAGAGCGAGTTTACCATGAACTCAGGGTATATGAAAAAGACGGACTCATAGAGAGATTTGAGCCCGCCTTCTTCAATCATGGTGTCGTAATTGTCACCATTACATTTTAATATAATCTCGAGACCTTAATTCTTAGAGAATAAACCTACTCTCACGCCTAGAGATAGGTAAGAGAAATGATCGTTTTTCCTATTGATAAGTCCATCGATGTTATCTGATGAGGAAATGTTGTGCTGGTAATTTAAATTCACAGCCCATTGTGCCTTACCTGGCTGACCACCCAGTGGGATGTCTATACCAAAGTTAATAGGAATGATAAATTCCGTAGATTTCTTATCGCCCAAAATAGCCGGGTCTTGCAAATCCTGTGGCAGTGCGTTGTGGTCTAGATCAATATTATTCTTAATAAACCCAACTCCTGATCCTATATAAATATTAGATAATAGGTGATTGAAAAAATCATCCATTAAAATCTCATTATTATAATCGCTGGAAAGTGCTAAAAACTGGCCTAACCTCAATTTAGCATTGGCATTGAATGCCGTGTAGTCGTTTTGGAATCCAACCTGCGTATCCCAACCCTTACTATCTCCTTCCAACTTCCCTTTTTGACCGTGAACGCCCACGGAAATAAATGGTGTAATTAAATAGTCCACATCTAAATGTCCAGAAAAATTGGATTGATTGGTTTTAAAATCTGTGTATGAATGGTTCACTCCACCACCAGCACCAATATTTAGGTGACGGTTAAATTGTGCCATTGAAAGTTGTGAAACACAAACAAACATCACAACAAAAAGGAAAACTTTAGTAGTCTTACTCATGAAATTAAAAATTTACTTGTTAAAAATACACCCAACCGACCTTCACCTAATTCATCACTCTCTATAGGCGTCAGACGATTGAATACAACTTACGATTTAAGGCAAAAACCAAGCCATTCCAGCGAAACTTCTCTAGAGAAAAATGATTTTCAACTCCCTGATTATTACAATAATCAAAACTTCTACTGAATATTTCGGTTAAAAAGTTAATAAACTATAGAAACAAAAAACGTCATTTAGACACTTTCCACCTACAAAGTGATAAGAAGAAGCTAAGGTAACCGTTATAAAAGGTAATATTATTGTGATTTTCATGCCTGAAATTTAGTTTTATTCACTTCAACTTATTATATTCAACCCCAAAATAACTACATTTGTAGGATTGCAGAGAAATTACATCTTAAAAATTATGTCTGAAAAAGCCACATTAAATATAGAGGGGTCATCGTATGAATTACCTATTGTAGTAGGTACAGAGGATGAAAAAGGATTTGATATATCACGTCTTAGAGCAGACACGGGATATATCACATTAGATAATGGTTTTAAAAATACGGGTTCAACGCAAAGTGCCATCACTTTTCTGGATGGAGAAAAAGGCGTTTTAAGATATCGAGGCTATCCAATTGATCAATTAGCACAAAAATCAAACTTTGTTGAAGTTGCTTATTTATTAATCTATGGAGAACTTCCAACTGAGAGTGAGTTACTGAATTTCAGAACTGAAATTGGTAAACACACCCTCATCCACGAGGATATGAAGAAGTTTTTTGATGGTTTCCCATCGAAATCGCACCCTATGGGGCAACTATCGTGCTTAGTAGGTGCTTTATCGGCCTTCTATCCAGAATCCTTAAACCCAAACCCTACACAAGAAGAAGAAAACCAAACGATTATAAAGCTGTTGGCAAAAATGCCTACGATCGTATCTTGGATTCATAAAAAATCCCATGGACACCCTGTTATTTATCCAAATAACAACTTGAACTACGTCCATAACTTCTTAAACATGACTTTTGGACATATCACCGAGGAAACAGATGTTGATCCAGTGATTATCGATGCAATGCATAAGTTATTAATCCTACATGCGGACCACGAACAGAACTGCTCAACTTCTACTGTACGCATTGTGGGTTCTGCAAACTCCAACCTATTCGCTTCTATATCTGCAGGAATTTCCGCACTTTGGGGACCTCTACATGGTGGCGCTAATCAGGCAGTTATTGAAATGCTTGAAGCGATTAGAAACGATGGTGGTGATATTGATAGATATATCAACAAAGCGAAAGATAGAAACGATCCTTTCCGATTGATGGGATTTGGACACCGAGTGTATAAGAATTTTGACCCTCGCGCAAAAATCATTAAAAAAGCTTGCGATGAGGTACTGGATAAACTAGGTATAGACGATCCAGTTTTAGATATTGCTAAAGAGCTAGAGGAAAAAGCACTTAAAGACAGTTACTTTGCTGAAAGAAGCTTGTATCCTAACGTAGACTTTTACTCGGGAATAATTTATAGAGCTTTAGGTTTCTCCTCAGAAATGTTTACCGTACTATTCGCGCTAGGTAGACTTCCAGGCTGGATAGCACAGTGGAAAGAAATGCGAGACAACAAAGAGCCTATCGGAAGACCGAGACAGATATACACCGGTCCTACTGAAAGAGATTACACAGATATTCTAAAGCGCTAAGTATATGAAAGCTACCCAGTGGGTAGCTTTTTACTTTCCATTATGGCGCCTACAAGCTACAAGAACCTATACATCGGGGCCCCTATCCTTGCAGAAGCCGATCCAATAACTCCATAAAAAAGCCACAATCATTATCAAATCTTGACATAATTTTCCAAGGCTTTCAAAGGGCTTTTGTGTATGTTTGCATAAATTATTTGAGGGAATTTGTCAGGTATTTTTACACATATCATCGTAACCTGTTTAATCTTTGGTGGAATTGCACTATTTGGTCTACTAGCGGTTTACGCTGAACGAAAAATAGCTGGTTTCGTCCAAGATCGTCTAGGCCCCATGGAAACGGGCCCCTACGGACTACTGCAGACTGTTGCAGATATTCTCAAACTCATTCAAAAAGAATACATTGCGCCCGATAAAGCTGACAAGGTGTTATTTAAAATAGCACCTATTGTTATATTTATTGCCGTCTTTATGGGGCTGTCAGTCATCCCTTGGGGTCCGGGGATTGACTTTGCAAATACCCATACGGGACTTTTTTTATTAATGGTCATCGTATCGATCGATGTCTTGGGAATACTCATGGCGGGCTGGTCGTCCAACAACAAGTATTCCCTATTGGGAGCTATGCGATCTATCGCCCAGATGATCTCCTACGAGATTCCCGTGGGCCTATCGTTACTCGCAGTAGTGAGCTTGCACCAAACCTTAAACTTACAGACTCTAACCCTGCAACAGGGGATCCTCAGTAATACAAGCGTGTTTTTTATGGGCTTCTGGGATGTTTCCGATATTGGAGGCATCTTCGCTTGGAATATCTTCCAAGCTCCCCACCTGATTGCTATATACGGGCTATTTTTTATTTCCACCCTCGCCGAGTGCAATAGGGCGCCATTTGATATTCCCGAGGCTGAATCGGAGTTAATAGGTGGATTTCACACCGAATATAGTGGCGTGCGTTTTGCTTTTATTTTCCTAGGTGAATACGCTATGATGTTTTTAGTAGCTATACTTGGTGCAGTACTCTTTTTAGGAGGATGGAATACACCCCTACCGAACATAGGCCCTTTGCAGCTTGCAAGTTGGACCACCGGTTACTTTTGGGGCGTCGCTTGGCTCTTATTAAAAAGTCTGCTGGTTGTAGGAATACAGATTTGGGTTCGCTGGACCCTGCCCAGATTCAGAGCAGATCAATTGATGAACCTGTGCTGGAAGGTATTCATTCCAGTAGGATTTATTGGTCTAGGGATTTCTGCTATTTGGAGAATTTTTGTAATGATTTAGGGCATGATGATTAAAACTACTATACAAGGATTAACATCGGCTGCAAAAGGCCTATTTAAAACATTAAAACATCTTCTGGGGGCGACCCAATCCAGGAAGTCTGTGGATATTAAAAAAGCAGGCTATTTTGATAATCAGCAAGGTGTTACCACGGTTCAATACCCTAAGGAAAAAATGCCTATCCCTGAGGTGGCTAGGTATCAGCTACAAGTAGATATTGACGATTGTATCGTTTGTGACCTCTGCGCAAAAGCCTGCCCGGTCGATTGCATAGATATTACTGCTATCCGATCACCCGATGTTATAGGATACACTTCCGATGGAAGTACCAAAAGGTTATACCCTGAGAAGTTTGATATAGACATGTCTCAGTGTATGTACTGCGGATTATGCACTGTAGTTTGCCCTACCGAGTGCATTACCATGACCGACAAATACGATAAGAGCACGACCAACCTTTCGGACTTAATCTATAGCTTTTCGAATATGACAGAAGAAGAAATTCAACTGCGAAAAGCGGAATGGACAAAATACCAAGCTGAAAAGGAGGCAGCTAAAAAATCCTAGATGGAAGCCGCTATATTTTATTTAATTTCTGCAACTGTAATTATCAGCGCACTAATAGTGGTCAGCTTAGAAAATATCGCCCGAGCATTGTTCTTATTTTTCGTGGTTCTATTGGGGGTGGCAGCGCTGTACGTATTCGCCCTTGCCGACTTTGTGGCCATTATACAAATTATGGTCTATGTTGGCGGCGTGCTAATCCTTATGCTCTTTGCCTTTATGCTGTCTAGCAAGGAACTATTAAAGAGTATTGAGGCGAAAGAAGACCGTTTTATTAGCGTCCCCAAATGGTCGGCAGTACTTATGTGTTCTTTACTTTTGGCGATTCTCCTATCTAATGCTAGGGAACTATTGATTCCAACTTGGGTAATCGAGTCCATCAAGTCAAAGCAAGTATTAAGTTCAACAGACAACACCATTGAGAACATAGGTTATCAGTTTATGACGCGCTATGTATTTCAGTTTGAGTTTATTTCTATATTTTTGCTGGCCGCATTAATTGGCGCAACACACATCGCCAGAAAGGATAAAACACTATGATTGCTACCACACATTTTTTAGTTGTTAGTGCCTTTTTATTTTGTATAGGTATGTATGCTGTACTGGCGAAGAAGAATGCCATCATGGTTCTTATTGGCATAGAGCTCATGGTCAATGCAGCGGTCATAAACCTAATAGCCTTTAGTAAGTTCGATAAGATCAATATGGAAGGGCAGATTACTGCTTTGTTTGCAATAGTGATTGCCGCCTCTACCGTTGCCATCACCCTGTCTTTGATATTAAGGGTTTATAGGTACCACAAAAATATCGATCCTAATAAAATAACCGAGTTAAAAGAAAAATAAGAATGACTACATTGATGCAGCAAAATATTTTAGTAGTCCTGCTTTTATTATTTGGGAGCTCTCTGGTTCCCTCGGTATATTATTTCTTAATGGGTAGGAAAGCCAAAAGTGGCACGCTTGCCTTAACCGCATCGTCCCTAAATGCTGCGCTTTCTGTATTACTGCTCATCAGCTTTTGGGGAGCTCCAGAATTAACGATTCAAGGCACTTGGTTTACCATTGCAAACCGTCCTTTTAATATTGGCTTCTTAATCAACAAGCTGAGCCTATCTATGCTTAGCCTCGTTCATGTCATTGCCCTTCCAGTATTCATTTACTCGGTGGGATACATGGCAAAAGATGGTAGGATACATCGGTACTGGCTATACTTGAGCTTCTTTTGTTTTTCTATGATGGGTCTGGTGCTCTCGAGCAACCTGCTAATGACTTATATTTTTTGGGAATTTGTAGGGATCACATCCTTCCTTTTAATTGGATTTTGGTATAAAAAATCCGCTGCAGCAAAGGCCAGCAAAAAGGCTTTTTTAATTAACCGAATTGGAGATGTGGGCCTTCTAGTTGGTTTAGCATCCCTATATAGTGTGTTTGGCACCTTGGAAATACAGGAGATCTTCGGCAGCTCAGGCTTGTTAAGCGATTTGCAGCAAAGCACCGAAGGTTTGCCTACCGCATTAACATGGGCGAGCTTTGGCTTTTTAATAGCCGCCATGGCCAAGTCTGCACAATTCCCACTTCATGTATGGCTTCCTGATGCGATGCAAGGTCCAACGGCAGTCTCTTCGTTAATTCATGCGGCAACGATGGTTGCAGCTGGGGTATTTTTACTGTGCTTAACCTTCCCGCTTTACAGCAGTGGCTTTTTAGAGATCGTCGCCCTAGTCGGTACAGCAACTGCATTTATTGGGGCATATTCGGCCCTTCAAGAGAACAACATCAAAAAGATTTTAGCCTATTCCACCGTATCGCAATTGGGGTATATGGTCGCGGCAGTAGGCTTTGGTGCTCCTAGCGCAGCGCTATTACACCTTTTTACGCACGCATTTTTCAAGTGTATGCTTTTCTTAGGTGCAGGAGCTACCATCAAATACATGAACGAGCATACCCAGGCGAAAGATCCACAAGACATTAGGGAGATGGGTGGCTTAAAAAATAAGATACCCTTGGTATTTGTTCTCATGGTAGTAGCAAGCTTCGCACTTATTGGGTTGCCGTTAACCTCAGGCTACTTATCTAAAGAAGCGATTATACTCTCGGGCTTAGCAAGCGGGAATTCCCTGGGGCTGCTCCTACCTTCGCTATTAATCATTACCTCGCTAATCACGGCCTATTATGTAGCACGGCTTTTCTTTATGACATTTTTTGGAACCAGCAGGCACGAAAGCTTGACCGTACCAGCAGGGGGGAACAGCTCTTTACGCATCATGTCGCTTACGCCCTGCACACTAATTTTGGGGTGTTTATTTATTCTTTTCTCTAAAAGCCCGGGGGGCTTTGAAAATTCTTGGGTATACACTATACTCCCCTACCAATCAGCTGATTTAAAGGCCGGTTTATCCCAAGTGCTAGTTCCAATCCTAATGGTTGCTGGAAGCCTGCTGATCCTGTTAGCGACATACTACTACATAGTTGTTAATCGAGCTGGAAAAGTTAACACTATAGCAGCTTCTACTTTTAACAAAGTGAAGCCCAGTGGGCCATCACTTTGGAAAACCCTAGTAAGAAATACCTGCCAGGCGGCCTCTTGGCTAGAAGCCCATCTCATCGATGGCATTTTAGTTTACGGCGCTACCGGCCTGTTTAAAACAGCAAAAGGGGTGAAATGGATTGAGACACACCTAATTGATGGTATCACACGATTAATTGCTAGCTTCACGCTAATAGCTTCAAAAACCGCTAATTGGGCAGATATACACATTGTTGATGGAATAGTAAACGGCACAGGTAGAATAGCCAAACAAACGGGAAATACTTTCCGTTCTCAACAAAATGGCAAACTACAACACTACCTATCGCTTGTTTTATTTTTCTTGTTGTTTGGACTGATTTATTTTATACTAAAGCGTTAAACTCATGGGAATACTTTCACTAATTATCTTCCTACCCTTACTTGGGGCGCTGATTATACTTTTGACACCCAGAAAGTTTCAAAATTATTATAAACACATAGCCTTAGTATTCACCCTTGGTCAGCTAACTCTAGGTGGGTGGTTGTATCTCAACTTCGATCAAACACTCCCAGGCATCAATAAACTTTCGAGTTTTCAGTGGCTAGAGAAGCTCCAATGGATACGCTTAGATTTAGCAGGATTAGGGCAGCTAGAAATAGACTATCTAATTGGCCTTGATGGCTTATCCATGCCTATGGTGCTTTTAAGCATCCTTATTATGCTGATGGCTACGGTAAGCTCTTGGAATACTAGAAAAAGTACCAAGGCCTACTTCACCTTACTTTTGATATTAAATACGGCTGTAATAGGTCTATTTTCTGCTTTGGACTTTTTCTTATTTTACATCTTCTACGAGGTTATGCTATTGCCACTTTACTTCTTAATAGGAATTTGGGGTGGCGAAAGAAGAGAATATGCTGCCATTAAGTTTTTCCTTTACACCTTATTTGGCTCCGTATTTATGCTGCTAATCATTGTAGGGCTCTATTTCTCAGTTATCAATCCCGAGACAGGAGCACACACCTTCAATATGCTGCATATGATGGACCCACTTAACTATGTGGAGCACTCCTTCTTTGCATTTTACAACAACGATATAACGCTGCTAGCACTGCCCATCCGCACGGTAGGCTTCCTAGTCTTATTTATAGCCTTTGCCATTAAGGTGCCGACTTTCCCATTACACACCTGGCTGCCAGATGCACACGTGGAGGCGCCCACTCCCATCTCCATCATACTCGCGGGAATCCTACTTAAAGTAGGGGGTTACGGAATCCTTAGAGTTTGCTACGGCATTTTCCCAGACGTTATTCCACAGGTATCCTATTACATCGGTTTAATTGGAGTCATTTCTATTCTTTATGGTGCCCTATTAGCTATTGCGCAGACTCACCTGAAGCGCATGGTCGCCTACGCTTCTGTTTCCCATATGGGCTTTGTTATTTTAGGAATAGCCTCGGTAACTGCTGAGGGGATTTCTGGCGCAATATTTCAGATGGTGAGCCACGGATTTTTATCAGCAGGATTATTTTTCATAGTAGGCATGATTAGCGATAGAACTGGAGATCTAAACATTTACCACTACAGGGGTCTAGCTAGCAAGCTCCCTAGGACGGCGGTATATGTAGGTTTACTCTTTTTCGCATCACTCGGAATGCCAGGGTTTTCAGCATTTATTGGTGAAGCTTTTGTAGTTATTGGTTCGTTTAATGCATCAGAGCTGGATATCGATCTACCGAAATGGATGGCCGCCGCTGGCGCGCTGGGCATATTAATGAGCGCCATTTATTTCCTGTGGACCTATCAAAGGATGTATTTTGGAGGCTTAAAGCTAAAGGGCGGTAAAGATTGGGAGATGGCGCTCACAGAAATCACCACCCGCGAGCAGGTAGTCCTGTTGCCTATTATTGCCCTTGCGCTTATTTTAGGCATATTGCCGGGCATATTACTCGATACCATCAATAGTTCCGTTTCGCAACTAGTGACATATATTTTTAGTTTATAATTACCACAGACTTTATGTTTCAACCATCCAGTGCCGTAGCTTTAGTTTTAGATGACATTCTTGGGTCCTTACCATGGATACTCCCGGAGATTGTACTCTCTGTGACTTTTCTACTCTTGCTGGTTATCAGTATCCTAAAAGGAGAAAAGAAAAAACAGATTGGCCTATGCCTATCCCTCCTAGGGCTGGGGATTGCGGGTTATCAGCTTTTTCAGCAAAACTCCATGAACAGCTCCGAGCTGCTATTATTTGCTAATACTTATAAAGTTGACAACATCAGCATCAAATACAGCTTATTAATAACGCTATTCACCGTCCTGTTAACAATATACGCCTATTTCTCGCTAACTAAAGAGAAGCTCATTGAGCTCTTTGCTTTATTAATTGCAGCGACTTTAGGGATGTATGCCTTGTGCAGTAGCACTCACTGGCTCATGACTTTCATAGCCATTGAAACTGTCTCTCTATGCAGTTACGCCATGGTGGGATACTTCTCTAAAAACCGTTTTGAAACAGAGGCAGCCATGAAGTATGCTTTATTCGGGGCCACCTGCTCGGCCATCATGCTATACGGAATCTCTTTAGCCTACGCGCAAACGGGGACCTTGAACTTCACCTCCCCCGAGTACCTGATGGGCCTAGCTGAAGGCTCAAATGCGATGATATCGGTTTCAATACTATTTATTTTAATCGGTTTTGCCTTTAAGCTCAGCATGATTCCAGTGCACTTCTGGACTCCCGATGTATACCAAGGAGCACCAACGGTGGTAACAGCCTTCATTGCAAGCGTTCCAAAGATCGCCGTATCGATTATGCTCTTTAGGTGGGTAGAGGCCAATGCCTATACGGCCTATATGTATTCCGATGTACTGGTATACAGCCTAGTGATTTTATCATTAGCTAGCATGTGGGCGGGCAACCTGGCGGCTCTCGTGCAGAGCAACGCCAAGCGGTTAATGGCGTATTCTTCCATCGGCCACACAGGAATCATCATTATGCTGATCTTATTTACAAGGGATCAGCACAACAGCTTTTTTTACTACCTTACAGCTTACTCTATAGCAACAATAGGCGTATTTATAGCTATCGATGTCTTAGAAAATAAAACGGGCTCCCAAGAAATAAACAGCTATTACGGCCTAGGGGCTAAGCTTCCAGTTTTATTTATATGCTTTACGATTTTACTCACCTCACTTGCAGGAATTCCGCCACTTATGGGTTTTGTGGGTAAGCTACTTGTATTTTCTGAAGCCTTTAAAGTCTACCAATATACCGGAGATGTATCCACATTACTACTACTAATCAGCGGTGCGCTGACTACGGTAGTCTCTTTATTTTATTATTTTAAAATTCCGCTTTACGCCTTTTTAAAACAAGGCAGCGGGAGCCAACAAATTAGCAATAAGCATACGGCGCTTTATACAGCCATAATTATATTAACTATATTTACAATAATTTTGGGAGTGTTCCCACAAATTGTTTTTAATATTTATTTCAAATGATAAGCAACATAGCAAACCAGGTTTTCCAGCAGGTAGTAGAAGATTACCATCTACACGATGAGATTTATCACCCTATTAACAACCCCTACAGCAAGGATACTGTAGAGCATTTACTGTACCTGAAATGCTGGATTGATGCTATGCAATGGCATATGGAGGACGTGATACGAAATCCAGAGATCGACCCAGCGGAGGCCTTGAAATGGAAAAGAGCAATCGATAAAAGCAACCAAGATAGAACTGATACGGTAGAATATATTGACAGTTACTTCCTAGATAAATACAAAAACATAGCGCCTCAAGAAGAAGCTAAAATCAATACTGAAAGTCCAGCTTGGGCACTAGATAGGTTATCTATTTTAACGCTAAAAATCTACCATATGAAGGAAGAAACCGAGCGTAAAGACACTAGCCAAAGACACATAGACTCTTGTAAAGAGAAGTTAGCCGTACTTTTAGAGCAACAAAGAGATCTTTCGACAAGCATCGATCAATTACTACATGACATTGAAAATGGTAGCAAGTACATGAAAGTCTATAAACAGATGAAAATGTATAACGACCCTAATTTAAACCCCGTACTTTACGGCAAAGGGAAAAAATAATTTCATGCAATCTCCAATAGTAGTTTTACGGTTTTCGGCGATGGGCGACGTGGCAATGGTGGCCTCGGTATTAAAACAACTATGTTATAGAAATCCTCAGGCCCATGTCATTATGGTGTCTCGTGCGCATTTCGAAGCATTTTTCACTGATATCCCGGGAGTAAGGTTCGTCGCTTTCCACCCGAAAACTATACACAAAGGGTTAATGGGGCTATTTAAG
>Ga0079226_10002608_pt1 | contig 13918 bp, 14 predicted proteins | sample Poulit2014_FD_76345 | JGI IMG/M metagenome (GOLD analysis project Ga0079226, IMG submission 76345) | Agricultural soil microbial communities from Georgia to study Nitrogen management - Poultry litter 2014 | ecosystem: Environmental > Terrestrial > Soil > Agricultural land | place: USA: Georgia... | reverse complement strand
TGAGGAGGAGCCAACATGATTAACGTTATTGATTTTTTCAAAAATTTACCTAAGAAACACTGCCAACAATGTGGTGTCGAGATGGTTGAACAAGCTGATTGTTACGGTAACACATGTAACGATTGCAATCACCCTGCAAAATAAGCGCGTTCAATACATTTTAACATATAGTCTTTTCTATAATAAGACTTCCTTTCCGGATGAAGCAACTAGACTCTAGTTGCTCTTTTTTTGTCTATTTTTATCATATTATACCGAACAGTCTTACAAATAGTAAAAGAGATGCTAATTTTTATGTAAATTAACATCTCTTATATAACAGTTGACTATCGTCCTCATTTTACCAAACTCAGTTTATGCTATAGGCATTTTAAAATATTAGCTTTTCTAAAGTGTTTTCTTTAACTAGGGCAAGCTTATTTCATTTGATTTTTCCCCTTCTTCTTCTGTTATCGGATCATAAGGGATTACAAAGTAGGAGCGTTTTTTAAACAACATAAATTCATCGATAATATATTGTTCATCCCCTGTCACTTCGGCAATTAAGCTGACATCCTCATCATTCTTTTCGTAAATTCGATAAATGACGCGATTATCATTCGAGCCAGTCCATTCTAGTTTTCCTTTTAAAACTTTTAGACCGCCGAAGGTATAAGAACCGACTAAATCTGTAATGACAGGTAATTCCATCGGAGCAGCAAGGGCGCTTACACCTTCAGGTTTTGTAAAAGTTTGCACGACGTCTTTACTACGAGCCATATCAGACAAGATCGCTTTCGTTAATTGAGTTGGATAGGCGCTTCCCCCTGTTAAGTAATGATCCTTATCTGACACATCATAGCCAATCCATAAAGCTGTTACGTATTCAGGTGTGAAGCCGACAAACCAGGCATCGCGTGACTCACCTTCGACAAGGGCATGCTGGGTCGTTCCTGTTTTCCCCGCTAACTCATAAGGGTAACTACCTGATTGGGCTGTTCCATTTTTAACGACATCCTTCAACATTTCTGTCATATCCCAAGCAACTTGCTCAGAAAAGACTTGCTCTGTTTCAGGTTGGGCAGATGCAATTATTTTATTTTCATTATTATATATTTCTAAAACTGTATGTCCGGTAATTGCTTCACCACTATGGACAAAGCTACGGTAAGCTTGAGCCATTTGTAAGGGAGAAACTCCTTCTTCGAGACCACCTAAGGCAATCGATAGCCCGTTATCCTCAATATCGATAAACATACTTGATAAAAACTTTTTAGCATAAGGAACACCAATTTCATTTAAGAGCCAATAGGTCGATGTATTTTTTGAACGACGGACAGAGTCGTATAAAGTAACTGAACCTTCATAGTTATTGTCGTAATTACGCACTTCATGGCCATCCCATTCACGCAATTCGTCAGGCAAGATCGAATAAGGGCTGAATTCCCCTGATTCTAAAGCAGGGCCAAAAACAGCTAAGGGTTTAAATGTCGAACCTGGTTGTCTCCTTTCGACTACCCGATTTAAATTTCCTCTAACGTAATCGCGTCCTCCTTGAGCAGCGATAATTTGCCCTGTTTTTTGGTCCATCATAATGAAGGCACCCTCGACAGTTTCCTTATCATTTCCTGGGAAATAACCATCGTATTGGAATTGGTCATAAACAATTTCTTGCACTTCAGAATCCATAGCGGTAACGATGCGGTAGCGCTTCTCTTTCAGTTCATCTAAGCTGATGCCATATAGTTCTTCCGCTTCTTTAATGGCTAAATCAGCAATCGTATGATGTGCTTGATTCGTCTTTCTTACTGATATATTTAATTCTAAACCAGTATCACTAGCTGCGGTCATTTCTTCTTTCGAAATATAGTCTAACTCTTCCATCGCCCTCAATACGACATTGCGTCTTTCGAGAGCTTTTTCTGGATGTTCGATGGGCGAGTAGCCATTTGGCGCCTTAATAATTCCTGCTAGCAAGGCCCCTTCTTCTAAGGTCAGTTCGTCGACAGATTTATGGAAAAATCGATTAGATGCAGCTTCAACCCCATACTGGCCTTGGCCAAAATAAATAACATTCAAATAAATTTCTAACAATTGATCTTTTGTATATTCACGTTCTAAATGAAGAGCAATCATCGCTTCTTTCACTTTACGCCACAAGGACTTATTATTCGTTAAAAACAGATTCTTCGCCAATTGTTGCGTAATGGTGCTCGCCCCTTCTACTTTATCCCGGGCAACCACATCACGATAGACAGCACGGGCAATCGAACGTAAATCGACCCCCGTATGTGAGTAGAAACGTCTATCTTCTATCGCAATAAAAGCATCTTGCACGTGTTCTGGAATATCATCTAACTTAACAGGCAGACGGAATTCGTCATATAAGTACCAAATGATCTCTCCATCTGCCGTTTCAATCGTTGTTGGTGGGGAAACTTTTAATTTCTCATCATCGACAATTAATCTGCCGCCAAATAAAATGGTCGTATAGGCAATCAGAGCCAAAATAAAACCCGATCCAGCAATTAGTGTTAGGCGCATCCACCAGGATTTAAAGATGCTTATTTCGATTTCGTCATCTGCATAGCTTTCATCTGTTTCGCTCAGCTCTAGCTCTTTTTGAACTTCCTTCTGGGCATTTTTACGTTCTGTTCGTTTTTTATATGCTTTCGCTTCTTTTTCATTCGCTTCTTCTGTTCCTTGTTTTTTTAATTTATCCATTAAATTCGTCCACCATGAACGAACACTATCTAAGTAGGATTTGTTTTTCTGTTCACGATTTTCTTGCCTATATTTTTGTGAACGTCTATTTTTTTCACTCATTTACAAACTTCCCCTCGAGGTAAACTGTCACCTATCTATTATACGCTATTTTTACATATGCCGTCATTTTCTGATGTATACTATTAACTTCCATCTTCCTATACTATAATAGTAACAACAATAACTTTATATTGATAATGAAAGGATGAGTGACATGTGGGCTTCCTTTACATCCGGTACCTATCATTTTTTGCAAGATATGACGAAAAAACATAGTGAATATGATTTTTATTTTATGCGTCACCAGCAATCGACGCTCGTTTATTATGAACATAAACGAAAAAAAAGCATTTTCGTATCTGGAAAAACATTTTCAATTCTACACACAGCAGGCTCTATTCTTCCTAAGGGTTTTGTCACAATGGAACATATTCCTGTAAACGATGACGGGATAAAATTATTTCAAGATCGCTTAGCAGCCTTGTTTCCCGAATTAGTAGAACGGACCGGCGTAACGGCTATGCGTGCCTTAAGGCAAGAAAAGAAGCAAGAATTCGTCATCATGACACAATGGAAAAATGAGCGATATGAACAATTATGGAGAGAATCACCTTTTCATAAAGAGCAGGACCTGCGACAATTCGCTCGATTATCCGCCTATTTTGCTGAACGCCCGTTTACAAACGAATATTATATGATTGAAGAAGAAGACACTGAAGAAAGCGATGCTTTAGATTAAAAGCAAAAGTAAAAATTTTAAAAAATAAAAAACAGACTGAATCAACTATTGAGCATGATTCAGTCTGTTCGCTTATATAGCTTGTACAAGAAATAGTCTTGTCCTTATAAAAAATGAAAACTAGAAGCGAGTAATAAATTGTCATGCAAGCTGGCGACTCCAACGGGAAAAGTATGAGTCCTGAGAAGGAAGGCAAGCTTACTTCGGCCTTTGCGGCCAACGCTTGCACACCACTTGCCGTGGCGCCCGAAGAAAGCGTCCAGCTGAAGTGACAATTATCGAATCATCAAGCAAGACGATTTGATAAAGAACCCCTTTATAAGTCTGCTTTTATCCTAGCTTTTCTCTCTCTTCCTAATTGACTACTGTATCGAAAAATTCATACACTTCTTCCTCATTTTCCGGCTGGCCTACAAGTCGGTCAACTTCCTCTCCATTTTCATAATGGATAATGGACGGTGTTCCTTCAACATCATAGTAATTCATGAGATCGAATTCTAAGAGGTTCATCTTCTTCAGATCAATATCGAGCTCTTCAGCAATCGGCACAACCATAGGCGTCGTTCGTTGACAGTAGACACATGTCGGACTGTAATAATATACAGTTACATCTTCCCCATTTTCAAGCTTCTCATCTAATTCTTCCGGTAAAATAATGTTGTCGTACAAAGGGTCATTCAATTGATCAATTGTTTCTTGGTGTAATGTTTCCTTACCGTAAGGATTATTTTCACTTACTGCCTTTTTATTTTTCATATTGTTAACGACAATTAAGCCTACGAATAAAATCACAATGGCCACTAAAATGAGTAACATTTTATTTTTCATCCTGTTTCCCTCCAACTATTTCTTTTCTTTATTGAGTAAAATTGAACTAATAAAAATAACGATAAAGGCTACTCCCGCTAAAAACGGAATCGTAATAAAACCAAGACAATTTATGTATTGAAGATTACATGGGACATCGCCACAAATACCACTTGCATCGCCCATAAAGGATAACTTCTGTAATCCGTAATGGTAAATAGAGATAAGCATTCCTATCCCACTTAAGTAAAGCGCTCCGTATGCAATATCTTTATTTTTCTTTAAGAGTGCGACGGTCGTAATAATGACAATCGGATACATAAATATTCGCTGAATCCAGCATAAATTACAAGGGAGGTAACCTACTATTTCAGAAAAGTACAGACTGCCTAAGGTCGCTAATAAGGATTGAACCCATATAATAAAGAGAATGTTTTCCTCTTTCTTGTTCATTAGCATACCTCACCTTCTTTCTAAAGAATAAGCTATCTTGATTATACAACGTTGCTCCTAGGACGACAAACGAAAGATTCCCAATAAAAAAACGTCAGCCACTTTTTATCACCATGTGCATCTAGTATGGACATGCTGACGTATTTTGCTGACGTTTCATTTAAGACGATTAATTATTTGACAATCCTTCTATTTCCACTCTACTTTTTACATCTGCTAATTGCTCACTTGTTAATGGGATAAGTGGCAGACGTACTCCTCCAACAGCTACATCAATTTCATTTAATAAAGCCTTTAAAGGTGTCGGGCTCGGTGCGGAAAATATGGCTTTAAATGTCGGTAATAGCTTACGGTGTAAAGCACTTGCTTCAGTTAAGCTACCTGATGTGAAGGCATTAATCATTGCCTTCATTTCATTCCCAACGACATGGGCTGATACCGAAACAATGCCGTGACCGCCGATGGCCAAAATTGGCAAGGTTAAACTATCATCACCACTATATAAATAAAAATCATCATCTGTACGTTCGATAATATCTGCCATCGCATCTAGATCAGCGCTCGCTTCTTTAACACTCGTAATATTCTTAATTTTAGATAATTCGACAATCGTATCAACTTCGACATTTACTCCTGTACGACCTGGGATATTATAAAGCATCACTGGCAATTCTGTCGCAGCAGCTATCGCTTTAAAGTGTTCGTATAACCCTTCTTGTGATGGACGGTTATAATAAGGTGCCACGAGCATAATACCATCGATGTTAAGTTTTGATGCTTCCTTGGTTAACTCGATCGATGCGCGCGTATCATTTGACCCAGTACCTGCAATAACAGGAATTCTTCCGTCTACTTCTTTAACAACGTAAGCGAAAAGTTCTAGTTTTTCTTCACTTGTTAATGTGGGACTCTCCCCTGTCGTTCCCGCAACAACGACTGCGTCTGTTCCGGTATCAATTAAATGATCGAGTAATTTACTCGTAGCAGGATAATCTATTTCACCATCTTTATCAAAAGGTGTCACCATCGCTGTTAATAACTGACCATAATCCATTTTTACACGTCCTTTTATCATAATAATGCATTATTTGACAGACAACTCATCATAAAACATAAAAAAGCACCAACGAGGGCTCGGCTCGCTGCTGCATGAAAGTTAATTAGTTAACTTCAAGTGCAAGTAGCCCTCCATATAGGTAATCTATATGTCAGTCCTGTATCTCTTAAATACAGACCCAACTTTAAGCGTTTGAGCCATCTTAAAGTTTCGGCAAATTCCCCTTTCAATAACTATCATCGAAGTCTCATTCTTCTCCAACTATCTACTATTGGTTTTTGCGCCTCCATCACTTTACTAGGTGTTTATTCAATTAATTGTAATATAACAGAAAAAGCGATAAGGTTCAAGGATATCACTTGTTTCTACAAGATACTTAGTGATAATTTTTGTTTGTTCCTATTCGATGAACAGGTAGTTGCAATGGTTAGTGTTAATCGATACAATATTTTCAACTATACATATAATATTACATTTTAAAAAGGGAGAATACCTATGTTAGCAGCTATTTATGAAGATATTGATCAACATTTTGCCGAGATGGTCGAAATTCGCCGTTATTTACATCAACATCCCGAACTCTCATTTAAAGAATTCAATACCGCGCAATATATTAGTGATTTTTACAAGAAAATCGGAATCCCCGTTGAAAGCAAGGTTGGAGGTAATGGGGTCATTGCGACATTAAAAGGGAAATTGCCTGGTAAAACGATCGCTCTACGCGCTGATTTTGACGCCCTACCAATCCAAGATGCTAAAGATGTCCCTTATAAATCAAAAGTCGACGGGGTCATGCATGCTTGTGGCCACGACGCCCATACTGCTAGCTTACTTGTACTTGCAAAAATCATGCAGAAGCATGTCGATAAACTAGAAGGTAGCATTGTTTTTCTCCATCAACATGCGGAAGAATTACCACCTGGAGGCGCCAAGTCTATCGTGCAGTCAGGAATGCTAAGTGAAGTTGATGCTGTTTTTGGTAACCACTTTTGGTCGACTCTACCTGTAGGAACGATTGGAACGAAAGAAGATGTATTTATGGCCGGAGCGGACCGTTTCACCATTACGATACGCGGAAAAGGTGGTCATGGTGCTTATCCAGAGGAAACGAAGGATGCTGTTGTTATTGGAGCAGAACTAATTACGAAGTTACAGACAATCATCAGTCGTAAAGTCAGCCCCATTGATACAGGTGTTTTAACGATTGGACAGTTTCAAGCAGGAACAGCTTTTAATATTATCGCTGATGAAGCTAAGTTACAAGGGACCATTCGTTATTTAAAGCCCGAAGTCAAAGAAACGATGAAAGCTGAATTATTCCGAATTATCCATGGAGTTTGTGAGATGAATGATGCGGATTGTGATATTGACTACCAGGATGGCTATCCACCGCTTGTCAATCACCCTAATGAAACAGAAATCATTTTCGAGGTGGCTAAAGAGATTGAAGATGTAACAAATGTTTTACATTCTCCCGTCCAATTAGCGGCTGAAGATTTCGCTTATTATACTGAATATACAAAGGGTGCTTTTTTCTTTACAGGTGCCCATAAGGTCGGCCATGATCATCCACATCATCACCCCATGTTCGATATTGATGAGCGTGCCATGCCGATAGCTGCTAAAACATTAATCGGCGCTTATTTTGCCTGCCAGGCCCAAGGTAAAGAAGAGTAAAATAAGCTCCCTATCTACAAAACCCCCTAGAATAGACTTGTTTACACTCGTCTAACTCTTAGGGGGCTCTTTCATTCTATGGCTGTATCGATCTTCTTTTTCGTATATAATTGGTTAAATATTAGGTTGAAAATACTCCCTGCTAGTAACATAATTACAGACAGGAGCCACTCGCCTAAGCCAAGAAAGCTCAAGGCTAAAATAAGCGCTTGGACTTGCGATAATTGCATCATTAAGGATAAAAAAGCACTCTTTTTATCTTCTGGATTGAGTGGATATAAATCAATCCAAACATTCGTACGATAATGGTAAAACAAGGTGTGGAGTTGGAAACTCGTCATATACATAAATAAAATAGCTAATGCTAATTTCACCCAAACATTCGTAACAAAAACGATCACTATAATAGCCAGCACTGTTAATCTAATAAATAAAGAAAAGTAATCGCCACTTCGTAAAAAGGTTAAGCGATATAAATAAGTAAAGCTAGATGCTTGGTTAAACGCTGTCTGTTTGCTGACTATTTTTGTTAAGAAACGACGCTTACGCAAGCGACTCTTCACATGGGGCACTTCTGCAAACAAGCTAACGAAGCGGTAGAACTTTGCCAACCTTTGGGCATCGTTAGCAATTAATCGTTCCCAGTTAAGCCGATGATTTTTTTTCATATACAAATAAACGACATTTATATAGACAAGATAGACGACACCGACAGCGAATAAATATTCGAAGTTTAAAAGTGAATAGAACAAGAGAAAAGTTAATCCTGCACGAACTATCCGCTCAATAAAGACGAATGTCTGATTATCTATTTGTAAGGAACGCCAACGTAAGGCTAAATTCCATCCTTTTATTAATAATATAACCACGATCATTAATATCGATAAAAGCGTGTTTGTTTCTGGATAAAACTCAAAATACAAGGGACCTACTGCGGCCACGACGAAGATAACGACGTATAACTGCAGGCTGTAATTGTACAATAAACTATAGAGGAAATAACGATTCATTTCTTCTTCTTTTACAATTAAAAAGACTTTGTCAGGCTCTTTTAAAAAGGACTGAATCGGATTGTATAAAACTACAATTGTGAAAAGAACAGCGATGACAGGAGCTGCCGGAAAGGAAGCTGGCACTTCAGCTAACCAAGCTTGGTAATAAACCGCTAAGCTTACGATAATAAACAAAATAGCTATCATAAAATGTCCATTAAAAATATATCGTAAATAACGATTTAATAATTTTATATGTGCTCGTAATCTCTCTTTAAACAAACTTGTCGCATTAAACATGCTGTTCATCCTTCGTCAATTGGATATAAATATCATCTAAGTTTGCAGCAGGCATTGCTAGCTCCTCACGTAACTCTGTAATTGTTCCTTGTGCGCGAATTCGTCCTTCATGCAAAATAACAAAACGATCACAATAACGTTCGGCAGTAGCTAAAATATGCGTAGACATTAGCACGGCCGCACCTTGATTACGCATTTTTTCCATCCACTCTAAATAAGACTGAATACCAAGCGGATCTAAACCGACAAAAGGCTCATCGACGATATACAAGCTCGGTTCGATTAAAAAGGCATTCATAATCATCACTTTTTGGCGCATTCCTTTAGAAAAGTGAACAGGAAACCAATCCAAGTATCGTTGCATGCGAAAAGCGACGAGTAATTCTTCTAAACGAGCTTCGAATGTCGCTTCATCAATTTCATATGCCATGGCTGTTAAACGTAAATGCTCATACAAGGTCAACTCATCGTATAAAATTGGTTGTTCCGGAATAAAGGCAATTTTTTTCCGGTAAGCCGTTACATCGTCTTCTAAGGTCATTCCATTCACTTTCACTGACCCCTGCTTTTCTTTAAGTAAGCCAATAATATGTTTGATTGTCGTACTTTTCCCTGCTCCATTTAAGCCGATTAAACCGACAATTTCTGCTTCATTCACGTGAAATGTTATGTCATGTAAAACATTTTCATTCGAATAACCACCTGTAACATTTGATATTTTTAAAATTTCTTTCATTAGGCCACCTCTTACTAAATCATTATTTCTAAGTATATATGATTTTACAAGCTACATGTATAAATATTGCCAATTCGTTCACAATATTTACTGAAGATGTGATGACGGACATTTTATCCTTCATAGTTCGATAAAATGCAAGTCATGGATTTCGTCTAGCATATCTTTTGGAATAGCATCATGCGCAGACAACTGTTCCTACGGTAAATAATTTTACCTAAACAAATGGATTTGTGACAACGAAAGGCATCAAGTGATGCATCATAGTGTCCCCAAAAATTGAACATGATAGCCGTCATGACACCTTCTTAAAGCAGACTACGTAGTTCGGATTTACGTAGTCTGTTGTTCTGTCCATTGATTTTTTCTTACTAGCGTCATAACGGTTCCTTCATATACTTGTCTACTGTTTTATGTTAAAATAATTATGTAAGAAAATTTTATAGGAGATGGATATGAATTGAAACATGATGACTGTCTATTTTGTAGCATTATTGATGGCAAGTTACCTGCCGCTAAAGTATATGAAGACGACCATGTTTATGCTTTTTTAGACATTAGTCAAGTGACAGAGGGCCATACGCTCGTCGTCCCCAAAGCACATGTTCAAGACATTTATGAGATGCCAGAAGAAATTGCTAGCAATCTGTTCAGTCCTGTCCCTAAAATTGCCAGTGCTATTAAAAAAGCATACAAAGCATCCGGGATAAATATTTTAAATAACAATGAAGTTGCAGCAGGGCAATCCGTCTTTCATATACATTTGCATTTACTTCCTCGCTATGGCAACGATGATGGTTTCGATGTTAAATGGATTACAAGAAACAATCAATTTACTACCGAGGAGCTACAAAATATAGCCAAAAAAATCTCCGATGAAATTAAATAATGATGAATAAGAAAGGACCGATGTTTGATGTCAAAATCAAAATCTATATTACTAGGTCTCTTAATTGGCGGCACAGTTAGCGCAAGTGTTACCTTGTTAGCAACTCCGTCGTCTGGTAGGGATGTACGTAAGAAAATTGCCAATCAAGGTTCGGAGTGGATCCGAATTGCTGATGATATTATTAAAGAGGGACTTTATTTGAAAGATCAAATCGCGAAGACTTCTAAAGAAGGTGCGGCACTCATCAACGAATTGACGACAGAAATGAAAGAGTCAGTCGAAGAGTGGAAAACGGCAGTCGAACCTCACCAAGAAAACATTCATGATTATTTAGAACAAATCGAAGCGAGTATAAAAGATTTAGAAGCAAAAATTCAATCGCAAAATGAAGACGAATAACATTTCGTAAAGAAGGTTAATTCAGACAGAGCGGATTAACCTTCTTTACTATTTTACATAAATTAAGTTGAAATGTATTTATCTAATTAGTGCATTATGGTATTCTGTTATTTGTACGATTTTTTTATGCTATTCTTGCAAGAGAAAATAGAGGAGTGGAAAAATGAAAAGAACTTTACTAACTATCCTAGCTATTTTGAGTGTTTTACTGGTCGCAGCATGTGGAGGCGGCGACTCAGAGGTAGTTGTTGAAACGAATTCAGGTAATATAACGAAAGAAGAATTTTATGAACAGTTAAAAACGGAAAATGGCGCAGAAGTATTACAAACTTTAATTACTTTCGTCGTTTTATCTGATGCATATGAAGTAACGGACAAGCAGGTTGAGGAAGAATTAGAAAAAGTAAAAGAATCCGTCGGTGATGATTATGAGATGATTTTACAATCACAAGGATTGACTGAAGATGCGCTTAAAGCTGATATTAAAAATGGTTTATTAATTCAAGCGGCTTATACGGATGGAATTGAAGTAACTGACGAAGAAATTGAAAAGCATTACGAACGTATGTCGACTGAATTAAAAGCACGTCATATTTTAGTTGAAGACGAAGAAACAGCTAACGAAGTGAAAGAAAAGCTTGATAAAGGCGGAGACTTTGCTAAATTAGCAAAAGAGTATTCAACGGACACTTCTAACAATGAAGATGGCGGAGACTTAGGTTTCTTTACAGTCGGTTCGATGGTTCCAGAGTTTGAAGATAAAGCCTTCTCCATGAAAGCTGGCGAAATTAGTGAGCCTGTAGCAACTGATTATGGTTACCATATTATCGAACTTATTGAAATTAAAGAAACAGAAGAAGACATCGGTTCATTAGAGGATAATGAAGAAGAAATTCGTCAAACCTTAATCGACAATAAAGTAGACCAAGCAGAAGCGATGGAGCGCATTAACAAAATGATCGAAGATGCTGATGTGAATATTAAAATTAAAGAATTCGAAGATATATTTGACCAAACTGAAGCACTCGGTTAAAGACGAAAAAACAGACGATAGCTAATGTCGTCTGTTTTTTTATTCTGAACGGACATGTTGTTTTCGAATACGCTCTTGGCGAATACGTTCCATGTAGATTTGGCCTTCACGCTCAATATATTGTTGCTCCAACTCTTGTTCAGCCCGCATCGCCCGATAGGCCATATACCCACTAAATAAAATAAAAGCAACGACGAGGTATATCCACCAAGGAATACTAAATAACATAGCATGACCTCCTTGTCCTTTATACCTCATTGTATGTTTGATAATTATGTTTATGACTCAAAGGATGGTTTATAAAAGGATCGGTTATCGAGTGCAAATAGACGCTCAGTAAATTCACCTGGCTTCGTTTTTTCTAAAGCACGTGTTAACATGTTTACCTTAGCATCAATTAAATCAATAAAGTGTAAAATTTCCGCTTCCATGACTAATGGACGTTTCGGGCTGCCCCACTCGGGAATCCCGTGGTGACTCAGGACTAAATGTTGTAAAATGACAACCTCTTCACTATCAATTTTCAACTCGTCAGCCACTTCTTTAATTTCCCCTACCATAATCGAGATGTGTCCTAAGAGAGTTCCTTCAATAGTATATGATGTGGCCACTTCACCTGATAGTTCATGAATTTTTCCGATATCATGTAAAATAATCCCTGCATACAATAAATCTTTATTCAATTGCGGATAAATATCGCATAAGCTGCGGGCAATTTCTAACATCATGGTCACATGATGGGCTAGACCTGAGATGTATGCATGGTGATTTTTGGAAGCCGCCGGATAAACGAACAATTTATCATTGTATTTTTTCACAAAGGCACGGACAATTCGTTGAATGTTCGGGTTTTCCATTTCAAAAATTGCATTCGTTATTTTTTCTTGTAATACATCTTTATCAATGGGCGCAGTTTCTAAAAAATCACCGACATGAACTCCGTCTGTTACTTGGGCCGGACGAATCGATTGAATTCGTAGCTGCGCTTGGCCCCGGAATTCATGGACAGTACCGACAATTTTCACAATCGTTTCTGCCGCAAATGTTTCTTCATCTTCTTTTTTTGCATCCCATAATTTCGCATCAATTTCACCGGTAGAGTCGACGAAAAACAAGGTTAAAAAAGGCTTTCCATTACTCGCCGTTCCTTTACGCAACTCTTTAATAAGCATAAAACCATCGAATGTTTCTCCAATTTCGTAATCTCTAATCCCTTTCTTCATTACACATACCTCCTACTGTCTTACAGTTCATAAATTAATTCGTAAACTTTTCCTTTCATCAACGGCATCAGCTACATGCTTACGACATGTATATAAAATCACTTGTTGTTCGCTAGCAATTTCTTCTAATAATTGCATCGCTAATGACGCTCGCTCCTCATCAAAATGGACAAAAGCATCGTCGATCATAAAGGGCACGACAAACTTTTCACTCATCACTTTACTAATGGCAAAACGTAAAGCAACATACAATTGATCGATTGTCCCTTTGGATAGCTCTTCTACAGTATAACGCATCTTATTATTCGCTTCTACTTGAAATGTGCTCTTTTCGGTAGGCAAGTAAACTGTCACATACCTATTCGACGTTAAAAAATTGAAATAAGTTGATGTATAAGCAATAACATCTGTAATATATTTCTCTTGATAAGAAACTTTAGCTTTTTGCAAGGCTGCTTCTGCTAACTTTATAACAGACCATTCTTCCGCTAATTCATTCAACTTATCACGTTCAAACTCATATCGATGGGTCGCAAGTGAATAATCATCGGAGGATTCCAACTGGGCGATTTCAACTTGTAAAGTCGCTAACTGTTTGCGAAGCTTTTCACCTTTTGCTTCAGCTTCGTCAATCCTTGCCGCTAAATGCTTAACTTCCTTTTGTAAACTAAACTCATCTATGGCTGTTTTAGTTAAAGTTGCCAGGGTCGCTGTCGAAAAAATCGCCTCTAATTGATTCCTTAATTCAGTAGCTCTTGTTTCTAAGTCATTTTTCTCTTCTACTTGACGAGCTACTTGATAAAATTGCTCTTCATCTCTCACCTTTGTCATTTGAAATAAGCTATCTATTTGTGTTTCAATAACCTTT
>Ga0079226_10002607_pt1 | contig 13919 bp, 10 predicted proteins | sample Poulit2014_FD_76345 | JGI IMG/M metagenome (GOLD analysis project Ga0079226, IMG submission 76345) | Agricultural soil microbial communities from Georgia to study Nitrogen management - Poultry litter 2014 | ecosystem: Environmental > Terrestrial > Soil > Agricultural land | place: USA: Georgia... | reverse complement strand
GTGCATTGCTTCGCTCACAATATACTCTCTTAAAACAGGCCCAAGTGTCGCTCGCCCATCACCTCTTCTTGAAAATGGTGTTTGGCCAGCTCCTTTTAATTGTATATCGACTCTTTTCCCCGACGGTGTGACATGTTCACCTAACATAACGGCGCGTCCGTCACCTAGCATCGTAAAATGTCCGAATTGATGACCTGCATATGCTTGTGCAAAAGGCTCAGATCCTTCAACGATCTGATTACCTGAAAATATAGCCGCTCCTTCTTCACGTAAAGCATCCATATGAAGACCGAGTTCATGACCAAGTTCTTCATTTAATAACATAAGTTCTGGACGCTCTACACGTGCTGGCAATTGTTTCTTATAAAAAACATCTGGCAACATCGTGTACGTATTGTCAAAGTTCCAATGAGACATTCGACGTTTCTCAGTCATTATATAATCGCCTACCTTCACCTTTAGTTATACGCCGATTTTAATAACTTTTCAAACGATTAAACGACTTCATTTAAAGGTTTATTCTTTTTCAATAAATGACTGCGATGTTCTACTAAAACGACAAAAGCCACACAAACGATACTAGCAACATTCAAATAAACATATGGTGCGGCAATACATATTCCACAGAAAAATAATAGTAACCGGTAACCGGCGTTCAATTCACGATATAAATAACCGATCAATGAACTACTAATGACGATTATACCGATTGTCGTCATCATAAATGCATAAATAATTTGCAAAATCGTTCCGTTCATTATAAGCGCTTCATTTAAAACAAAAATAAACGGAATAATATACGACGTTAAACTAAGTCTCACGGCTTCAAAACTCACTTTCGTCGGGTTAACGTCCGCAATTCCGGCAGCTGCGAAAGATGCAACTGCTACAGGTGGTGTTATCGCTGAGATAATCGAGAAATATACGATAAATAAATGCGCTGCTAGTGGACTAATATCTAAGCTTATTAACGTCGGAGCTGCTAACATCGCCGTTAAAACATAAGCAGCGGCTACAGGCATTCCCATACCAAGTATGATACACATGACCATAATAATAATTAATGAAGGAATTAAATAACCAGCTGTCATACTTAAAATAATGCTATTTAATTTCCCACCTAAACCTGTCGACATAATTCCTGCAATGACAAGACCAGCTGTCGCACAAGCTGTACTAATAGGAATCGCAGACTGAGCACCACTCGTAAGCGATTTTAAAATCGTTTGTACACCCATCCGGTTTTTCTTCGTTAACCAGCTTAATACAACGATTGTTATTATCCCATAAACGCCCGTTCGCGATGGGCTATATCCTTGGAATAAAAAGACGACGAGCATAATAACTGGAAGAAAGTGATATGAACCTGAGCGGAGCACATCTTTAACTTTCGGAATTTCCCCTTCAGATGCTCGAGGTAAATCTAATCGAATCGCTTCTAAATGAACGACTGAAAACAATGATACGTAAAATAAAATACCTGGCAACAACGCCGCAATAGCAATTGTTCCGTATGGTAACCCAGTGACAGCTGCCATTAAAAATGCTGACGAACCCATAATTGGTGGCAATAAACTTCCACCTGTTGAGGCAATTGCTTCAACAGCAGCTGCAAAGCGGCGAGAATAACCTAATTTCATAGCGAGCGGAATGGTGAATGGACCTGTCGTCACAACGTTTGCCGTTGGACTTCCAGAAATAGTTCCGAAAAAAGCACTCGCAATAATAGCAATTTTTGCTGCTCCCCCACGTGTTCTACCAGCTATTGCAATAGACAATTTGAAAAAGAACTCACTCGCACCTGACCGCTGTAAAAAAGCGCCGAATAAGACAAAAATAAATACGAACGAAGCAGCAACAGATATTGGCGATCCCCAGAGACCATTGAAGCTAAACGCTAAATGATCGAGCACTTCTGCCGGGGACATTTCGTAGTGATACCACGTACCTTCTAGTAAATGTCCATAAAGGGAATAAATAATAAATACGAGAGCGACAGCGACGATTGAAAAGCCTATCGTTCGTCGCGCCGCTTCCATCACTAATAAAACGAACGTTAATCCAAAAACAATGTCTAACGTCGTTAAACCGTCGACACCGACTGTTCTTAAAGCGATTCGTTCGGCATGAATAAAATAATACGTTCCCGCACTAATCGCTAGCCCGATAAATAAATAATTTATAACAGCCTGTACGCGCGATTGAGCTATTTGTTTAGAAAATGAATAAAGGAAAAATGTGAGCACTAAAATAAACGACAAGTGTATCGCCATTTGGTTAATTGCGTCTAACTTCGAATAAAGAACGGACCACACTTGATAAATAGACAAACTACTACCAATGATTAATAAAAACATTTTTTCTATTCGTGTTAACGATCGTCTTTCCCCTTCAGAAAAAAATAATCGTAATCGATGATTCGTTCGCTTCAACACTTCCACGTATAATCACTCACTTTTATCATTCATTTATTCTAATAACCCTTCTTCTTTAAAAAACCTTTCCGCTCCGGGATGTAGCGGTATTGTTCCTACTTCAGTAATTGTTTCATCATTCACTTCTTTAAATCCATTGTGAACGTCAGCTAAATAATCGAGCTGATTGTAAATAGCTTTCGTGACGTTATAGACTGTTTCTTCATCAATTTCTTCACTCGTAATTAAAATCGTTGGTGTATTCACCGTTTCATAATCTTCCTCTTGAAAATCATAACTACCCGCTTCCATCGTATAAGGCATGACTCCGTATTCTTCCACTAAATAATCAATCGCTTGATCACCAATCGGAATGAGTTTCATATCAATCGTTGCCGAAGCTTCTAAAATATCACTCGCTGGAATGGGTACCATTTTTCCTAAACTATCAATTCGAGCATCACTCATTAATTCAAACGTTTTAGGGCCGGATAAAAAGTTAACTTCTCCCCCGTTTTGTTCAATAAGCTCATATGATAAATCGTACGCTTCAAAGACAGATTCAGAAATAACGTCACCTAAAGCGTTCTTTTCACCAGCTGAATAACGCATCGGCAAGTCTTTTGTCGCCACTTCTTCTACAGATGAAAACGAAACACTTTTCGGTGCGACGAGTTGAAAGACGTTAATTGGCATAATACCGGCAACAGCACGGATGTTTTCGTGTGTTTCATCAAAATTTACTGTTCCGTCTAATGCAAATTTTGCCGTTAACGATTCAGATATGGCAAAATCAGCCTTCCCCTCAGATACTGCAACGACATTTCCTGCAACTGTTCCCGGAACAGCGCTAACATTCGCCCCTTGATGTTCCCGGCGAACAGCTTCAGATACTCCTTCTGTAAATACAGACCAAACACCACCGACACTTCCTCCAAAGATCGTTAGTTGACCATCGATCGATCCACTTTCTTTTTGACTGCTATCATCACTTTTCGAACTACAACTCACTAATAGAGATATACATAAAATAAGCAATAAAATCGTACGTATATTTTTCTTCACAACTTTCCCCCATTTTCCATTCAATCTTAGTTTGCTCAAAATTTCACATACTTTCGTACATAAAACGCAATAAATACTTCAAAAATTTTATAATGACTATTCGTGATGTGAAACATTCAAGCTAATATCAAGTGAACGTACAGAATGCGTTAAATAGCCAAGTGAAATAAAGTCGACTCCGCTTCCTGCGTATGTCGGTAACGTTTCTAACGTAATCCCTCCAGATGCTTCTGTCGTTATATGTTCTGGCACGAGATTGATTCTTGCTTTAATATCTTCTGGCGAACAATTATCAAACATAATAATATCTGCACCTGCTGCAACAGCATCTTTTACATCATTTTCTGTTTCCGTTTCTACTTCTACTTGAATCATATGACCTGAAACTTCACGCACTTTCTTAACGGCATTTGCAATGGATCCGGCGAATGCGATGTGATTATCTTTAATCATAATCCCGTCATATAATCCGTATCGATGATTCTTACCTCCACCGACACGAACAGCGTACTTTTCAAACATACGTAAGCCAGGTGTCGTCTTTCGTGTATCGCATATCGCGATTGTTTCATCATTTAACGCGTCGACACTTTGCCTCGTTAGTGAAGCGATACCACTTAATCGTTGCAACAAATTTAAAATTGTTCGCTCTCCTGTTAATAAATATTGAACAGGACCTGTCGCATAAGCAATTTTTTCACCTTTACTCACAACATCTCCTTCAGAAACAAGTAACGTTACTTCGATAGCATCACTTAATAAATGATACGTTTCTTTTATTATTTCGAGTCCAGCTATCACTCCGTCCTCTTTAACGATAAAGTCAGCCGTTCCATTTTCATCCAGCGGGAAAATCGATTGGCTCGTTGCGTCTTTATCACCGATATCTTCTAGTAAAAATTGCTTTAATTGTTTGTTTAGCTTTAATCTATTCAATGGAGTGTCCCCTTTTTTCAGTATGCGTCTAGTTTGTGAAATTTATCACAAACTTTTACAAAAAAATATGTGCTTACACATATTAATTTTCAATAGTCAGTCGATTGTTTTTTATAATGACATATTCTTTTCACATTTGCAAGGAAATATATGAAAATTTTTCTTCAGAAAATTTAAAAGGCTTCGATAACTTGTACCGAAGCCTTTTTAAACATCTATTTACAAATCACAGTAATCTGCAACAACGTGTGCAACTGATTTAGCCGAAACTAATAAAGCTTTTTCATTAATATCAAACTTCGGATGGTGGTTTAAATACGGTTCTTCTACACCTTCTGGTTTACATCCGATATTAAAGTATGTTCCTGGTGTTTTTTGTAAGAAATAAGAAAAATCTTCTGATCCAGAGAACAATGGAAATTCAACAACTTCCGTAATTTTAGCGTCATTTGAATCTTTTAATATCGAAACGACTCGGTCCGTTGATTCTGGATCATTGTATAACGGTGGATAATCTGGCACGTAATCTAATTCACTCGTCACACCAAATTCAACTTCAATTCCACTAACAATTCGGTGCAATTCTTCGCGAATAATTGTCGCCGTTTCATCATTCATGTAACGAATGTCACCTTCTATTTCTATGCTATCTTTGATCACATTAAACGAACCTTTTCCGTCAAATGAACCAATCGTCACAACACCCATTTCAAAGGGATTTAGTCGACGGCTAATAATCGTTTGAACAGCCGTTACAAAATGCGCTCCTGCAACAACTGAATCATTAGCGTTTTGTGGCGTTGATCCGTGACCACCGACACCTTGGATTTTTAATTTAAAGTAAGACCTTCCAGCCATTGAATACCCACTACGATAACCGACCGTACCTACGTCGTGTGTAGGGAATAAATGCGTTCCAAAAACATAATCTAAATCATCGAGTAAACCTGATTCAGACATACTTTTTGCTCCTCCTGGAGGTGTTTCTTCAGCGTGCTGATGAATAATTTTAATCGTTCCAGAAAGTTCATCTTTAATTTCAATTAAGCAATCCGCTAATATGAGCATATACGCTGTATGGCCGTCATGACCACACGCATGCATCACACCCGGATTTTTAGATTTAAATGGGACATCTGTTTCTTCGTGAATCGGAAGTGCGTCAAAGTCCGCACGTAAACCGACTGTTTTTCCAGGCTTTCCACCTTCAATTGTAACAATAATTCCATAACCATTTCCTACATTTGTTTGAACAGTGACATCTTTTCCTTTATAAAAATCTTCAATATATTGTGCTGTTTCTTTTTCTTTAAAAGACAGTTCAGGATTTTCGTGTAAATGTCTTCGAATACTTATCATTTCATCTTCGCGTTCTTCTAATCTATTTAATAATTTCTCTTTTATATTTAAACTCATTTAAGCCACCTCTTTTTTGTCTTTATTCATTTTATCTAACATTAAACAAGCTGCAATTGTACCGAACACACATAAGAATGTTTCAAATGCCTGTGGAATTGGTCCTAAGTTTACTGCTAAACCGATAACAATTCCAGCAACTCCCCAACTCGGCTTCTGAATGGCAAATTGAGCAATTACTCCACCATAAATCGCTGGTAACACATAGTCAAATGCTACTAAAACATTATCTGGTAGAACCGTTAAAAGGACGGAACCTCCTAAAACAACGAATACGAGGATTGTTGTGTTAACGATAGCTGCTCCAGTAATTGCTAGCGTTGCTGTCACTTCACCTTTTTCAGTTCCAGGTTGCGCGCCAATAACTTCTTGCGCAACGGCAGCACTCGGCAATACCATGTTTCCGATATTACCATTTAAAAAAGCTAAATACGTTCCAGAAACACCGAGAACGGGGTAATAACTAATCGGTTCAACGACCCAAACGACTGCAACAATTGCTGCATATGCTACAAACCCTGTTAAAATAACGTTCCAACCTGGATGATGACCAAGACCAAACGATAAATACATCGGTAATGTTAATGTTAGTATAATAACGCTCCATAATGTTAATCGACCCCAAAAGTGGGATTTTGCATGAAACTTCGAAATGCTTAAACTACCACTATTACTTGTTACATTTTCCATTTGTACAGCTTCAGTTTTTTCCGACAAATTCCTTCACACCTTTCTGTAATTTATCCTAAGAAATATCCGAGGATTAACCCAATTAATACGACTAATCCGAGCGACCATTCTTTCATCCAACTCATATTGTACTTTTTAGCAATCGCCATAATAATAGGCATTGAAACCGCTGACACTAATAAAACAGCTGACGCTCCAAGACCAACAATCATTTGGCTCGTACCTAAGTAACCGAACGCACCAATCATTGCACCTGTTGAAACAACTTTAAATAAGCTCATTCTCTTCGGTGTACTTGATGCTTTTTTCTGAATTTTTCCTAATGATTTCGTAAAGAGTGCCGTAAATATTAACCAACCCATACCACCAAGACACATGACCCATACAGCAGCTGTAAACGCTTGCTTTGTAAAACTGTCTGTTCCGAGTTCAGATCCGGCTGCCTGCGCCCCTAATGTTGCACCAACTGTTTCAATTGGAGCAGATCCGATGATTCCAATTCTAATAAGTGCTACTGGGTTTCCGATAAGTGATATTAATGAGATAGCAATAATAACAATGGCAAACGATGGGCCGATTGAACTGATGGCACCTGTCCTCACCGCTGCTCGTACATCTTTCTTCGTCATTCCTACTGAACCACTTGCTTTAGACGCTAAACTCATAAACTTAAACGCTTGAAAAAAGACTATTCCGACAATTACAGATGCAATCGCCCAAAGCATCCCACTATTTGCAAGTTCCATTACTTCTGACATTTTATGTCCTCCTTTATTTATAAATTCTGATAATTATTTGTAAGCACTTTCAACATTTGTTTTTTTGAAGTGAATAACTATGTATTTAACTATAAGCATAGTATACTCAAACTACAATGTATGTTTTTTTATAAAATAATTAATTATATATATACTTTTACATAACGAGTCATAGGAGGACCGTCATGGATCATACAACTTATTGTTATAGAGCTTTAAAAGATATGTTAAAAACCGATCACTTTCAACTGTGGCAATACAATGATTATACAGATGAAACGACGTTTATATGTGGTGATGAAACGTTAGCTGAAGAACCTACGTTTCCTGAATACTCGCTAAATCGCCCAACCCATCGTTATAAACTTAAAAATCATATTCAAACGATTTTCTTCTTATATCCGCAAGGTTATCAAATGGGTGTTTCTACTTCTGCAAAGACGCCCATGCTTAATGAGAACAAAGTTTATGAGCTGCTTCATATATTACATCTCTTAATTTTGGAGCAAACGGTCAATAAAAAGAATACTGAGTTAACGACTATAGTAGATAGTATGCATTCCATCACATCTATTTCCGAACTCGATAACGTGTTAGAAAGCATCATAAACTATGCCCTTAACGTTATTCCTGCTTCTGATGCTGGTTATTTAATGCTTTATAATGAAGAAAAGGAACGTTTAATTACCCGTGTCGCTGTCGGCTTCAGTAAAAAAATCTTTCAATTTCAAACGAGAATTGGTGAGTCGATTACAGGTTCTGTCTTCCAAGACGGTAAAGGAAGAATTTTCAACTCAAGGAAAGCTTTATTTAAACGAATGGATACGCTAGAAATTTCAGAACACAATTTAAAAATGATTAATGATTCAGCACCATTCGTTGAAGGGGCTATTTGTGTACCAATTAAAATTGGAAGCAATCCTATTGGTGTGATTATTATTCACCAACGAAAAATGAAACGTCGACTAACGAATCATGACTTATATTTACTAGAAGCTTTTGCAGGGCAAGCAGGCATTGCCATTCAAAATGCACAATTTCACGAAGATACGACAAATCGTTTAAATGAAATTACACTCTTAAGTGATCAATTAAAGCAGAAAAACGATTTATTACGCCAAAGATATGACATTCACGAACGGTTAACGAACGTCTCATTAAAAAATCGTGGGATTGATGTACTCATTAATGAATTAGAAAAGCTTATTAATCAACCGTTGGCATTTTTTAATAACTTAGAGTACTCGTTCTATGCACCGACAAAATCGAGCGCAGAAGACTTATTAACGATATTTGAAATAAAAACACTGTTTAAAGATAATCATTTACCAACACATATCAAAGTAGTAGACGACGTCATAGGTGAGCGACATATATATTTACAGCCTGTTTATACGAGCGGATTGTTTTTAGGTTGTTTAATGTTAGACAACGTCAATCATATGACGCGTTCAGAGCGAACGACTCTCGAGCAAGGCAGTACTGCTCTTGCCCTCGAGTTAGTTAACCGAAAGACGAGTGCAAGCAACCACCAACAACAATTATACGAGCAGTTTCGCGACCTGATGACATCTGCTGATAGTAAAGAAATTATCGAGTATAGTAGCGAAATTGGTTTATCGACAACATCGTATTGTCTCGTCGCTATTTTTGAAGTGCCTCAATCGTTTAATGACATTGAGTACATCGACTTTGACGTTTATCAATTAACTGCGCAAATTGATCGAGCATTACAAGGTGAAGAGTTTGTCATTTATAGTTTTTATAATGAAATTATCGTCCTAACATCTATAGACACGAAAAATGACGTTAAGTACGTACAAGAAAAACTACTTTCTGTACAAAATACGCGAGATAAGCATCACGGCTCTAAGATTCGCGGAGGCGTTAGTAATGCATACGAAGGAATCGAACATATGAAAGTGTGTTATGAAGAAGCTCGAAAAGCTTTATCTTATTTAACTAATCGTGATCAATTAAATATTATTCATTACAAAGATATTGGTCTTAATCGATTATTCGTTCATCAATCAACAACTGAAATTAGTACATTCATTAATGAAGTCTTTGCACCTTTACAGACAGATAGTAGCCGTCATAAAGAACTTGAAGAAACGCTCATTATGTATATTAACAACAACCGTTCGGCTAAAAAAACAGCACAATTATTACACATTCATATTAATACACTGTACCAACGTTTAAAAAATATCGAAGAGCTTCTTGACGTTGATTTAAATAACAGTGAAGATAACTTAGAAATCCAACTCGCCTGTCATTTACAAAGTACACGCAGGCTGCAAAATTAAGTGAAAAGAACGAAGAAAAAATGCTTGTGCTTATCTTTTTTGATAAACACAAGCATTTATATACAAGTTATTTTTCCTGTTTTTCTTCTACTTAATTTTCCTCTAATAGTTGCTTTACCTTTTGTCGTTCAGCTTCATCAACGACGTAATAATAAATACCGTCAATTGACGTGCCTGTTCCTTGTACTTGATATTCTCCTGTTCGCTTACGCGTATCACGATAATTCGCTAACAGTGCTTTCATATCTTCAAAGTCTAAATTCGTACGCATATTATCGCCTAACACGTCAACAACAGTCCCTACTTTTGTGACAGAAGCAACTGACGCACCTTCGTTAATAATTCCTTCAATGACTTGACGTTGGCGTTTATTTCTACCAAAATCACCTTCTGGATCTTGCTTTCTCATCCGGACGTAATGCATCGCCTTTTCTCCGTCCATAGACACTTCTCCTTCAGGGAATTGATACGATTCATCGCCCCAAGCGAAATCATTATTAACAGTGATCGTGCCGAGTTCATCAACAAGTTCTTGGAATCCGTCCATATTCATGCTGACATAATAGTCGAGTTCCATATTTAAAAAGGATTCAACTGTCGCAACGGCCATATCTTCACTTCCGAATGAATACGCATGGTTAATCTTGTCTTCAATTCCTTTACCGACAATTTCCGTTCGCGTATCACGTGGGATACTAACAATTTTCATCGCATCAGTTTTCGGATCAAGTGATAAAACGATTAACGCATCCGAACGCCCTTTTTCGCCTTCTTCCGCATCTATACCTAATAATAAAATGTATAACCGTTCTTTATTTTTTAATTTATCTTTCGCTAAAGACGTATCAATCGATTCAATTTGTTCGTGCATACGGTCATTAACAGTGCTTTTCGCTTTATTGTATAGTGAAAAACCGTAAATACCGACCCCAACGATTAATAATAGAATAAATAGTAATATAACTTTAAATATCCGCTTTTTTCCTCGATTACGCTTAACTCTTGACATGATTGACACCCCTTAACACTCATTGATTAAACAAGTGATTCGTTCTTAATGTATTCGCTTAGTATATCACAAAAAAGAAACAATCATTCATAGATTGTGACAAATATTTATTAGTGCTTCATTTAAACGTTTCGCGGACTTTCTCTCATTTGCCGTAAAGTGAAAGAAGAAATGAATAGTTACCTTTAAATGTCCGTTAAACGACAAAAAAGCATCGCCTAAAATTTAGACGATGCTTTTCATATATTTACTGCTTGAATATTCTTATTCTGTTAAATGCTCATCAATTCCATAATCAATCATTGAATTATCTTTGTTTACACCGAATGTAAAATCATTTCTTTCAACGACAATATATGTGCCGTCAGCTAAAGTTACTTCTTCAACATAATGAACTTTATCACCATTTGATTCATACGCTTCTTTTATATCATCATAAGTCAAATGGAGTTTCTTTTGATCGACATTAATAAAGTCAAAATCACTCAACTTCCATGAGTTATTTTTCTTTTCATATTCTACGATATACGTTCCAGCGGGTGTATAACCTGCATCACTTTCTAAATCCAAAAAGCTCACCTTAAAATAGTCTTCAGATTGCTCCATTACTTCAAATCTCGTCGCAATGTTTGATGACCGCAATGAGGCACCTTCTAAATGCCTAAAGAAATCATATAATTTTAAACGAACGACTTTTTCTAATAGCTTTTTTTCCACTAGTCCTTCTAAAAGTTTTTTCGTTTTTTGAATGGCTCGATCCGTTTCTTTATCATCAAGCGACGGATTTAAAATGGATTCTTGAATCTCCCAGTGATCATCCGTATAAAAATGAGCTTCGTGTAACTTTAACATAACGTTATCAATGGCATCTAAATTTTTAACTAAAATTCGTTTAATCTCTTCTTCAGACATCTCTTTATCGTCTGATTCTTCTTCGACTTTGTTGCTATTTTCAAGCTCTTTTTCTTTATCTTTTGAGCTCGTTCCTGCTCCAACTTGCCCACACGCAGTGAGCAACATCCCCATGAGCAGCAGCAACAGAAGCGGATATTGCTTCTTCAACATATTTCCCCCTATTTTGAATGACTCTCTCTTTAAGGGCCTTTTAGCCCATTTTTTATTTTTATGTTACTAATAGACTAACATAGCTAAAGGGAGAAAAAAAGACATTTTATAACGTTTATGCGAGTTTATAAGTTGATTAAATTTTCTCATTTGTTGAATAAATATACTTTATTCTTCGTCACTACCAAGATAACGATGGTAAGGCAGTGTATTCCACGTTCGATACGAAACTTCCTCTTTAGTAAATGCTTTCGGTAAGTCTTCCGAAATCTTGCGAGCGACATTTAATTCTTTTTCAGCTTCCGCTTTATCTTGGTACATAAATTCATCAGAAGCTTGTTCAGGTGCTAATTGTACTTTTTCTTCTAAGTTACTTATAACCATTTCCTGTTGCTTTTGCATCGCTTGTCGCGCTGCTTTAACCCAGTCAGGCTGTACGTTACGATTCGTGTCTGCAACTGAACTATACTCATCAAAAATATCTTTATAAATACGATGTGAATTTTCACGGGCATCAACAATAGCAGCTTCTAAGTCCTCAACTGTTAACTGCTCAATTGTTAATGGGTTCCGACGTTCATGTTTTCCAAGACCGACGTGATCCTTGTAATAAGGGAACGTACTATTAACTGTTTTCCCAACAGGTAACGTCGCTTCATCATTGTCATCTGTCCCTTTCGGCTGAATCCCTTGAATCGCAATTCTTGCCGATTCCGGACGAACAATTTCTTTAGGTGGTAACATGCCGTGACGTAACATTTCGCGAATACTCGTCCCTGAAATATTAATATGATAACGTTTTTCGTGCGGGCACGACTGTGTTGTCGCTAATGAGTCACAACGCGTACAGTGGAAAACTTCATGGAATAGACGAATATCTATGCCTAACTCTTCAGGTGTAAATTCATCAAAAACTGTATGACTGGCATATTTATCATAATAATCACCAATACCTGCATGATCACGTCCGATAAGCGCATGTGTACACCCGTAATTTTTCATAATGAGCGCGTGTAAAACTGTTTCACGTGGCCCAGCAAAAATGTACGTCACACGTAGTGGCGCTAAAATAGCCCTTTCTTCAGGGTAGTACGTTTCTAATACACTTCGATATGAAAGAACACGGAACTCATGACGTGTATATTCACGCTTTGCCATTTCAACTAACGGTTGTAACAACAGGCCGTCAATTTCCTCTAAAGCATTTCTATGAATGTATTCATGCCCGCGGTGTAATGGATTCGCTCCTGTAATAAAACCAGCCGCTGTTTTAAATTTCTTCTCTTCGTAAAAAATTCGCCACGTATCTTTCGGCTCAAGACGTAAGCCTTCAAATGGTCCCCAATTAACACGCTGTAATAATGTAAGTGGCCCACCGAGTGACGTATCACCCATTCGGCGATAAATCGAATCAACACCTGGATGATTACGATCAGTCGTTCCAAATAAATGTTTGGCACGTTCCTCTTTATCATAATCGAATTTATCATCAATTTTCATAATGGCTACTGGTTCTTTATCTGCATTAATGAGTGCGATTTCATCACCGACATTTAGTGACGCTACTGTTTCTTTATTACGATTACCAATTGGCGCAAAACTTAACGGTACAGGCCAAACGACTCCGTTTGCTAATCGCCCTTTTTTCAGTACTGATTCATAATCAGCTTCGACCATAAATCCTTCGTTTGGTGAAAGGACACCTGTTGCAATCATTTCTATCGTAATAACCGCTTCTAAATCAACCATAATTGCTGGTAATTGTTTCGCACGAGCAATCTCAGAATCTTTTTCCTCTGCACTAACAACACGGTTCACTAGTTTTCCTCCGTGTGGTTGCTGTGGTAATTGATCAAATGGTATAGATGACATATTTAACTTCCTCCTCTAAACTTTTCACTACTATCGTCTATGAGTGAATAAAACCATTGTATTTTATACATTGACAAAAAATTTAGTTAATTATGAATTAGTATATATTTCTATAAGTGAAATGTAAAGGTACGTATTTAATGAGATTGAGTCAAGTAGTTTGTGGGTACCTAATAAGTATGTTCAAAATACCATCTTTTGTATAGATTATTTTTATTAAATGACTCTTTAATCACCTCAGGTGATATATACTTCACTTTTCGCGGGTGATCGTTTCAGAACTATACTACGCTTGCCGTGGGACGACCTCAACTTCTAGAACCTCCATTATCATGTCGGTTCTAGGGATTTTCGGATACGTGTAATGAAATAGGTTACCACCTAT
>Ga0079226_10002606_pt1 | contig 13926 bp, 10 predicted proteins | sample Poulit2014_FD_76345 | JGI IMG/M metagenome (GOLD analysis project Ga0079226, IMG submission 76345) | Agricultural soil microbial communities from Georgia to study Nitrogen management - Poultry litter 2014 | ecosystem: Environmental > Terrestrial > Soil > Agricultural land | place: USA: Georgia... | reverse complement strand
TAAATCAGGAGCAATATCTTTAAATCCTTCTCCGATATCCATGTGGCCGGTTGGATTTTCGCTATCTGGTACAGTGAGCTCCTTTAATTTGTCTAAACCCTTTTGATAACGATCTTCTGCCATATTAGAGTCCTCCTAAGTAAGATTTATACAATATCTTCAGTTTAAAAATTTTTCCTTGAAAATGATGTAGATGAAATGAATATAACGCATTTACAAATTTCATCTTAAATGGATTTCCTTTTTAGTCTAATACTTATAGTATATATCCTTTATGAAATGAAGTAAAATTAATCAATCATGATAAATCCGTAGTGTTCTAAGTGAAAAATATACTAAAACTAAATAAAATGAAAAACAATGGATATCTTATAATCAGGGGTGATTATATGGATCATAAGAATATCAAACTTACGTCTTCTGAGGTAGGGTCATTATGGGATGAATATGTATTTGGAACATCCACTGATATTATCAATCAATATATGTTTTCCATCATTGAAGATAAAAAAATAAAAGCACTTTTTGAAGAAGCAATAAAGACTTTTGCTAAACAAAAAAAGCAGATAACATCATTTCTTAAAAATGAAGGATTTCCCATTCCAATTGGTTTTACTGAAGCCGATCTGAACAAAAATACTAAACGTTTATTTACAGACAAGTTTTGCTTGCATTATTTATATATTATAACGATACATGGTTTATTGGGACATATTACATCTCTTGGCATATCCGCAAGAAAGGACTTGCGACATTTTTTTGATTCCACAGATAGCGATGGGAAGAAAATGTACCACAAAACCGTTGAGCTACTAGAAGAAAAGTGCTTTTTCAAAGTCAGTATAATTGAATGAATACATCTTGTAGCAATTTCATATGAACAGAATATTATCAATTGATTTTGCCAGTTGAGCTTTTCTACCATTTGATGATCTGCTCAACTTCTACAAGCGATAGGTAATCATGTCTTACTCATTCCATGGACAGAAGTTGAAGCAGAAAGTGTGAACCATTTTGGGGATCCTAGCTAAAGACTTATCTTTTTGGTCATGCACCTGTTTGATTATCAAATAGGGTGAGTGATAAAGAAATCTTTATGGCAATACAAAAACTCAAATCACCAATATTTATAGGTTTGCATAATTTTCAAGAAAAGCCGCTTGATGTTTCATAAATGAAAGAATTTCGTGAGGGACTCGGGTCTTATTAGCGAAATGGATAAAACTATTATTAAAAAACAACACACTTTAGGGTTGATCTTTTAAAAAGGTATCAATGAGCCCGTTTCTAAATCACACTTTTGACACCATTTTTCAATTTTCATTTTAAGATAAACTCAAAAAAGTAAAAGTAGCACTATCATTTAGTGAAATTATACAATCATCACTTGGAAAGTACCTATATTCATTTATTTTTAAATAGCTGTTGAAACACTTTGTCTCTATAACAGCCTTCACAAAACTCGATAATTGTTTTATCCTAGTGAAAGGAACGTAAAATCACTTTGGGCTGCAATAGTTGCTGAACATCCAAAGCTGCACCATAAAACGGTTCAATATCAACTAAACAACTATGAGCAATTGTTCCTTGCGCCAATGATGAAGTCCCTTTATCCAAAGTAAGCACATTCGGATTACCATAATACTCCAAATTACTTGAGGAATTAGTATTATCTGGACAATACCAAGCACCAGTCGGTAATCTTATGACCCCTTTCATAATATCATTGGATATTTGAGCGCCGGCTAAACATGCTCCTCTGTCATTATATATACGAACCAGCATGCCTTTCTTGATACCTCGCTGACTAGCATCCGCAGGATTTAAGGTAACCGTTTCACGTCCACCTGTTTTATCTTTCGTACTGTTCTCTCCAAAGTCTAGCTGACTATGAAGTTTATTTCGTGGTTGGTGTGATATCATGTGCAGTGGATAGGTTTTTGCCCGTTCTGCACCCAACCACTCTTCTTTTTTATACCATTTTGGGTGACCTGAACAATCAGCATATCCAAAAGAATCAATCGTTTCAGAAAAAATTTCTATCTTTCCTGAGGGCGTTGGTAATGGATGACGCTGTGGATGACTTCGGAATTTCTCTATAAAACTTTCTTTACTTTTCGGAAATTGGGACTCAAGATTGATTGGCTTCCCTTCATACCAAAATTTATTGAAATCCGGTAAATTAACTCCAACTTCTTTTGCATTTTTTTTACTATCGTTATAGATTTTTTTTAACCATGCCATCTCATCACGCCCCTCGGAAAAGACATCAAAAACCCCTAATCGTTTAGATAATTCACAGAAGATGTCATAGTCACTCCGAGAATCAACATAATTAACCAATAACTTTTTTGAAGGCGTCACGAAGGCACTTTCGCGACCACATACAATATCGTTACGTTCCATAAAAGTGTTCACTGGTAATACAATGTCTGCGTGGCGTGCGGTAGCCGTCCAAACTGAATCATGTACAACAACCGTTTCGGGTTTCTTCCAAGCATATCTTAATTTATTCAAATCCTGATGGTGGTGAAATGGATTACCACCAGCCCAATAAATTAATTCAATATCTGAGTATTTTTTTATTTCTCCATTATATACATATGGTTTTCCTGGATTTAACAACATATCGGCAATACGCGCTACAGGAATCGTTTCTGATACAGGATTTTTTCCTTGTGAGAATCTTCCCCACTTAAATGGTATTTTTTTATAAAAACCTTCTCCATTACTTCCCCAAGAAAGACCAATGCCCCCTCCTATTTTACCTATAGATCCTAGCATTGCAGCAAGAACAATTCCTAACCAAAAAGGTTGTTCACCATGTTCTGCTCTTTGTAAAGAGAGACTAACTGTAATCAAAGGACAATCCGCAATAATTAACTTTTCTGCTAAACGTTTAATATCTTGTGAACTTATGCCAGAAATAACCGCGGCCCAGTCCGCGTCCTTAACAACACCATCATGCCTACCTAACAGGTAGTTCCTGAATTCTTTGTAGCCAACCGTGTATTTATTAACAAAGTCCATATCTACTTTACCTTTTACTTCGATATAATGCGCGATTCCTAACATGATTGCAACATCCGTACAGGGTATTGAAGTAATCCACTCTGATTTGACATTGTCTGGTACATCAGACCGTATTGGACTAATGGAAACCACGTTAGTTTTTGCTTCTACAAGACGTTCAATTAATTCTTTATCAAGATGATCACCTACACCGCCCGGAACAACCTGATTATTATATTTGTTTAGTCCACCAAAAGCTATCCAAAAGTCGCAATTGTCAGCTATGTCTTCATATTTTACGGATGAACTTGCAGTATAAATATCCACTCCTAGCACATATGGAGTAATTACTTGTGCAGCTGCTGCGGAGTATGTATTCACCGATGCAGTATATCCGCCTACAGTATTTAAAAAGCGGTGTACCTGGCTTTGTGCATGATGAAACCTGCCAGCACTACTCCATCCATATGAACCACCATAAATACCGGAATTACCAACTCTTGCTTTTGTCTTCTTAATTGCAGATGCCGTTAAATCAAGTGCTTCTTTCCAACTTACTTCTACAAATGATTCCTTTCCCCGATTTAAGCGGTGGTCATAATCATTTCGTAAATATCCCACTCTCACCATTGGTTTACCAATTCGAAATCGAGAATCTCTAATATTATAGATTGACTGTCCAATAGGTGAAGGATTAGTATCAAGCGCAGAAGGCTGTACGTTTGTAATAACATCGTCACATGTATCAACTTTATAGTTTCCCCAATGTGTTCCGATTACACCGCTTTTTTTCTTCCTCATTATAGAATCCCACCTTCATAAAATATATTTATATTTTGTTAGAAATCACATAAGATCGCTCGTTCTGTCAGGTGTGTCTATCTCTAAACATTTAATATATAACATTAAAATTATTCTTTGATAAATAAACAGGCACTTTGATGACCAGGGGATGTTTCAATAAAGTCTGGCTCTTTTTGGGCACATATTTCCTCGGCCATATAGCATCTCGTTCTGAATCTGCATCCGGATGGAATATCAGAAGGACTCGGAATATCTCCTTTTAAAACGATTCTTTCCTTTTTATCCTGTTTCCCTGTTGAAGGAACAGCTGAAAGCAATGACTTTGTATAAGGGTGCTGTGGATCTTCAAAAATATCCTCCTTAGACCCATATTCAACAATTTTACCTAAATACATGACACCAATATGCGAAGAAATATGTTTCACAACACTTAAATCGTGTGAAATAAAAATGTATGTTAAATTCAGTTCTTTTTGAAGTCGTTGAATTAAATTTAACACTTGTGCTTGTATCGACACATCCAGCGCTGATACTGCTTCATCAAATACAATCAACTCAGGTGAGACCGCTAACGCTCTGGCAATACTAATCCTTTGTCTTTGACCACCTGATAATTCATGTGGATATCTGTCCTTAAATTCAGCGTTAACGCCAACAAGTTCCAACAATTCACCTACTCGTTCGGCTCTCTTGGATTTACCTTTTACTAATTTATGAAGTTTTAATGGTTCAGATAAAATGGCACCAATTCTCATCCGGGGATTTAATGTTGCATATGGATCTTGGAATACCATTTGGACTTGCTTTCTCATATTTCGCAACTGTTCCTTCTTTAGCGATAAAATATTAGTATCATTGAAATATACTTCGCCAGACGTTGGATCTATCAATCTGATAAGGCTTCGTCCTAATGTGGACTTCCCAGATCCTGACTCTCCGACAATACCTAACGTTTGCCCCTTATTAAGCGTAAAACTTATACCATCGACAGCTTTAATATGCTTCTTGTTTTTAATGATAATACCATCATTGTACGGAAACCATTTTTTTATATCATTGACCCTCAGCAATGTATCCTGACTGTCTTGTTGAATGTCATTTGGATGTTTGTTTTGCTTTAAATTTGTTGTCGTCATATTTATCCCATTCCTTTGAGTATTTCCAGCATTTAACCCTTCTATTTTCAATATCCAATAACGCTGGATTCTTCTCTTCGCATATACCTTTCTTAAACGGACATCTGGTATGAAATTTACAACCCGTTGGTAAATTATAATTACTTGGAACCACACCTTCAATTGTACTTAATTCCTTCTGACCTGATTCCAGACTTGGCATAGAAGCAATCAACCCTTGCGTATATGGATGCTTTGGGTTTTCAAATACTTCATCCATAGTACCGTACTCAACAATATTTCCGGTATACATCACAATCACTTTATCAGCAATTTCTGAAATAACCCCTAAATCATGAGAAATTATAATAATGGACATAGATAATTTTTCTTTCAAATTTTTAATAATATCCAAAATTTGTGCTTGAATCGTGACATCAAGTGCCGTTGTTGGTTCATCGGCAATTAGCAAATCTGGGTTACAGGAAAGTGCTATTGCTATCAGAATTCGCTGACGCATTCCTCCTGACAGCTCATGTGGATATTGCTTTAATCGTTTTTCAGGTATCGGAATGTTGATTAATTCAAGCGTCTCGATTGCTATTTTCTTCGCCTTTTTTTTATTGACGTTTTGATGCAATAAGATTGTTTCAATTAATTGATGGCCTATAGTGATTACAGGATTTAATGCCGTCATTGGCTCCTGAAAAATCATCGAAATTTCATTCCCTCTTATGCGATTGAGTTCCTTTTCGGTCATGTTCAACAGATCTTTACCCTTAAAATAGATATGGCCTGAAATATTATTCCCTGGTATCTCCAATAACCCCATTATAGCCTTGGATGTTACACTTTTACCACTCCCGGATTCACCCACAATCCCAAGGGTCTCACCTTTTTTAAGTTTGAAATTCAAATTATCTGTTATTTTAGCAATTCCACGATCAGACACAATATTAATATTCAAGTCTTCAACCTTTAATATAGAATCCATTACTATCTTCCTTTTCATTTAATTTATGTCAATGCTGACTTCACCCTTTTAAAAATCATCCAATGATCATCTGTTATAATCATTTACCAATTGATTAATATCTTCATCACTTTGACATAATATTTTTATCAAATGTTTATTTATTTGTTTCTCTTAATTTAGGATCTAAATAGTCCCGTAACCAGTCTCCAAATAGATTAATGCCCAATACTGTAAAAGTAATCGACAAACCAGGAAGAATAGCTAGCCAGGGATGTGATACCATGTGTACCCTAGCGTCAGCTAACATTTTTCCCCAGGTAGGCACTTCAGCAGGAACACCCAACCCCAGAAAACTGAGTGACGCTTCCATAAGAATGATTCTTGCCATTTCAAGAGTTGCAACGACAATGACTGAGTTCATAATGTTGGGTAATATATGCTTGAAAATAATTACATAACTTTTAGCTCCAAGAGATCTGATAGCTTCAATGTATTCGTTTTCTTTCACCGCTATAATTTCCCCTCTTACTAGTCGTGCAAATTGAACCCAGCTGCTAATACCAGCAACGATAATAATATTACTTAAACTAGGCCCCAGTACGGCCACAATAAATATAGCCAACAATATGAAAGGAAACGCCAATTGAATGTCCGCGATTCTCATGATAGCCGTGTCTATCTTACCACCATAATAACCACTAAGCGATCCTAGAAGAACACCTATACACCCAGCAACAATCGTTCCAAAAAATCCAACCATAAGAGAAATCCTGCTACCGTATATTAAATTACTTAATACATCTTTACCTACATCATCCGTTCCTAAGAGATGATCAATTCCACCTAAGGAATTCCAAAAAGGAGGCATAAAAGTATTTTCTATGTCTTGTGTACCTGGATTATATGGTGATATGAAGCTTGCAAGTAAACCACAAGCAACGACCATAATAAATATAACCAATCCTATTATCCCTGTTGGACTACTTCTTAAATTTTTCCACATCCTATAAACCTCCGGAAACTCGCTAATATTTTACACGCGGATTAATCGTACTGTAAAGGATATCTACAATTAGATTTATCAATACAAAAGTGACAGCCGCCAAAACCACGACGGCTTGAACAACCGCGAAATCCCTATTATAAATAGAATCAATAACTAAACTACCAATACCAGGCCAAGAAAACACTGTTTCAATGATAACCGAGCCGCCCAACAGACCTGCAAATTGCAGTCCCAAAATTGTGATGACTGAACTCATCGCGTTCTTTAGTGCATGTCTTAAAATTAAAGCATTTCTTCTCAGCCCTTTAGCCTTGGCGACTGTAATATATTCTTGATGCATAACCTCAATCATGCCAGATCTTAGAAGTCTTGTAATAGTAGCCGCCACAAATAACCCTAATGAAACAGAAGGAAGTAATATGTGTGCAAATGAACCGCTGCCTGATGTTGGCATTAAGCCAAGATTCACTGAGAATATCAATATCAGCACAATCCCCAACCAAAACTGAGGTGTACATTGTCCTATAAATGCTAAGACTCTAATTAAAAAATCAAACTTTGAATTTCTATTAACTGCTGAAATAATCCCAGCTGGGACACCTATTAATAATGCAATAGCCATTGCCATGATTGTTAATCCGAGTGTCGCTGGAAACCTTTCCAATACAAGGCCCATAGCAGATTCGTGATAATACATTGACTCGCCAAAGTCTCCCTTGACAACACCACTTAGAAAATCAATATATTGTTTGAACACCGGATCATTTAATCCCATTTCTTCTCTGTATTCATCTATCATGTCATCCGGCGTACTTGGAGGTAAATACAGTTGAACAGGATCCCCTGCAAATTGCATGACGATAAATACAACTGTGATCACGCCAAATATAACAAAGACAGATTGATAAAGTCTATTTAATATGAACTTTGTCAACTCATCACCTCTTAACTCCAAAACCAGTTCCTTTAAACAAGGCGAATCGCTTCAAAATTGTGGTTTTGAAAGTATTAACTAATAATTAGCGAAAAACGTTGTTAAAATTTTAGTCATAGTTTTACGAAACGGAAGGCATATGTTACCAATAATATACTAAATTTATTCTAGAAAATTATTTATTAATTCCTCAAAGAAGCGTTTTGACTTAATATCGTTTCATCCGGTCTTGGTTCCCAATCAATATCATCATTGTACCCGTAGACCTCATATTGAACGTGTAAGAATATAGCTGGTGCCTCTTCAAATAATTTCTTTTCAAATTCTTCCCATAACTCTGCTGCATCTTTTTCATCTAATGTCATACTTGCTTCTTCTCTTATCTTATCCAAATCAGAATTTTCAAAATTGGAATAACGTCCATCAGCATCAAACCCGATTCTTGAAAGAAGTTCTTCTGAAGCATAAGGACCACCAAGTCCATTATAATACAATGGTTCAACTGTTCCACCTTGTATATCTTCAGAGAACAACCCATTTTCCTTTTCCACAATTTCCACATCGAAACCTACATCTTTCAATTGACCTGCTATGGCTTCAACTATGGGCTTATCGTTTAATGACGATCCTGGTGCGTAAGATAATTGAAGTGTTTCGCCATTATAGTCCGATTCATCAATTAATTCTTTTGCTTTAGCTGGATCATAACCATATGGTTCTAATTTATCATTAACCTCATCCGCATATTTAAAATAATCTGGAGAAACGAAAGATGAATACTCCTCACCATTACCATCCAGCACATTGTCAATAATCGATTCAGTATTAACCGCAAAGTTCATTGCCTGCCTAATTTGCTTTTCTTGCAGAACTTCATTTTCATTTACATTTAAACCGACATACATTGCTCTCGTCGTTGGGTTACTTACCGTTTTTATACCATCCTTTGATTCAATTCGTTCAATTTCACTCGTTGGTACACCAGAAATGATATCAACTTCTCCAGATTCTAAGGCTGCAACTCTAGATGCGTCTTCTGCAATTGGTCTTATGGTTACCTTTTTATACTCTGGTTCATCGTTAAAATAATCATCATTAGCTTCTAAAGTTACATATTCACCCTTTTTCCATTCTTCAAATGTGTATGGCCCTGTACCTACGGGGTGATCAGCAAAATAATCATCACCCTCTTCTTCTATATACTTAGGTGGCACCATTGCTAAATAAAACATACGCATAGGTAAACCATCAAAAGGTTCATTCGTTTTTATATCGACTGTATAATCATCTTTAACTTCGACATCCTCAATAAATGAGAAATCACCTGATAATCCAAATTGAAGATCTGGATTAAGCATCCTATCTATGCTGTACTTAACAGCGTCAGCGTTAAAATCCTCTCCATTTTGGAATTTGACATCGTCTCTTAGTTCGAACCTCCATGTTGTATCATCAATAGCCTCGTAAGACTCAGCCAAATCAGGTTCAACTTCACCATCTGACCCTATCCGTGTCAATGAGTTAAAAACATGGAATATAACATTTGCAGTAGGCGTTCCAAGTGCATTATGAGGATCAGTATCTGTAATATCTGAACCTTTTGCAATCACTAATTCTGAATCAGAATTAACACTACTATTGTCTGCCTCTGTTTCTCCTGATCCACCGCCACAACCAGACAATATAATCACAAGACTCAATATAGCAACTAGCCACTTAAAACTTGATTTCATCTTCACCTTCACCATTCCTCCTACTTATGATTATAACTCTCTTCATTTGTCAGCCCAGACAGAATAACGAATTCATCATCCTTTCTATTTAACTCCCTTCCCACAAGTGAAATTTTTTATTATGATAATATTTCCAACTGAAAATTAAAGTTGAACTATTATTTAAAAGAGTCATAAAACTGTCATCTCTAGTGATTTAACAAATTTTGAATTATAGATTTGTTAATTTGATAGCTTCACATGGGTTACTTAAGGTTGTCCATGATTGACCATCTTCTATGACCGATAAACCTGTGTAAATGGTTTTTGACCCCACATTATCTTTTCCACCATGGCGACATAAACAATTCTTAGGATCATTTTCATGATCAGATGCAATCTGCAACATTTCTTGGATCCTAATTTCTCCATGTCTCTCCTTCAAAAAAGAAGTTGCACGTTCATGTCTCATATAAGTGGATGGGTAGCCCTCTCTTTCAGGATTAAGATGAACAAGATCCGGATCAAGATAGTGGTTACTTCTAACGATGATACCGCTATCATCATTAATCACCCTAATTTCATCCTGTGTTGCTTCCACAGCCACCCCCTTCTCTTTATCAGCAATGACAAAATTCATACCGCTCATTCGTTTGGCTTTCTTTAAATATTCAATCGCCTCATCAACAGTTTTGCATTCCTCCAGAATAATGTGCATATTCAATAAAATATGAGAATCTTTTATTCTTTCCATGTTAAAATCCATTTTATCTGACCAAACACCACTGGTTGATACAGCAAGGCCCGCATCGTTCATACCACTACCTGGGAATGTGATAATACCGGCACCATTTACTTCTATAATCTTGCTACCATCTTCATATTCACGGTTTAAAACAACGTGTTTCACTTTCTCGCTACCCATATCTCTGTTTTTGATTAGGTATGTCTTACCATCAAGTGTTGCTGAACCTCTGGCAAGTACTGATGTACATTCTTGCGGAAGCCATTTTAATACAAAGAACAATGGTACGTTAATTAGATGAATATCTTCAAGTGATATCCCTGAGCCATCGGAAATCCCTTTTAATTCCTCAACAATAGAGGGGAAATACTTTTCATAAAATGTTAGATTGTTTTTCAATAAATCTTTATAATCTTCTGGTTTAATTTTTAATTTTTCGATACCTTCTTTAATTGACTCAACATTTTCCGCAATCAGAACAGAAGCTATTGAACCTTGAGTTTTCCCCTGTTCATATGCAGAGCCTTTCGCATTAATTTCTATACCATGACCTACAATATTTTGTTTCATCAATAATTCCTCCTAAATGAAATATAGAATATATAATAAAAAACTTAAATTATTCTGTTAAAATGTCACTAATTCCTATTTTGAAAGTATGGCCTCGTTTTTATATACGTCGTAAGTATGCTCTATTTCTTTAATTATTTCTATTAATAAATTAATATCAATAGGATGACGAATCACACATCCTGGTGTTATTAGCAAATTTTTTCCTTTAGTTATTCTGATAATATTGTCTATATCTTTTTTAATAAGATTTAGTTCTTTATTAGTTATATGAAATCTCTGCAAACCACCTGCTATTGATTGTGAATTCATTCCAAGGTATTCCTCGACATAAGGAGAAGACTCCCCTATGTGCCAATTTATAAACTCAGTTGGGTATTTTCCGAATAAATCATACATCTGTTTATCACCATGAAAGTGGATTATATTAAGCCAGGAAATTTCCCTCGTCAGATTCAAAACCTGTAAATCGTAAGGTGTGCCCCATTCAAGATATAAATCTCTTGATAATTCATTATGATTCGCCATTTGATTTGCAAAAAATAAACCAGCACATCCTTTTTTTACTGCGGCCCTTGCAAATTTTGTTACCGTTTTTGTGATAACCTCCAATCCAAATCTCAATGACTGAGGGTGTTCATATAAATGATATTTCAACTTTGGACCAGCTAATTTCTTGGCTATAGTAAGTGGTGTAAATATAGTTACAAGTAAGGGAATTTTCCCATCTAGTTTTTCCAGTAAATAATCAATAGATTCTAACTCTCTCCCGTATACACCCTTTGTAATATCTAATTCTTTTAATTTTATCCAGTCATCTGGTTCTTCAATAGCATATCTATCAGTCTTTGCAATGCCCCCTTTCGCAACTTCCTCAAAGTTTGCTTTTGTTCCCCAATCTTCTACACAAGATAATCCATTTGGCATATTTTTAACAAAATCAAGATCCAAATCACAACAAAATTTATAAGTTGCCTCAGCCAATTCTTTTGGGTTCTGATCAACATCAGGAAAATGTGTCCAAAAACTATAGGGGATTTGTGAGACAGCTTTACCAGATATTGCAGCTTTAACATTTTCAATACTGTTTGTAAGCAAGAAAGTGCACTCCTTTTCGCTATTAATTTAAATTGCTTTATTCACAAAGTTGATGATTAACATAACTATTGCCTAATATTTAAAGCATTCTCTTATACTTTTATCTGGGGATGCCGAGACTGTTAGAATCTCCACACAATCATCAGTAATGACAACAGTGTCCTATTGTCTTACGGTTCCCCATTCCGGAAACACTAACCCTGGCTCAGCAGTGAGAACCATGCCTTTTTCCAGTTTTAAATCTGTACTCGGGCTGAGAGAAGGATACTCATGTATGCTTAAGCCCAGACCATGACCAATCCTTCCTGGTAAATAATCACTGAACCCGGTCTCAGTGAAGGCAGTAACTGCATGGTTGTACACTTCAGAAATTAGGACACCTGGTTTCATTTTTTCTTTAGCTCTCTTGTTGGATTCAACCATTGCTTCATACGCTTTCATATAATTATCATTAAGATCTTTAATAATGACTGTACGTTCATTCTCTGCATGATACCCTGCACAAGCTGCCCATATGATTGGCAATGCTGTTTCACCCGGTTGGGGTACACGTGAGGAAGGTGAGTCGCATCCGTGCGTTGTTCTTATGCCTGAATTTGAATAACACCATAAAGCATTAACGATGCCACCTTCATCGCCACCAAAACTTGCCACTTCATATTCACTGAACTCATCCATCCAAAGTTGCCTCATCGCTGTTTCAGCTGCGATACTGGCTTCAATTTCACTTTTATTAATATTCTCAATGGCTGCTTTCATGCCTCCATCTGTTATATAGGCTGCATTTTTAATCATAGAAATTTCATAATCATCTTTGACAACCCTTGCATGTATCATTAATTCGCTAATATCCAACATTTCTTTTGCGTGACTGATGTTTTTATACTTTTCATATTTTCCAACAGATAGATAGTCGCCTTCATATCCCAATCGTCCACCTATTAATTTCAAGTCTTCTAGAACTAACCGCATAGCATCAAAAGGATTCTCAGCAATTGGTTTTTGCTTACCCCACGCCCCAAATAAACGAATATCTTGTGTCACTGCTTCCTCAATGGCATGATCGCCCCTTAAACTATGAACAAGTAATACTGGATCCCTATCAGTAGGTAAAATAACAATTACAGGATGGCTGTATAATATTGGATTAAACCCTGTTAAATAAAATGTGTTTTGAGGTCTAAACAAAACAATTCCATCCAAGTTTTTTTTCTGTAATTTTGCTTGTAGTCGCTTAATTTTGTTCTGTACTGATTTTCGTTGTGCAGTAGATATTTTTGTTGATTTGAAATTCATTATTTTTACCTCCAATTTATTCAATCAAATATCATATTTAATAAATTAAAAATTCAGTATATTTATTGTACATAAATCACTAAAACTAAATTTGCTAGAATCAGTTCTTTTTTGGAATATCAACTACTTCCAAGCATGAAAAATCCTAACAACCTTGTAAGTTCAAAGCTTTGATAAACTAATATACCTAATATATAACTTCTAATTGTCAAGCTTTTTTTAATTCAAAGGAAGAAGCACAAATCCCTACCATCTCTTTTAGCTAAGTGAATTTCAGAAAATATATACATAAATAAATGCATCAATAACATTTCTTCTCTATATCTTTCTACTAATAAACACGGAATTAACTTGTGAAGTTGTCACTCACTATATTGAAAGCGGTATCAAATTTATTGTCCAAAATACTCTTAACGGAATTCAATTTACTAAAAATTATAATCTGCCAAGCAATTTTCCGATTCAGAATTTTTTAGTAATTCAAAGAACATGATTGTCAGATAAGTAGTTTTCATTGCCCAACAAGGAGTTCAAAGACGGAATTAGCACGATGCGAGTGAAGAAGTTCACTTTCTAAACTGTCCAGAAAACTTAATTGTCCATCTCAACTAAATTCACATCGAAGTGATTCCACTGTACTATGTTTAATAATTATTCC
>Ga0079226_10002604_pt1 | contig 13927 bp, 11 predicted proteins | sample Poulit2014_FD_76345 | JGI IMG/M metagenome (GOLD analysis project Ga0079226, IMG submission 76345) | Agricultural soil microbial communities from Georgia to study Nitrogen management - Poultry litter 2014 | ecosystem: Environmental > Terrestrial > Soil > Agricultural land | place: USA: Georgia... | reverse complement strand
TTACTAATCGTCGCTTTGATTGAAAATCTCGTGCCTTATTTCTTATTATCACTATTTATTGTCATCAATCTGTTTTATTACCAGATTATACTGATCAAAGATCACGATAGATTGAATTGTTTCAGAGCTTTTATCCATAATAACTGGGTTGGATTCGTCCTTTTCATAGGGTTATTTTTAAATTATTTACCTTAGAATTAGACATCATTCACGATAAAGGAATATCAATGGGAAATCGTTTATCAAAAATTGTGACAAAAACAGGAGATAGCGGCACAACTGGCATTGCCGGCAATATCCGCCTAGAAAAATATCATCCACGTATTGAAACCATTGGGCTGATTGATGAACTCAACTCCCTCATCGGCATTGGGATTGCAGAGCTTCAGCAAACGCTCAAAACTCCGGCAATTCAAGGCGCCAGCATTTTGGAAGCTTTAATCCTCGAATGGTCTGATATTCAACATGAGCTATTTAATCTTGGTGGAGAACTTTCAATGCCAGGAACAGCGCTTGTGACAGAAGATGCTGTCACAACAATTGAAGAGCAGCTCACAATCTATAATGAGCTATTACCGCCATTAAAAGAGTTTATCCTGCCCGGCGGATCACTTTTAGTGGCAAAAACACATTATATTCGCGCCATTAGCCGCAAGGCAGAACGTTCACTCTGGGCACTCAACAGCCATGATTCTGTGAATCCGCATGCTCTAAAATATCTCAATCGTCTCTCTGACTATTTCTTCATTACGGCAAGAATGATCGCAAAAGTGACAGATACACCAGAACTGTTTTGGAATCACCATAAGCAATGAGCCAAACGTACTGCATCTTACTTTCTATCAATGAGGAGAATATTGAGTGGGCGAAAACTCACTATCCTCAATTTTGGAACGAAGATCTCGGCGATAAAAAACGCACGAGCTTTTTACTGAGCCGTGCGCTTTTGTTACAGACATTAAAGTCGTACTATAATATTTCAGAGCTCCCAAAAATCAGCTATAACCAACATCAAAAGCCCTGTTTTAAATCATCTAATATTGCATTTAATCTCACGCACTCTCAGAATTTTATTGGGTTAATCATCTCTTCTCAAACAACCACTCTTGGTATTGATATTGAGGCAATCATTCCGCGCCGGAATTTTTTAGGATTGTTACAAAGAACATTTACAACCCCAGAAACCCAATGGATATTACAATCTGAAAGTCATGATCAAAGTATAGATATAAGGGAATTTTCTCAAATAAAAAATCATCCCCCATTGAACAATGATGAGATGATTCGTTTCTTTTTATTATGGTCGGCAAAAGAAGCTTATTTAAAAGCCGATGGCCGAGGTTTACAGGGTTTAAACACCTTATGCTTAAACCCGAAGCGCTCCACAATGAGTGGAGATCTAAATAAAGGCACACTTCTCCTAACAACTTTATCTGTTGCAGACACAGAAGCTCTTAACTCCATTGCCCTCTATTTACCGCATAACCTCTTAGCAGATCTCAGCATACAAACTCTTGCTATTACCAGTCATCATCAAGCTATTTATCGTCCCTTATCTATAAAATGGGACTTCCAACTGCTTGAAGGTGACTCATTGCCTTCATAAAGACAATATTCCCTGCACATCTATGATAATAGCAATGTTATATCACTCAATCCGCAAAAATGCCGATCTCTTATTTAGCTGCTTCCTCAGATAACAAGAAATCTTCTTTCTTCGCGCCAGCTTCTACTTTATCTTTCATCCATAAAGGCATTTTTCCACGGCCACTCCAGAGTTGTTCTGGGTTTTCTGGGTTACCATATTTCATTGGTACTTTACGACCTTTACGGCCCACTTTGTCTTTAAATACATCGTGGAAAGAAAGACCTGAGTGATCCAAAAGCTTCTCAATTTCTTTACGAACTTGCTCAGCTTCTGCCGCACGACGGCTTTCGATTTCTTGACTTAATTCAGTAATAAGATTTTCCATCTTATCAATTGTTAATCCATTTAAATTTAACTCTTTCATCACTTTTTGTCTCCATTCAATAAAATGATTTTTTAACATTAATGGTCACTTTTAATTAATGACCTCTTTCTAGCACTTATATTATATACATTATAATAATAATTATAAATATCTTATTTGTGTTTTATTGAAAAACATTGTCTTATTTTAGGGTTTCTCTTAAAATCTTCCGGAAGTGTCACTCTAGAAATATCTTTAATATCAAACAGATCTAAAAGCTCTTGCTCTATTTTAAAACCCCTGAGATTCGTCGAGAACAGCAATTCACCATCTCTCATTAATAACCGCATGGCATCTGTGATTAATTGTGAATGATCTCTCTGAATATCCAAAATCCCTTCCATCTTCTTTGAATTTGAAAATGTTGGAGGATCCATAAAGATAAGTTCAAACTTATCCTCATCTCTTGTCAAAAGTGGCTTATTACGCATTTTCTCAACACGCCCCTTCAACCACTCAAGCACATCGGCCTGAACAAGTTCATGACCGTCGAAATGACCGTTAAGCGCCAAATTTTTATCGGCCCAACTTAAATAGGTACGTGATAAATCTACAGATAACGTTTCACTCGCTCCCCCATTTGCCGCATGCACTGAGGCACTGCCGGTGTAGCAGAAAAGATTTAAGAAACGTTTACGTTTCGCATCACGCCCAATACGAAAACGTACTTCACGATGATCTAGGAATAATCCTGTATCTAGATAATCGGTAAGATTCACTAATAGCTTCGCATCCCCTTCTTGCACTTCAAAAAGTGCACCATCTTCTTCAGAATGACGCTCATATTGTGCTCGACCACGCTGTCTTGCTCGCTGTTTAATATGAATATCTGCCACTGAAATATCGTCAAAAACATGAGGAACTATTTGCGTAATCTTATTAAAACGTTTTTCTGCCAGCTCTCGACTCACCGAAGATGGCGCTTCATATTCATAGATGACAATTTTATCTTTATAGAGATCAATTGCCACATTAAACTCTGGAATATCCGCATCATAAACACGATATGCTTCAATATTCTGACGACTCGCCCAACGTGATAAATGCTTATAGTTTTTTGCGAGTCGATTCATGAAAGCATCGCCGCCATCCGCAACCAACTCTTCAAGTGCCATGCGTTGATCATTCTCATTTGCTTTTTCACGATCAACAAAAAATGTTGCCTCGATTTGAAATTGCAGATAGATACAATCTAAAGCGCCGTTCCAGAACTTATTAATCTTACGAGCACGAATTCCCATGACACGACCAAGATCAGGGTCCGATGTGATCACCCCAGCTTCAAAACCTTCATAATTTCGTAGGAAATCACCCAAATCCATATAGGTATTCATCAACTGTGATTTCTCACCTAATCGCTCACCATAAGGCGGATTCGTCACAATTAAGCCGCGCTCCATCGCTTCATCACGGACATAATCTTGGAAGCTCATGTGTTTAAAGACCATATTCTTTAAAACACGGGCTCTATCGGCATTTGACTTTGTAATCCCGATCATCATTGAGCTTCGCTCAATCCCAACTAACTGTCCTTGATAACGGGCTTCACCTTCAGCAGCTCTTCTTTTAGCTTCGAGATAACACTCATCCCATTCCGCTTTTTTGAATAAACGCCAACGCATAAACCCAAAATCATTACGATATAATCCTGGAGCAATATCTCGCGCCATAAGCGCCGCTTCAATTAAGATCGTGCCGGCACCACAAAGCGGATCAATAAAGTGTTCATGATTTGCAGCTTTTTCTGGCCAATTAGAACGATAAAGCAGTGCTGCCGCTAAGTTTTCTTTAATCGGCGCGGCACCTTGCTCGCTTCTAAAACCACGCTTATGAAGTGGTTCTCCGCTCATATCTAAATAAAGCGTGTAACGATCTTCAAAAATATGCACGTAAAAACGAACATCTGGATCATCCACGTCGACATTAGGACGCGTCCCCATTAATTCATTGAAGTAATCAACGATCGCATCTTTAACACGAAGTGCCGCAAAATGCGTATGAATATTCCCTGCTCGACGAGCAGTTACTTTGGTTGAAAACGTATCGGTTTCACGAAGATGTGCCGACCATGAAAACAGCGACAACTCATTATATAACTGATCTAAAGAGGTATATTTCCCCTCTTTAAGCTCTAAAAGTACTCGTGAACCACAGCGAATCCAAAGACATGCATTGTAAGCATCTTTAAACTCTCCGCTGAACGTCACACCTGTTCCACTCTCTTTGGCATCTATCCCGATAGCGTTTAGCTCATTTTTAACATAAGGGGCAAGACCTTGGGCACAGGTAACATAAAATTTTGACATAAAATCTCTCTAAAGAATTTTGTAATTACATTTTTTACTATTCGTAATTCCAAACGATTTCTTGTGTCATTCCACAAAACTATAAGTGTTGATTTTCTTAATAAGGTCGCAAGTATACTATAAAAAATAACCGGCACCATATATTAACAAGCAAAAACCCTTCTTCGAAGAATATATTTAATAAAATCAATTAAATATAAATTGTAAATTTCTAATAATCGCTGTTTCACATAAATTTCACAAATATTATTGACCACTAATAAATAGTAGATTTCAGGGTTCTGAAAAGACTTTATTACTTGAAGTATTCATGATTATCTGCCTATATTAGAGGGAATCAAATTTCGTCGTCTAGATATAAAAATAACCCCTTAACATAGAGGGATCTTATACTTATGACAAGTAATTTTATAAAAAATAGATAATTAACAATAAAGGATAGATATTATGAGCGCAGATTTAAGTAAAAAAATTCGCCATAAGGCGTTTCTCGACAAGATTGTTTCTGCGGAAGAAGCTGCATCTTGGATTGAAGATGGTATGACGCTCGGCATGAGTGGATTTACCCTTTTTGGAGAACCTAAAGTATTCCCTCGCGCACTTGCGGAACGTGGAAAAGCAGAGAAGTTCAAAGTTAACCTCTTCACCGGCGCATCATTAGGTCCTGATGCTGACCAAGCAATGGCAGAAGCGGATATCATTAATCTTCGTGTGCCTTATCAAGGTAACGCAGTGATGCGTAAAAAAATTAATGCCGGCGAAATTAAATATATCGACCAACATCTTTCACATACTGCAGAAACTCTTCGTCAAGGAAATCTTGGGAAAGTGGATTATGCGATTATTGAAGCCGCAGCCATTACGGAAGATGGTTTAGTGATTCCTACAGGTTCTGTGGGTAACTCTCCGATATTCATCGAAAAAGCAGATCATGTGATTATTGAACTCAACACTAGTACGCCAGAAAGCTACGAAGGTATCCACGATATCTACATGCCGAGAGATCAAGGCGATAACCGTGAAGCGATTCCTGTTTATGACGATTTAAGCAAACGTATTGGCACCATTGGTATCAAAGTTGATCCCGCAAAAGTTCGTGGCGTGATTCTCTCAGATCGCCCAGATATTCCATCACCGCTTTTTGAACCAAACGAAGAAACACAAGCCATTGCAGATAACCTTCTTGCATTCCTTGGCAATGAAGTTGATACCGGTCGTTTAGGTCCAAACCTTGCACCGCTTCAATCTGGAGTGGGTTCTGTTGCGAACGCCGTTCTCAGCGGCATGGCAAAATCAGATCGTTTCAAAAACTTAACAGTTTCTTCAGAAGTTCTCCAAGATGGGATTTTTGACTTAATTGATGCCGGTGTTGTTGATTTTGCGGTTGCAACGGCATTCTCACTCTCGAAAAAGCGTGTAGATAACTTGGCATCAGATCTTGCAAAATACAAAGATAAAATTCTTTTCCGTCCACAAGAGATCACTAACCATCCTGAAATCGTGCGTCGTCTTGGCGTTATCGCATTTAACACCGCGCTTGAAGTCGATATCTACGGGAACGTAAACTCCACACACGTTAGTGGAACACATGTTATGAACGGCATTGGTGGTTCTGCAGACTTTGCTCGTAACGCACGTATTACGATCTTCGTTACACAATCCACTGCTAAAGATGGCAATATCTCAGCGATCGTTCCTTTCGTCACGCATGTTGACCATACAAACCATGAAGTCGATGTGATTGTTACCGAACAAGGTTATGCGGATATTCGTGGCCTTTGCCCAGTAGATGCGGCAGAAAAAATCATCGAAAACTGTATGCATCCAAAATACAAGGCGCAAGCTCGCAAGTACTTTGAAGATGCAAAAGCAAAACGTGGTGGTAATACGCCGCACTTGCTTGATGAAGCATTCTCATGGCACATCAACCTCGCGAACAAAGGCACTATGCTTTTAGACTAAAAAAATTGATGATCTGCTGATCGATTGCAGAACATCAAATTAAATACTACAGCCGATATTGGTCATCAATATCGGCTTTTTTATCTCCGCATTTTATTCTGTAATAAGGCATAGAATTATCGTTGTCGCTATTTCGCTGGGAAGAAAGCTTGGCTTATATGCTTTTATCAATCATTACCGGCAACCGATTGCGAAAATCCCGCAAATATTCTCCTCAGTAATAGAGCTGCTTTTAATGACATTCTTAAACACATTTTAAAGGCGTTGTTAATCAGACAATTTAAAACTGGTTTCATGATATTCGTTGAAGCAATAATCGCTAGAAACACGCACCACTTCGGCATCAAATGCCAAGATCCTCAAAAAAGTTGGATTTTATGTATCTCTTTTATCAATAAAAGCCCTCTTTTTTTCAAATTATGATAATAATGTAAGCAATCAGATTTTTTTCAATCATCTTCTGTGTTGCCGCACTGCAAACATCGAGAATCCTCGTCCTATTATGACCATCATTCTCACTCAATATAATGAGCGAGCGGCACACTATTTGTGAATTCAGGAGGAATTATGGCTCGTGAGAGTTGGAGTAATAAACTTATCTATATCTCTACCGTTGCCGGTGCAACCATTGGATTTGGTGCAACTTGGCGTTTTCCCTACTTAGTCGGGGAAAATGGTGGCGGCGCTTACCTGTTAGTTTTCTTTATTGCCATGTTAGTGCTCGGCGTACCGATGCTCGTTGCCGAACACTTAATTGGTCGCCGTCTACATACTAACGTTGTCGATGCCTTCAGTGGCGAAGGGTTAGATCGCCCAATCTCCAAACTTTGGAAAGGAGTCGGTATTATTGCCATACTAGGTGCTTTTGGAATTCTCGCCTACTACATGGTGCTTGGTGGCTGGGTAATGAGCTATATCGGCGGCATCTCCCTCGGCGAAATTGATCTTGCAACGCCCTTAAGTGCTGAAACAGCAAAAAACTTCTTTGAAACATCTACCAGCAGTCCCTGGAAGATGATTCTCTACACCTTTATTTTTGTGGCTGTAAACTACTATATTCTGGTCAAAGGGATTATAGATGGTATCGAGCGTGTTATTCGTTGGGTAATGCCGCTCTTCTTAATTCTTGTTTTAGCATTAATGATCCGTGCGCTCTTTTTACCAGGAGCGATGGAGGGCGTAAAATTCTACATTATTCCTGACTTTAGCAAGATTAACTCCCAAGTCATTTTGCTCGCTCTAGGGCAAGTATTCTTCGCTTTAAGCATCGGTTTTGGCGTAATGGTTACTCTTTCATCCTACTTAAGCAAGAAAGAGAATATTGTCGGTATTAGCATCAGTGCCGGCATTATTAATACGTTAATTCCTCTTGCGATTGGATTTATCATCTTCCCAGCACTTTTCTCAGCAGGGATTGAACCTGCATCGGGACCATCACTTGTTTTCCAAGTATTACCGGCGGTGTTCTCCACCATTCCATTTGGCGCTTTTTTTGCAGTCCTCTTCTTCTTACTGCTTCTCCTTGCGGCTTTAACGACATCATTAACCATTTATGAAGTTGCAATTACAACACTCATTGAGAAGTTCAAAATGACCCGCCCTGTGGCAACTTTCCTGACATTGGCGGTGATCTTTATCTTCGGTAACGTCCCAAGTATTTTGGCGGATAGCGTTTGGAGTGATGTCCGTATTTTCGGCATGAATATCTTCGATGCCTTCGACTATATTAGTGCAAATATTCTCTTTATTACCACAAGCCTCTTATCTGCAATCTTTATCGGCTTTGTCTTAAGAAAGAGAGTATCGCTCGATGAAATGACCAATAACGGCGAGATCAACCACAAAATTGCGCCGCTCCTTTTTTATCACATAAAATTTGTGATTCCGGCACTCATTCTCATCATTTTTGCATTCTCATTTGCTTAAATAACTTAGGGTTTACGAGATCCTTTAACCATAATATCAGCACTGTTGATCCTATCAGCAGTGCTTTTTTATATCCTAAACTCCGTCTAAAATTGTTTAAGTCAATATGGCTTATAAAACCAATACACCTGAGAAGAGCGATTACATGTTTCTATCGATTAAGTCCCAGCAGATCCGATGGATCCTCTCTTAACAATCATTCATAATGGATAATGACCATCATCATAGAATCATTTACCATAACTGCTATGATTGTGGGATTAATACGTCAATAGTGAGATTTCTGATGAATGAAAATTCCTTGCAACCTTCTCAATCCAATAATGATTATCATCCTCAGCTTGATGGGCTAGGTGGTTGGCTGATCATCCTCGCGATCTCTATTTTAATCTCTCCAATCATTCTTTCTTACACCATTATCGATGCGATTTCAGAACTACGTCCACTCTGGGAGCCTTTAACTAGCCCACAATCCCCTTACTATATTGATGGGCTAGCCACGTTGGTGACCACTGAGCTGACGATGAATGCGCTCTTCACACTTTTATTTCTCTATATCATTTTTTTATTCTTTACCAAACACCGGCATTTCCCCAAATTCCTCATATTTGCACTTGCTGCGAATCTCCTGTTTTTATTAGTCGATGATTTCTGGGTCAAAATGATTTTAAGTCCTTACACAGAAACAGATGATCCTGAAGATCTTCGCGATATTCTCCTTTCTGGCATTCGCTGCGTTATTTGGATTCCTTACTTATTAAATTCTAAACGCGTAAAATCCACCTTCCGCCATTAATCCATTCATAAGATTTAAGAAGCTCTATAACTCGTCACTGACGCGCAACTAATAATACTATATGGGATCTCGAAAACTTCACGCTGATGGATATCGCTATCGAAAAAGTATTGCAATATCCACAAAAACCTATAAAAAAAGCTCCCAAAATTGGGAGCTAAATATCACCACTAATGATCTCTAAATACCAATACCTTCGACAATCACCATTATGACTTCTTAGTTAATTTCGCCCGATTTAAACCTAATGAGTTAATCAGCACGCTCACCGAACTAAATGCCATTGCAGCACCTGCTAAGATTGGACTTAGCAAGCCAAATGCTGCAAATGGAATCCCTACAGTATTATAGATAAATGCCCAGAATAAATTCTGTTTAATCTTTCTCATCGTCAATTCAGACAGACGAATCATGCGTGCGAGATTGATCAAATCGCCATTCATAATAGTGACATCTGCAGATTCCATCGCGATATCTGTTCCGGTTCCCATTGCAATCCCAGCATCCGCTTGTGCCAATGCCGGCGCATCATTCATACCATCACCAACCATTGCGACAATACGACCTTTCGATTGCAAATCTTTCACCACAGAGGCTTTATCTTCCGGCTTTAATTCCGCGACGATTTCAGCCGGCGTCAATCCCACATCAACCCCTATTTTTGCCGCTGCACGCGCATTATCGCCCGTTAACATCACGACATTAATCCCAAGTGCTTTTAAGTTTGCAATCGCCTCTTTTGAGCTTGATTTCACAGGATCTGCCATTGTGATCACCGCTAATGCTTGCTGTTCATCACTGAGCATCACGGCAGTTTCTCCCATGGATTCATGCTTTGGCACAATTTCCGCAAATGGATGATAATCAACCTTCATCTCTTCCATTAATCTTGGAGAACCGACAAAGTAACGTTTGCCTGCCACTTCCCCTTGCAATCCTGCGCCAACTAACGCTTGGAAATTCTCAATACGAGATTTCGCAACAAATTGCGCCTCACCATATTCAACAATCGCTTTAGCTAACGGGTGTTCTGAATGAGACTCTAAGCCAACTAAAATGGCGAGCAACTCTTCTTGAGATAAACCACTATCTTGACGCGTTTCAAAATGCATGACTTTAGGCGAGCCTTCGGTAATTGTGCCCGTTTTATCCAGTACAATCGTATTGATCTTTGAGGCTCTTTCTAAAGATTCTCCATTCTTAATCAAAATACCATTACGCGCACCAACCCCAGTTCCGACCATAATCGCCGTTGGTGTTGCCAATCCAAGCGCACATGGACAAGCAATCACGAGCACTGCAACACTGTGCATAATCGCAGTCCCCCAATTTCCAACAATGCCGTATGTCACAAACAAAGTGATAATCGCAATCACAATCACTGCCGGCACAAAAATGGCGGACACTTGGTCAGCGACTTTTTGAATCGGTGCTTTACTGCCCTGCGCATCATTCACCATCTCAATAATACGAGATAACGTACTTTCACTATCAAGCTTTGTAGATGCCATCACTAAAGCACCAGATTGATTAATTGTGCCACTAAATAGCTCATCGCCGGCGGCTTTATCAATCGGCAAACTCTCGCCTGTCAACATACTTTCATCAATCGTAGAGTTGCCGGAAATCACAACGCCATCTACCGGAATCGTTTTTCCAGGATGAACCAACAATTTATCGCCAATCACAACCGAATCAATTGGAACTTCCGTAAAAACTTCAGTGATAGAACCATCCACAGCAACTTCTTCGTCAATACGAATGGCTGTTTTGGCTTGCAACTCCATCAATCCTCGAATCGCCGCACCCGTTTGATTCTTAGCTCGCTCTTCCATGTATTTCCCGAGTAAGATCAAGGTAATAATCACCGCACTCGTTTCAAAATAGAGATGCGATGGATCACCCCCCAGAAAACCGTTATACACACTGTAAGAGAATGCGGCTAAAGTTCCGATAGACACTAACACATCCATGCTTGGAGCTTTAGCACGTAATGATGCCCATGCAGCTTTATAAAAACGTAACCCAACGCCAAACTGAATGGGGGTTGTTAGAATCAATTGCACCCAAGGATTATGCAAAAAGTCGACCCAAGGTGCATGAATTCCCACTAACATTGCGATCATCGCCATCACTAATGGTGCACTTAAAGCAGCACTAACAATCAATGTCGTGCGCATCTTCTTAACGGCTCTCTCTTCGCGCGCAATCAACTCTTCTCGGTGATCATCATCATCTAAAATTGCACAGAAACCCGTTTTCTCAATCGCTTCAATAATCTCTGTTTCATTGGTAATTTGAGGATCAAACTCAAACATCCCCTTTTTACTGGCAAGGTTCACATTAGCTCGATAAACCCCCTCTTTTTTACCAAGGACTCGTTCAATTCTTCCTGAACAGTTTGCGCAAGTCATTCCCGTGATTGCTAATCGAGAAAATTCACGGCTCGCCACTTTGCCATTCGTTGCTTGTTCTATTTTGGTTTCCATCATTTATCTCCTACGATTGTTGCAAATGACAACAGCATTGTCCTTTAAAACAATCACATGCAATATCCGTAACACTTTTTGCTTTCGCTTGCATTAAGGTTGCTTCTAATAACTTAATATCCTCGTGAGATAGTTCTCTTGCATCAATCAGTCTTGCGAGTTTTTTCGCTCTATTGCGAGAGCATATATAGCTAAAGAGATCCTTTGCCGCATCATCCCAAGCCATACTTTCCTCGATTGTGGGACGATAAAGATAACGATTGCCGACACTTTTTGTATCAACATATCCTTTCGCCACTAATCGGGATAATAATGTTTTTGTCGTCGTCGGCTTCCACTCACGTTTCTTTTGTAAAACGGTCACAATGTCACTACTTCCGAGCTCACCATTCGCCCAAAGAACCCTCATGACTTCCCATTCTGATGGGGTTATTTCTATTCTTTCCATAGAGATTCCTTTTCATCTACAACTATAGATGACTACAATCATAGATTATGCTATTTTTATTGTCCACTATTTTCTCAAATAGTCCTTTTCATCACTGATGAGTATTGATGGAAACCATAACCTCAATCCTCATTCGATCTGACTTCTTCTTCAACGATCGCAAGTTACTTCCCTAATACTTTCGTTAGATGATCCATAAATAATCGCACCTTTGCCGGCACATATCGACTCGTTGGATAGACCAAATGCACCGTTTTTCCTCTCGGACGAAGATGTGGCAATACCTCCACCACCTTTCCTGCGGCAATATCTTTATCTACGGCATAATCAAAGAACTGCATAATGCCAAAACCATGTAGTACTGTTTCATAAGCTCCGACAGAATCACTATGAATCATGCTCGGTTTAAAATGGTACGGCTTCGACATTCCGGCAAAATCCCAGGGAATTGTTTGCCGCTTATGCGGAAAACGAAGCCCGATACATTTGTGCTTCTCAAGATCATCAACCGTTTCTGGCATTCCATATTTTTGAATATATTCCGGTGATGCGACTAATACAGGGATCGCCATATTCACCTTCTTTGCGACCAGTCGATCATCAACTAAATCCCCAATACGAATCGCTAAATCAAACTCATCCGTTGTAAAGTTGATATAACTATTACTCAAGGAAACTTCAATTAATAAGGAATCACTATGCTCTTCGAGAAAATTATTAATTGCCGGCAATAATTTCTTAATGCCGTAACTATTGGGAACACTAATACGAACAATCCCACAAGGCTCAATACTATTCGTGATTTGTCGCTCAATATCACGGATATTTTCCACCGATTCCTTACAGACCGAATAGTAACTTTTCCCCTCTTCTGTTAAACGCATCGAGCGTGTCGAACGATGAAAGAGCTTAATATTCAATTTTGTCTCAAGCCTTGATATTGCTTTACTCACAGCAGATGGCGTAACACCTATCGTAATCGATGCTTCGGTAAAGTTCTTACTCTCCGCTGCTTTACAAAAGATCTGAATATCATTCAGATCCATATCTTGAATTAATTGCATATTCCTATCTCCAATTGATGCCTAAGAGGCATTAAAGAATTTCTAAGCCAATATAGCAAACTTCCTTAAAACCTCTTATGATTAATCTCATCAAGCATTAGGATGAGAGATTATTTCTCCATTACACGACCAAAGGTCGTCTTAGAATGCTCCTAATGTCACCAATTATTTCAACAATGTAATTTCTAACTATTTAAAAAATCTAAGGAGTTATTGAACATGAGTTCATTTATTTCATTAGCAACAAAACGTCGTACAATCTATCATCTTGGCAACAATCTTCCTCAATCAAAAGAGGATATTAACAACATTGTGATTGAAGCATCGAAGCAAGCACCCACGGCTTTTAACTCACAAAGCTCAAGGGTTGTAACACTTTTTGGTGCAGAACATCACAAAGTGTGGGATATGGTTTTAGATGCATTAAAACCGTTATTAGCAGCGGATGTATTTGCCGGTACAGAAGCAAAAGTAAATTCCTTCAAAGCAGGAATGGGGACAATTCTTTATTTCGAAGATGAGCAAGTGGTTGAAGACTTACAAGCACAATTCCCGCTTTATGCCGCAAACTTCCCAAAATGGTCTGAACAAGCACACGGTATCACCGCATATGGCGTTTGGTTAGCGCTTGCTGAAGCAAATATCGGCGTATCATTACAACACTATAATGAATTAATCGAAGCTGCCGTAAAAGCCGCTTGGAACCTTCCTGCAAAATGGACACTCAAAGGACAAATGCCTTTTGGCTCAATCGAAACGCCAGCAGATCCAAAAGCATTTATCGAGACCGATGCTCGTTTCAAAACATTTGGTTAACTTCTGACTGACGTCTTACGTCACGATCTCAGTGTAAATATCCAAAACCGTTCATCTATATGAGCGGTTTTTTATCGCTTAAAAAATATTGCACTATTTTAATAGGGG
>Ga0079226_10002602_pt1 | contig 13928 bp, 13 predicted proteins | sample Poulit2014_FD_76345 | JGI IMG/M metagenome (GOLD analysis project Ga0079226, IMG submission 76345) | Agricultural soil microbial communities from Georgia to study Nitrogen management - Poultry litter 2014 | ecosystem: Environmental > Terrestrial > Soil > Agricultural land | place: USA: Georgia... | reverse complement strand
TTGAGCCCATCACCCGCGATGAGACGCGCCGGTTGATTAAACTGCTACGTAAAGGGGATCTTATCTGGTATGCGCCCGACCAAAACTACGGCAATATCGATCACGTCTTTATCCCTTTTTTTGGGGTGAATACCCTCACCATTACCGCCACCTCAACGCTCACCCGTTTAGGAAAAGCGAGAGCCTTGCCCTATTTTTGCATTCGTAAAAATGGCAAATATCATGTGAAATTCTTAGCCCCGCTCGAAAACTTCCCAACCGATGATTTAGAGGCCGATACCTTACGCCTCAATCAAATGTTCGAAGAGTGGATTATGGAAGCGCCGGAGCAATATCTCTGGGCGCACCGACGTTTTAAATCTCGTCCTGAAGGCGAGAAAAGTCTCTACGACTAAGGGGTTTGCGATCGGATTGAAACAGAAACGTTAACTCGCGACATTAAAATTTTGATCGCAATCCATAAAAATTTCTTTTTAGGTAAAAGATTGAAATCACACCAAACCACACCATTATGAGGACGTGGGCAAAAGAGGGAATTTCTGACTTTTATCTTAAATTAAACCTAAGGGAATGATAATATTAGGGGTCTTGCATACAGGGGCTCTGTCATCCCTACCCGTACAACTTATATATAAAGATAGGAACGAATAGTGACTAAACAATCAAGCTTTACTCGTGAAGAGTTAATCGAATGCGCACAAGGTAATCTTTTTGGCGAAGGCAACGCACAACTTCCCATGCCTCCGATGTTAATGTTCGATCGCATCACCTCAATCACCGAAGATGGTGGTAAATACAATAAAGGTTCGATCACTGCTGAATTTGATCTTAGCCCCGATCTTTGGTTCTTCCCATGCCATTTCGTTGGCGATAACGTCATGCCTGGCTGTCTTGGTTTAGACGCAATGTGGCAGCTCGTTGGCTTCTATTTAGGCTGGAAAGGCGGTCAAGGTCGTGGCCGTGCACTTGGTGCTGGGAAGGTAAAATTCTCTGGTCAAGTGCTCCCTACTGCCAAAAAAATAACCTATAGAATCCATATGAAACGTGTTATTTTAAGACAACTTACCATGGGAATCGCGGATGCGACTATGGAAGTTGATGGAAAAGAAATTTATGTTGGTGAAGACTTAAAAGTAGGTCTTTTCACATCAACAGAGAATTTTTAATAAATTTAGGAGTTAAACTATAATGAAACGTGTCGTTATCACAGGCCTTGGTATTGTATCAAGCATCGGTAACAACAAAGCGGAGGTACTAGAGTCTCTTAAAGAGGGGAAGTCTGGTATCAAGTTCTCTGAAGAGATGGCTGAGATGGGTTTTCGTTCCCAAGTTCACGGCGCACTCGACATTGACCTTCCGTCGTTGATTGACCGTAAAACCTACCGCTTTATGGCAGACGCTGCCGCATATGCTTACATTGCAATGCAACAAGCGATCGAAGATGCAGGATTACCTGAAGAGCTCGTTTCAAATGAGCGCACCGGAATTATCGTCGGCTCAGGCGGTGCATCTACGAAAAACCAAATCGATGCGATCGATACTCTACGCAAAAACGGCTCTACACGCCGTATTGGACCATACATGGTCACTCGTACCATGGGCTCAACGGTGTCAGCGTGTTTAGCGACACCTTTCAAAATTAAAGGCGTGAACTACTCAATCAGTTCCGCTTGCTCAACCTCAGCACACTGTATCGGAAATGCCGTTGAACAGATTCAACTCGGTAAACAAGATATCGTATTTGCCGGCGGCGGTGAAGAACTTCACCCTTACATGAGCGCGATGTTTGACGCGATGGGCGCACTCTCATCAAAATACAATGACAATCCTTCCGTTGCCTCACGTGCCTACGATAAAGATCGTGATGGCTTTGTGATCTCAGGCGGTGGCGGAATCGTTGTGGTTGAAGAACTTGAACACGCTCTTGCTCGCGGCGCAAAAATCTATGCAGAGATCACCGGTTACGGCGCAACTTCTGATGGATATGACATGGTTGCCCCAAGCGGTGAAGGCGCTGAACGCTGTATGCGTCAAGCGATTGCTACCGTTGATGGCGAAATCGATTACATCAACGCACACGGCACGTCAACCCCCGCGGGTGACTTACCGGAAGTTCGCGCGATCAATAAAGTATTCGGCGATAAATTCCCGAAACTGACCTCAACCAAATCACTTACCGGTCACGCACTTGGCGCAGCTGGAGTGAACGAAGTGATCTACTCACTTTTAATGATGGAAAACAACTTTATCGCAGCGAGCGCGCATATCGATGAGTTAGATCCTGAAGTGGCTGAGTATCCGATCGTACGTGAGCGCATCGATAATATCGAGCTCAATAATATCTTAAGCAACAGCTTTGGATTTGGTGGAACGAACGCCTGCGTTGTTCTCAGTAAATACAAAGGCTAAGCCAACAATAAACAGGCATTAACCTTCATTAATCAGCGCCCCATTTGTTATAAAGTGGGGCGTTTTTTTGTCCGCCCTTTTTAATTTATAGTATGATAGAGCCCTATTTTTCAACAACGATGTAAGCAACGTTCTATGCAAAGCAATACCCCAAAAGTTGGTTTTATCTCCCTTGGTTGCCCGAAAGCCCTTGTGGATTCTGAATATATTTTGACGCAACTTCGCACCGAAGGGTACAAGATTGTGCCCGATTATGAATCGGCGGATCTGGTGGTGGTGAACACCTGTGGATTTATCGATTCGGCCGTTCAAGAGAGTCTGGACGCGATCGGCGAAGCGCTCGATGAGAATGGTAAAGTGATCGTCACCGGTTGCCTTGGCGCTCGCTCTGAAGAGATTCTCGCAAAATATCCCAACGTTTTAGCCATCACCGGCGCGCACGCATTCCAAGAGGTGATGCATGCGATTCACATGCACCTGCCCCGCCCGCACAATCCGTTCACCGATTTAGTGCCTGAAGGCGGGATTAAGCTCACCCCACGTCACTACGCCTACCTTAAAATTTCAGAGGGATGCAATCATTCCTGCACCTTCTGCATTATTCCAACGATGCGCGGAAAGCATCAATCTTACCCGATTGATCGTGTGTTAACGCAAGCAAAACAGCTCGTTCATGCCGGCGTAAAAGAGCTATTAGTGGTGGCGCAAGATACGAGCGCTTACGGCGTTGATACGAAATATGAACTCGGATTTTGGGATGGCCGCCCGGTTAAATCAAACATTCAAGAGCTTTGCGAACAGCTTGCAACGCTCGGTGTTTGGGTGCGCCTCCATTATGTTTATCCCTATCCGCACGTAGACAGACTGATTCCACTGATGGCCGAAGGGAAAATTCTTCCCTATTTAGATGTGCCATTACAGCACGCCTCTCCGCGTATTTTAAAAGCAATGAAACGCCCCGCCAATAGCGAAAATATGCTCGAACGCATTAAAAAATGGCGCGAAATTTGCCCTGAGATTGTGATTCGTTCTACCTTTATCGTCGGCTTCCCGGGCGAAACGGAAGAAGAGTTTGAAGAGCTTCTCGATTTCCTCCGTGAAGCGAAACTTGATCGCGTGGGCGCCTTTAAATATTCACCGGTTACTGGCGCAAAAGCGAATGATATTGCTGAGCTCATTGACCCTGAGATCCAAGAAGAGCGCTTAGCTCGCTTTATGGAAGTGCAGGCAGAGATCTCGGAAGCGAAACTTGAAGCGCGCGTTGGCACCACCATTGAAGTAATGATTGATGAATACGATGCTGAAGGCGCGATTGGTCGCTCAAAAGCCGATGCTCCCGATATTGATGGTGTCGTATTTGTGGATAATGCACCGGATAATCTTGAGGGCAAAATCGTCCTTGCCCGCATTGATGATTATTCATCACACGATCTGTTTGGTGAATTTGTTGGGATTAAAGAGTAACCCTCTTATCCCCATAACGGACGTTTAATTACCTAATCGTAAGGCAAAAAAAGAGAGCGAAGGAGTATTCCCCGCTCTCTTTTTTATCTTGATTTTTTTACGACTCTAACCGCTAATGCATTCATCACTCACGATGATAGGGATGATTGTGAATAATGCTCCACGCTCTAAAGAGCTGTTCGGCAATAATCACGCGCACCATCGGATGAGGAAGCGTTAATTTTGAGAGTGAGATGCTTGTCTCAAACTCTTTTTTAATCTCCGGATCAAATCCTTCTGGCCCACCAACTAAGATGGCGACATCGCGCCCCATCTGCATCCAATTTTCCAATCGCTGACTTAACTCCGGCGTTGAAACGGCTTTTCCGATAACATCAAGCCCAACGATGTAGGCATTTTTCGGAATCGCTTTACGAATTCGATCAGCCTCTTCTTTGAGAATTTTCTTCGGATCGCTCTTTTTCTTTCGCGGTGAGGGAGCGACTTCAATCAATTTAAGTTCCACCTCTTGTTTTAGACGCGAGGCGTACTCGTCATAGCCCGTTTTTACCCACGCCGGCATATTTTGACCGACGGCAATGAGATAGATGACCATTACACCATGAAAAGTTTTTCAAGTTGATAAAAATCGCGCTTCTCTTCACTCATCACATGAAGCACAAGATCGCCAAAGTCGATTAAAATCCAGTCTGCCCCACGTTGCTGACCTTCGATTCCGATCGGTTTATAGCCCTCTTTAAGCATTGCCTCTTCGGCTTTACGAATCATTGATGCAATGTGCGCGCCTGATGTCCCTGATACCACCAACACCCAATCGGCATAACTCACAATATCTTTAACATCATACGCTTTCGGGTTGATCGCTTTCATCTCATCGAGCGCATTTAAGAGTGCATCTTTAATATTTTCGTCCATATAGTGTCCTTATCTAAATAACTCCGCCTATTGTAGTGAATTTAATCGCATTGAACAAATGGAGTTTTCCCTTCATAATATTGTCAGAGAATTTATCGATTCATCGTTATAAAAAGGATTAATTGAATATGAGTCATTTTGATAATTTATACGCAGAAGCCCAAAAATACATTCCCGGCGGTGTGAACTCTCCCGTTCGCGCGTTTAAACAGGTGGGTGGCGCGCCGATCTTCTTCAAAAAAGGAGAAGGTCCTTACATTTACGATGAAGAAGGTAAAAAGTATATCGATTACGTCGGCTCGTGGGGCCCGATGATCGTTGGGCACGCTCATCCTGAGGTGATCGATGCGGTGATTGAAACGGCAAAAAACGGCCTCTCATTTGGCGCGCCAACCGTATTTGAAACCGAGCTTGCAAAGCGCGTGATTGAGATCATCCCTTCGATGGATTCAGTGCGCATGGTAAGCTCAGGAACGGAAGCGACCATGAGTGCGATTCGTCTTGCTCGCGGATACACCGGGCGCGATAAAATCATCAAGTTTGAAGGATGCTATCACGGCCACTCAGACTCGTTACTCGTTAAAGCGGGTTCGGGCCTTTTAACCTTTGCCGAACCCTCATCACCGGGCGTTCCTGCCGATCTCACTCAGCACACGCTCGTTTTAGAATATAACAACATTGACGATCTCAACGCCGCCTTTGAAAAATATGGCGATACCATTGCCTGCGTTATTGTTGAGCCTATTGCCGGAAATATGAACTGTATTCCACCGGTAAAAGGTTTCTTGGAAGCGATTCGTCAAAACTGTACCGATCATGGCGCGGTCTTTATTATGGACGAAGTGATGACCGGTTTCCGCGTACACAAACACTCAGCGCAAGGCTTATATAATATTACCCCCGATCTTTCCACCTTCGGAAAAGTGATCGGTGGCGGTATGCCCGTTGGCGCATTTGGCGGGAAACAGGAGATTATGGATCACCTCTCACCAAACGGTGCCGTCTATCAAGCAGGCACCTTATCCGGGAACCCCGTTGCGATGGCAGCCGGTTTAAAAACCTTAGAGCTTGTGTCAAAAGAAGGGTTTTACGATGAGCTTAAAGCGAAAACCGATTACCTCATCGAAGGCATCAATAAAGTCTTTGAAAAGCAAGGCAAAACCATCTCAACCAATCATGTTTGCGGGATGTTTGGCCTCTTCTTTACCGACCGTAAAGTAGAGAGCTATAAAGACGCGATGAGCTCCGATATCGATTTCTTCAAAAAATTCTACCACGGCATGTTAAATGAAGGTATCTACCTTGCGCCCAGCGCGTTCGAAGCAGGATTTGTCTCAAATGCGCATAGCTATGATGATCTTGATGCAACCATTAACGCGATGGATCGCGTACTTGCATCGATCTAACGATAAACATTAGGAGATTTAAATGATGAAACAGACGCCTTGGATCGCCCCTTCCATTCTCTCAGCGGATTTTGCTCGCCTTGGAGAGGAAGTGGACGCGGTGCTCAATGCTGGCGCAGATATTATCCATTTTGACGTGATGGATAATCACTATGTGGAAAACTTAACCTTCGGCCCGACGATCTGTAAAGCGCTACGCAATTACGGCGTAACGGCTCCGATTGACGTGCATTTGATGGTCTCTCCTGTTGATCGCATGATTGAAGCCTTTGCTAAAGCGGGCGCGACCTATATCACCTTCCACCCTGAGGCAAGTCTCCACGTCGATCGCTCGCTTCAATTGATCAAATCATTCGGGTGTAAAGCGGGGTTAGTCCTCAATCCAGCAACACCAATTCATGTCTTAGATCATGTTTGGGACTATTTAGATATGGTACTTGTAATGAGTGTTAATCCTGGCTTTGGCGGACAGAAGTTTATCCCCTCAGCACTCGATAAACTCAAGACATTACGCACGATGATTGATCAACAAGATCGCGAGATTCGTCTCGAGATTGACGGCGGGGTAAACCTCGATAATATTGCTGAAATTTCAGCCGCGGGAGCCGATACCTTCGTCGCCGGCAGTGCTATCTTCGGAAGTGAGCTTACATATCAAGATGTTATTGGGAAGATGAAAAATAATGTAAAATCTTAGTAAAGAAGTGCTAATATTTATGTTGTTTAAAATTAAGCCATCACTCCTATTGAGTGGTGGTTTTTTAAGTCAATAATATCTGCGCCGCCGATAAGAAGCATACGATCAATTTTTTGTGACTTTGTCTCCTACGCGCAATATTTAAATGATAACATATTGTCTTAATTGTATTATTTAGCTTACAAAAGGTTTTCTATTTATGAATTTAGCGGATTTACTTGCCTTCGTGGTCAAGCATAACGGTTCGGACCTTCACTTATCTGCAGGCCTGCCTCCGATTGTGCGGATCGATGGGGATATTACTCGTATTAACCTACCAGCGCTTAGCCACGATCAAGTTTATGACCAAGTCTATGGCGTCATGAACGACTCGCAACGTAAAACGTTCGATGCCAACATGGAAGTCGACTTCTCGATTGAAATTCCTGGAATTGCTCGTTTCCGTGTTAACGCATTCCAACAAAGCCGTGGTATGGGTGCGGTATTTAGAACGATCCCAACAGACATTATGACTATGGATGAGCTCGGTATGCCGGCGATCTTCCGTCAAATGATCTCGGTGCCTCGCGGATTAATCTTGGTAACAGGACCAACCGGTTCAGGTAAATCAACGACGCTTGCTGCGATGATTGACTACCTCAACCGTAACAATCCTTACCATATCTTAACCGTTGAAGACCCGATCGAGTTCGTTCACCCGCCCCGTAAAGCCCTTATTAACCAAAGGGAAGTTCATAGAGATACGCTAAGCTTTGAAAACGCGCTCCGCTCCGCACTTCGTGAAGACCCGGACGTCATCTTAGTTGGGGAACTTCGTGACTTAGAGACCATTCAGCTCGCGCTAACCGCTGCCGAAACCGGTCACTTAGTGTTCGGAACCCTGCACACCACTTCAGCTGCAAAAACCATCGACCGTATTATCGACGTATTCCCAGAAGGGGAGAAATCGCTCGTTCGTTCGATGCTTTCAGAATCGCTTCAAGCGGTTGTTTCTCAGACCCTTCTCAAGAAAATTGGGGGCGGACGAGTGGCCGCTTGGGAGATCATGGTGGGAACGAATGCGATCCGTAACTTAATCCGTGAAGATAAGATTGCACAGATGTATTCAACGATCCAAACCGGACAATCATTCGGGATGCAGACCCTTGACCAACATCTTGAACAGCTTGTAAAAGCAGGTCTTATCACGGCAGAAACCGCGGCAAGTAAAGCGAAAAACCCAAGTCTCTTTGCAACAGGGAAATAACCCACGAGATTTAATTTGTATTAAGCTCTATTTTCAATTACAATAATGACGTTTAGTTCGTTCGTAATTTTTGTGATAAAAATTATCATTAGTTAAGGTTAGTGAATCATCATGAGTAAAGTATGCCAAGTAACTGGGAAAAAGCCCGCAGTCGGCAATCACGTATCCCACGCAAATAACAAAACGCGTCGTCGTTTTCTTCCCAACTTACAGACTCATCGTCTTTGGGTTGCGAGCGAGAACCGTTTTGTATCATTACGTGTATCTCCAGCAGGTCTTCGCACAATCGATAAAAAAGGCATTGATGCGGTTTTAGCTGAACTTCGCGCGAAAGGCGAAAAAATCTAAGGAGTAGACCATGAGAGAAAAAATTAAATTAGTATCATCAGCAGGTACCGGTCATTTCTACACAACGACCAAAAACAAACGTACTATGACTGAGAAATTAGAACTTAAAAAATACGATCCTACGATCCGTAAACACGTTCTTTACACTGAAGCGCGCTTAAAATAATCGCAAATTTAGTGATCAATAGTGAGAAAACTAGCTTTTATAGCTAGTTTTTTTTGGCCTAAAATAATCTGAATTCCCCCACCACCCCCTCTTAAATGATATACTTTTAAGATTAATTTTAAGAGTACATTTCGTTTATCTTTAGATTTGGAATATCAAATGGAACAGACCTATCAACCCCAAAATATTGAGAAAAAGTGGTATCAATATTGGGAAGAGAAAAATCTCTTTAAACCCACCAATGACGAGAATGCGCCGAATTACTGTATCGTAATTCCCCCGCCGAACATTACCGGTAGCCTCCATATGGGCCACGCATTCCAAGATACTATTATGGATCTTTTAACGCGCTATCATCGTATGCAAGGCTACAACACGCTTTGACAACCGGGAACGGACCACGCGGGCATTGCAACGCAGATGGTGGTCGAGCGTCAACTCAATGCAGAAGGGAAAACGCGCCACGATCTTGGCCGTGATGCCTTTGTTGATCGAATTTGGGAATGGAAGGAGAAATCCGGCGGAAACATCACTAAACAGTTACGCCGCATGGGTGCAAGCCCCGACTGGACGCGCGAACGCTTCACCATGGACGAAGGTCTATCGGCGGCGGTGCATAAAGTCTTTATTGAGCTCTATGAAGAGGGCTTAATCTATCGCGGCAAACGTCTTGTTAACTGGGACCCTGTTCTTAAAACCGCTGTGTCGGACATTGAAGTGGAATCCAACGAAGAGCAAGGCTCGATGTGGCATCTACGCTATCCGATCGCTGGCACTGATGAGCATATGATCGTAGCGACCACACGTCCTGAAACCATGCTCGGGGATACTGCCGTTGCGGTTCATCCTGAAGATGAGCGCTACGCAAGCTTTATCGGAAAAATGATTGATCTTCCTTTCTGCGATCGTCAAATCCCGATCATTGCCGATGAATATGTCGATCCTGAATTTGGTACCGGCTGTGTTAAGATCACCCCTGCGCACGACTTTAATGACTATGAGATGGGCGTTCGCCACAATCTCCCGCTCATTAACATCTTTACCGATGATGCGAAAATTAACGATGAGATGCCGGAAGCCTATCGCGGACTTGATCGGTTTGATGCGCGTAAACAACTCGTCAATGACTTTAAAGAAGCCGGCCTTTTAGAGAAAATTGAGCCACATACGCTGATGATTCCGCGCTGTGATCGTACGAACCAAATTATCGAACCTTACCTCACTGACCAATGGTTTGTGGATGCGAAAACGCTCGCTAAACCGGCGATCGATGCGGTTAAAAATGGCGACATCAAATTCATTCCTCAAAACTGGGAAAATACCTACTTTGAGTGGATGAACAACATTCAAGATTGGTGTATTTCGCGTCAGCTCTGGTGGGGTCACCGAATTCCTGCGTGGTTTGACGAGGAAGGCAACATCTATGTAGGCAAATCAGAAGCCGATGTTCGCGCAAAATATGATTTAGGCGATATCACTCTTAAACAAGATGACGACGTATTAGACACTTGGTTCTCATCGGCGCTTTGGCCTTTTTCAACTTTAGGCTGGCCCGATAAAACCCCTGAACTTGAGAAATATTATCCTACTTCTGTGCTTGTGACCGGGTTTGATATTATCTTCTTCTGGGTGGCGCGCATGATTATGTTTGGCCTCCACTTTATGAAGGAAATTCCGTTCAAAGAGGTCTATTTCCACGGACTCGTTCGCGACCAAGAAGGTCAAAAAATGAGTAAGTCGCGCGGAAACGTGCTCGACCCAATCGATCTTATCGACGGAATCGATCTTGAATCGCTCGTGCAAAAGCGCACCACCGGCCTCATGCAACCGCAAATGGCGCCTCGCATTGAAGAAGAGACTCGCCGTCACTTCCCCGATGGCATTAAAGCATTCGGAACTGATGCGCTCCGCTTTACCTTTACCTCGCTTGCAACTAACGGACGTGATATCAACTTTGATACCGGCCGTGTTGAAGGCTATTCAAATTTCTGTAACAAGATCTGGAATGCCTCACGCTTTGTCTTTATGAATGCCGAAGGAAAAGCGATCAAACACGATGAGAGCAAACTGTCGCACATCGACAAATGGATTCTCTCACGCCTTGATACAACGCTCAGCGAAGTGAAACGCTACATCGAATCCTATCGCTTTGATTTGGCCTCTCAAGAGATCTACGACTTTACTTGGCACGCCTTCTGTGACTGGTATTTAGAGCTCACTAAACCAATTTTAAATGGTGATTTCAGTGAAGATGAGAAAGCGGCAACGCGCCACAATCTCCTCTTTGTACTCGATGCGATTTTAAAAGTGATGCATCCCTTTATGCCTTACATCACCGAAGAGATTTGGCAAAAACTCGTGGTAATTGCACCGCAATTTAAAACCACAGAGAGCATCTCGATCGCCCCATTCCCAAGCGTTAACGCGAAAGATGGCGCGCTTGAGAAGGAAGTGGATTGGCTCCAAGAAGTTCTACTTGCCGTACGCCGTATCCGCGGTGAGATGAATATTGCGCCAAGCCGTCCGCTCGATGTTCTTTTTGAAAATGCGAGTGCTGATGACCTTAAACGCATCGCAAGCAACCTCCTCTTTATCAAACGCATGGGACGCATTGAATCGCTCACCGCGTGCGAAGGGGATGCGCCTGAATCTGCGGTTGCTGTTGTCGGTCGTATGCGTCTTTTAATTCCACTTGCAGATTTAATCGATAAAGACCAAGAACTCAAACGTCTTGAGCGCGAGATTGCTAAAATTGAGCCGCAAATTAAAGGTCTTCAAGGCAAACTTGGGAATCCTGGATTCTTAAATAATGCCCCTGAAGCGGTTGTGGCCGGTGAAAAAGCGAAGCTTGAAGATTTCGAGAATAAACTCGCCGAACTTAAACAGCAATTTGAGAAAATCAAAGCGCTTTAATCGGCACCTATTACTGATTAAATAAACGTAAAACTAAAAAGGCATCGAGCGGTTACCCCATTCGATGCCTTTTTCTTTACCGCTTTTTAAGCGCCAATTCATAGAGATCATCACGGCGATTTGGTAACGTCATCACTTGATTGCGCACGCTCTCAAGATACGCAAAATCGATCTCCGCCAGAATCACACCGGGCTTGTCCGGCGCTTTAGCAATCACATTTCCCCACGGATCCACCACAAGCGACTTTCCATAGGCGGTAAATGCTGGTTTCACTCCACATTGCGCAGGGGCAACTACATAACAACCATTTTCAATCGCACGCGCTCGAAGCAGCGCTTCCCAATGATCTTTTCCCGTATTTAAGACAAAGTTCGCCGGCACAAATAAAATCTCCGCCCCTTGTAGCGCCATTAACCGAAAGAGCTCACCAAAACGAAGATCGTAACAGATCGAAAACCCTAAATGCCCAACTGCGCCCGTATCAACGGTAACAATCTCATTACCTACCGAAATCTGATCCGATTCACGATAGCTTGGCCCCTCTTTCAACTCCACATCAAAGGGATGAATCTTGCGGTACACGCTCACAAGCGCCCCATCAGGATTAATCAGCATCGTGCTATTAAAAGGTTTAGCGGGATCTTTAGGGTTAATCTCATAGATACTTCCCCCATGAATCCAGAGCTGATGTTTTTTGGCAAGCGCCGAAAGATGTTTAAAGGTCACCCCTGTCGCAAGTTCTTCCGCTTCATCACGAAACCCGCGCCCGATAAAATTTGCCATCTCCGGTAATGCAACCAGTGACGCGCCCTTCTCTTTAGCCTCACCGATAAATCCTGCAATCGCCTCTAAATTTTTCGCTTTATCATTCTGCGTATCGAGCTGAATCACCCCAATCGTTATATTTTTTCTCATCACTCCTCCCTTTGATTCACCCATAAAAAAAGACACCCTCTTAAGATGTCTTTTTTTGCAATAAACTGCAATCTTTTACTCCTAAAAACCTGCTTATGCCGGATTCAATTGCGCACTCACTAGCGTAATAATCTCATCAGCAATCGTCTCTTTAGGGGCCTTTTTAAGCGGGTATTCTCTATCGCTTCGATCAAGAATAATCATCTCGTTACTATCTTGCCCGAAAACTTTACCGCCGGAGACATCATTAATGCAGATCATGTCGAGGTTTTTACGCGCGCGTTTTTCTTTTCCGTGCTGAAGTACGTCATTGGTTTCCGCGGCAAACCCGATACAAAAAGGGCGTTTATTTTGGGGAAGGCTTGAAACGCTTGCTAAAATATCAGGATTTTTTGTGAGTACAAGCGTCATTGTGTCGCTATCATCGGTCTTTTTAAGTTTTTGCGCGGCGGGATGGGCAACGCGATAATCCGCAACAGCAGCAGCGGCAATAAAGATTCCATCAGCATCAACACTTTTAAGTGAGGCAGCTAGCAGTTCTGCAGCCGTTTTAATTGAGATAAACTCAACGCCCGCCGGTGGCGTTAACGCAACAGGCCCTGAAATTAACGTGACCTCAGCACCGGCTTTTTTCGCACTTTCCGCGAGCGCATAGCCCATTTTCCCACTGGAATAATTGCTGATGTAACGTACAGGATCGATCTCTTCAACGGTAGGTCCTGCGGTAATCACAACGCGCTTACCCGCCAAAAGAGTCGCGCGTGCTTGCGCTTTTTTACCGTAATGATCCATCAGATAATCCCGAATTTCGAGCGGTTCAGGCATGCGCCCTTTTCCCACTTCACCACAGGCTTGCGAGCCACTGCCGGGCTCCATAATATCAAGGCCACGCTCACGCAAAAGCGCTAAATTATCTTGAATCGCCGGATTATCCCACATGAGCCGATTCATTCCCGGAGCGATCACAATCGGGCATGGCGCCGCTAAACAGATCGCGCCCAATAGATCATTGGCAAGCCCGCAGGCGAGTTTAGAAATCGTATTGGCACTTGCTGGCGCAATCACAATCAGATCCGCCCAGCGGGATAATTCAATGTGCCCCATCCCCGCCTCATGAGCAGGATCGAGAAGATCATAGACCACTGGATTTCCCGATACGGCCTGCAGTGTGAGTGGCGAAATAAATGCACGCGCACCATCGGTCATCACCACGCGCACCTCGCAATTTTGCTCTTTTAAACGGCGCACTAAATCGGGGGTTTTATAGGCGGCAATGCTCCCTGCAACACCAACAACAATCTTCATTTTCACTCCTTTTTAGAGGGGCAATCTTTTTTTGTTTTCGATATTTGTTTCTATTTCTGTTTTTTATTGGATCAATCCAACGAGATCGACACAATTCGATCGGCAACTACATCGGCACAATATCGAACTGCTCGACACTGTAG
>Ga0079226_10002601_pt1 | contig 13928 bp, 9 predicted proteins | sample Poulit2014_FD_76345 | JGI IMG/M metagenome (GOLD analysis project Ga0079226, IMG submission 76345) | Agricultural soil microbial communities from Georgia to study Nitrogen management - Poultry litter 2014 | ecosystem: Environmental > Terrestrial > Soil > Agricultural land | place: USA: Georgia... | reverse complement strand
TGCGGAGAGGGCGGGATTCGAACCCGCGGTACCGTTGCCGGTACGACAGTTTAGCAAACTGCTCCTTTCGACCACTCAGGCACCTCTCCTTTCTTTTTCAAGACTGTGCAAACATAAACCAAAAATTCTAATGTTCAAAGTATTTTCAGCAAATTATTTACCTATTTTTGGTTCATTTATTCACTGATTCCGTTACCTATTGAGAATCACTATATTGCACCCTATGCCGTTAAGACGACTTCTTAGGGGCTTTAGATTTTTCATAGTCAATTCTCACGTGGTATATACTTTTCAGCATCATTTTGAAAATATCTGCTGCTTCTTGTATATCTCTCATCGTGATATCAGCCTCAATAAATTGCTTTTGCATGAGCTTATGCTCAATGATTCCGTCTACCAATTTATTAATACTCTCTTCGGTTGGCTTGTCTAACGCTCTTGATGCAGCTTCCACCGAGTCGGCAATCATCAAGACAGCCATTTCTTTGGTATAAGGTAAAGGCCCAGGATATTTAAATATTGATTCATCAATCAACTTATCTGGATTATCTCTTACTGCAATGTTATAAAAGTAATCTACTTTTGTGGTCCCGTGATGCGTTTTAACAAAATCAATTACTGGTTCTGGAAGTTGATGCTTACGCGTAATTTCAACTCCTTTATGCACGTGAGAAATTATAATCTGAGCGCTTTGCTCAGGTGTCAATTCTTCGTGTGGGTTATGTCCAGTTTTTTGATTTTCAATAAAAAATAAAGGGTTTGCAATTTTCCCAATATCGTGGTACAAAGCACCTGCTCGAACAAGAAGTGGGTTCCCTCCTATCTTATATATCGCAGCTTCGGCCAGGTTAGCTACCTGTAAACTGTGCTGGAATGTGCCGGGAGCTTTTAAAGATAACTCACGCAATAACTTCGAGTTACTATTGGCCAGCTCCATCAAAGTCAAATCAGACACTATACCAAATAGCTTTTCAAAAGCATAGATTAACGGATAAGCCAAAAGCGTCAAACCTACACTCACAAAGAACGGTAAAATATCAACCCAATAAACATTGTTTAAGGTCCCATTTCTAGATAAAACAAGCCCTAGATACGCAATAATATAGGCAGCCAAAATAATAAGACTAGATATTAAGAACTGTTCCCTTTTAATCAAGGTTTTAATACTATATATGGCTACCATACCCGTTAAGAATTGTAAGAATACAAATTCGAAACTATTGGGAACAAATAGTGCAGCTACTAACACCATCATCAGGTGGATATTGATGGCTACACGAGTATCAAAGAGCACTCTAAAGATAATTGGAACACTACAATAAGGTATATAGTAAAGACTAGGTATTTTTGCTTTTACAGCCCAAGAAAGGACGCCTAGCATACCAATTATCACAGCAAGGATAATCAATATCAATCTATTGTTATAAAATATATCCCTTCTAAAGAGAAATAAAAAAGTGAAATGTAAAGCAAGAACAAGGGTAATAACAAGACCCTGACCTACAATCATATATCCTTGCTTTCCTGATAATCGAGCTTCGTCCTCAAACACCTTCCTTAAAGACTCTAGCTTCTGATAAACCTCAGAGTTTATCACTTTATCCTTTTCAACGATTAGCTCGCCTTTTTCAACTATTCCACGTGTTGTTGAAATATGTGCCAGTGCATTCTGTTCATTTTTTTCTGTTAAGATTTCGTTGAAAGAGTAATTAATGGTGATATAGTTTTTTAGGACCTCCGCTAACCATTCTTTCTCTTGGATTTTCCTATTCTTCTCCAATCTATCTAAAATAAACTCATTGGAAGTCTCTATGGTAAAGCAATCTACAGTGTTTTTCTGTTGCGCTAGGTTTTCTGCAACTAAGGTAAAATTGTAATGGCTACTAGTTTCATCTGAACTTTCATTCTGTCCTTTGTTTTGGTACCTATTATTTAGGGCTATGACCCCTTTGGTATATATCTGTTTTAAAAGCTCATCTCCTACTTGCCTATAATCTTCTATATCTTGTTCTAAGGTGTCTAGCTGAGCCGTCTGCCACTTCTCCCCTAAATCGCTATTGAACTGATCTATCTGCTCTTTTTCAGCCGTACCCACTAGGTTGTAAATGGGCTTCACCGTTTTAAGAATTTGTTCTCTATCTTTATTGATTTCCTCTTGGGTTTTCAATACCGCAAAAGTATAGGGAGAGACGAGATTCTCGTGATCCCAAACCTTACCTTTTTCAAATTCATATTGAAATCGCGGTTGTTTAGGCAGTAAAATACAAATTAGAATAATTGAGAAAACAATCATTCCATACCGTATCAATACTGGGTTTTTCTGCCACCCTAAGGCGTTATATCTTAATTTAACTTTGCTCACTTCAACTAATTTTCAAAACACTAAACTACACAAAAGTAATTGTTTTTTAGGAGTGTGTATTAAGAAATAACCTTAGTTATCCATTAAAATGTGATATTGTAAAGCTCTGCTGCTGAAAGACTCCTGAAATAATGCCAGTGAGGCCGTCAATTAAAAATGAATTTCAACTAGGAATCTTTTCTCTAGATTGCCTTAATCACCAACTAGAGTGTCTTTCACATTATAAGAAAAACTAAATACCTCTCCTGCAGAATCTCTATTACAGACCGTCACTTCAACTTGTTTGCTCCGGCCGTACTCTTCAAAAACCGACTCGACAAGTTCCATTGAATTGTTGTTGGCAGATAAGTGAGAGAGAATCACATGCTTGAGGTTTGAAGAACCGTGATTTAATAACGCTTGTAGCGCCTGCTGGTTGGAAAGATGCCCTTGGCCGCCACGTATCCTTTCTTTTAGATAATAGGGATACCCACCAGTATCTAACATTTGTTCATCGTAATTGGCTTCCAGGAAAACAACTTGAGACTGGGTCAAAACGCGAGCAACATTGGAACATACGCAGCCGATATCCGTTAAAACCGCAATTTGCACTTCGTCCTTCTTAACAATAAAGCTACAAGGTTCTTGGGCGTCGTGATTCTTCACCACTGGAATGATTTCCATCGATCCAACTACTTGTTTTTTACGGGTATCTATCAGGTTTACATATTCCTCTTTAAGCTGTAATCTACTTCCTTTATAAGTTCCCTCTGTCAGGTAAACAGGGATTTTATGTTTTTTTACAAAAACGCGCAAGCCAGAGATATGATCCCCATGCTCGTGTGTAACAAAAACAGCACGAACTTTGGATAAATCCAGTCCCATCTCTAAAGACCTCTGCTCAACCCGTCTACAAGAAACACCTATATCTATTAAAATCGCATCTTCATCATCACCCACGTAATAGCAATTTCCATTGCTCCCGGATGCAATTGCAGCATATTCCATTTTTTTCTTTTAACATTCTGGTAAACTCAGCGGTACTCTAACCGCTAATCCTCCATCTGAGGTTTCTTTATACTTCTCATTCATATCCTGAGCCGTGTCCCACATGGTCTGAACGACATCATCTAGACTAACAATTGCTTTATCAGGGTTTGACTTCAGGGCCAACTGCGCAGCTGTAATTGCTTTTATAGCGCCCATGGTATTTCTTTCTATACAAGGGATCTGCACCAATCCACCAATAGGGTCGCAGGTCAAGCCCAAATGATGCTCCATGGCAATTTCAGAAGCCATTAAGACTTGCCTTTGGCTTCCTCCAAGGCACTCTGCCAGCGCGCCTGCAGCCATGGCTGAGGACACCCCAATCTCTGCTTGGCATCCACCCATTGCAGCACTTATAGTCGCACCCTTCTTAAAGATGGACCCGATTTCGGAGGCGGTTAATATAAACTGAATAATTTTATCTTTATCAAGGGCATCGTGGAAAATGATATAATACTGCAAAACTGCAGGGATCACTCCCGCCGCACCATTTGTTGGGGCTGTGACAACCCGGCCGAAGTCTGCATTCTCCTCGTTAACGGCAAGTGCAAAACAACTGACCCAGTCTAATATATAAGAGAAATCATTCCCACCCTCACGTATACTTTCAATCCAGGAGTAGTAGTCATTGTAACTTTTCCCTTGAATCAAGCGATGATTCATTTTTGCGGCTCTGCGTTGGACGTTTAAACCTCCAGGCAGAACACCTTGAGTATGGCATCCTCTATATACACAGTGTTTCATCGTACGGAAGATATTCCATATTCCGTCTAGTGTCTCCTCTTCTTTCCTCCAAGCCTTTTCATTCTCCAAAACAAGCTCCGAGACTTTCAATCCACTTCTCATACACCATAGCATCAACTCCTTGGCTGTTTCCACAGGAAATGCTAAGTCCACTTCTGAAAGAACGCTTTTCTCCCCTTCCTGCGTAACAAACCCTCCGCCTATAGAGTAATAGGTTTCTGATATAGCTTCTCCAGAACTTAGAAATGCTTGAAAAGTTAGCGCGTTAGGATGAAAAGGCAAGTTTTCGTTAGTTAAGAACAATAAATCCTCTTCATAATGAAAAGGAATCATTTTCTTTCCTGAAAGGTGCAAGCTATTGGATATTTTAATATGGTCAACTTTGGGAATAACTTGATTAACATCCATCGTGACAGGATCGTCTCCCGACAAACCTAAAAGCACCGCAATATCAGTTCCGTGACCAATTCCAGTTTTCGCCAACGACCCGTATAAAAGAACCTTTATCTGATCCACCTGATCAAACAAATCCTTCTCCTTAAGAACTGCGATAAAACGTTCTGCAGCTCTCCACGGACCTAGTGTGTGCGAACTTGAAGGTCCAATACCTATTTTAAAAATATCAAAGACAGAAATTTGTTCTTGTGCCATAACTTATGTTTAAAAGGATTTCATTCAACCTACACAAACCTACTGTTTTTTTTGAAATTAATAAAGATTCCTGCGCTTATCGACAATAGATTAACAATTCCCTAATTCAAACCTTTTAATCCCTTATGTACCAATAAAAATAGGTGAACCACCAGGCTCACCTATTTCTACAAATTGATTACAAAATTATAAATTAATTTTGTGCGATTTCTTCTACTGAAACGTAAGAACGATTATCTGCTTTTCTTCTGAAAACTACTTTCCCATCAGTTAGAGCGTATAAAGTATGATCTTTACCTAATCCAACATTTTTACCAGGATAGTGTTTAGTTCCACGTTGACGAACGATAATATTTCCAGCGGTAACATCTTGTCCGCCAAAAATCTTTACTCCTAAACGTTTACTATGTGACTCACGGCCGTTTCTAGAACTACCAGCACCTTTTTTGTGTGCCATATCTTACTTCTCCTTTTATTTTGAGTTTAAAATAATCTTAAATTAAATAGCAATATCAGTAATTTGAATCTTGCTCAAATGCTGACGGTGACCGTTTTTCTTTCTATATCCTTTACGGCGTTTCTTTTTGAAAACAATCACTTTATCTCCTTTTAAATGCGATAAAATTGTCGCTTTCACCTTAGCACCTTCTATTGTTGGCTTGCCAATAGTTACTTTACCCTCGTTATCGGCAAGTAACACACTGTCAAATTCAATACTAGCGCCTTCTTCTCCTTGTAAACGATGAACAAAGAGGTATTGGTCTTTTGCAACTTTAAATTGTTGCCCTGCTATATCTACTATTGCGTACATGTTATAAAAATATAATTTAATTAATTTTAACTCGGCAAAGATAAGCTATTATTTACTTACTTCCTAAACTTAGAAGTGTTTTTTTTTGATGCACCACAAAAATCATCTTCGACAATAAAGACCAAACTTAGTTAATTAGCCCCTTAATCTAAAAGATCTGACTTTCAAAGGCTCCTGCTGGTTTAAAATGCGAATTAATAAGAGTTTGTGTTGTCCAGCGGGAAAAATACAAGATGTTTTAGGGTGTCATTCACAATTATAATTATCTTTGCACCGTTATTATTTAAAAAGAATTCAAAAACACTTTCACTTATTATGAGTAAAGCAATAATTAAAACGGAAAAAGGAAACATGACTGTCGAGCTTTATACTAAAGATGCTCCAAACACGGTTGCAAACTTTGTAAAGTTAGCGAAAGACGGTTTTTACAATGGATTAACTTTTCACCGAGTAATTCCAGACTTTGTTATTCAAGGAGGATGTCCAAACACACGTGAAGGTGCCTCAGGTATGCCAGGAACCGGTGGTCCAGGTTACAAAATTGATTGTGAGCTAGATGGAGATAATCAATACCACGACAGAGGAGTCTTATCTATGGCCCATGCAGGAAGAAATACTGGAGGGTCACAGTTCTTTGTATGCCACAGCCGTAATAACACAGCACATTTAGATGGAAATCATACCTGTTTTGGTAAAGTCGTTGAAAACATCGAAGTTGTAGACTCAATTCAACAAGGAGATAGAATTAACGAAATAGAAATTATTGAAGACTAAAACAGCAACACAAATAGTATGAATCTTAAAGGAATAGTATCGGTTTCAGGAAAGCCTGGCCTTTATAATCTCGTTGGACAAAATAAAAGTGGTTTCATCATTGAGTCTTTGGACGGGAATAAAGTGAAGACAGTAGTAAATATCACTACAACAAAATTAGCCACACTTGAGGACATTACCATCTACGGTTTAGATGAGGAAATTCGTTTAATCGACATCCTAGAAGGGATGAAGAAATCGGAATCCATACCTAACCCTAAGGGCAGTGGTAAAGAGCTGAGAGACTTCTTTAATGAAATAGCTCCTAACCACGATGCAGAGCGTGTATACACATCAGATATTAAAAAAATCATCAGTTGGTTCAATATTTTAAAAGAGCTTCCTTTATTTGAGGAAAGCCCAGAAGGTGAAACAGCTGAAGAGCAAGAGCAAAAAGAAGCTAACGCTTAATTAAAATGCACTTAAGATGCAAAAAGCGCAGAGGACTATTCCTTCTGCGCTTTTTTATTCACTTTACGCTTCCAACCCTAGATTATCTAGAGCTGAAATGCCATTAATCTCTTCCGATTATGAATTTACAACTATTCATTTCCTTTTAAGGAATAGTCAATGAACAACTGGTTCCTCTCCTCACCCGATAAACTTAAGAACCGTTCATACTGCTTTAAAACATCCGTAATTAGCTCCCTTTTTGTGAAATACTCTACATTATACCCCACCCTACTATCCCCAAAGTAGGTTTCAGGAATATAACTTGTAGATGAATCTATTTCAGGGAAGTTCTCCTCATCCATAAGCATATCTGAAATTTCTAAAGGTTGGCGTTTCACTCCGTAAACAAAGTTTTCCAAAGTGTTATGCCTGATTACCAGTTCAATTCTAAAAGGTTTTCCTAATCGGCGTACCTCGGCACTAACTCCTTGCTGCTGCAATTCGTCCCTTAAGTCTTTAAAAGCATAGTTTACTGTAGTCAACATAAAGTTCCTCACAGCAGAGCTATTCCTATAAGCTAAAATCTTATTTAAGCGTTGCTTCCACTTGGCACCCGACCAGTACCGGGTGGCTGGGGATAATTCAGCTTCGTAATAACTGATATCGATTATAAGGCCCTTTAATAAATTGATACAAAACATCACCATAAGAACTGCAAAAGGCAGTGCAGTGATGAGCGTCATGGTTTGTAAGGCCTCAAGCCCTCCAGCGTTCAATAACACTAAAGACAATAAAGCTAACAAGACGCCCCAGAATATCAATTGCCACTTTGGAGAGTGTTTAGCATTGTTGGTTGCTATGTTATTCATGACAAAAATCCCGGAGTCCGATGAGGTTACAAAGAACACACAAAGAATAAATAAGGCCATAATCTGGGTTATGGTTGTAAAAGGCAGATAATCTAAAAACTTAAATAGCAATACATCTGCATGGGCTTTGAGCTCGCTTAAACCGCCAGCAGCTTCAAATAGATCTACGTAAATAGCAGCATTACCGTAAACGCTCATCCATAAAAAGTTAAATAGCGCAGGAATAATTAAAACCGCGGTAACAAACTCACGAATTGTCCTTCCTTTAGAAATACGAGCGATAAATATCCCAACATAAGGCGACCAGGAAATCCACCACGCCCAATATAAAATTGTCCAATCGAAATACCATTGCTTGGTTTCTGGAGAAAAGCTATGGGTATTGAAGGTCATTGCAAAAAATGAACTTATATAATCACCAAGACCTTCTGTAAATCCTCCTAGGAGGTATACAGTAGGACCAGCAAATAAAATAAAAAGCAAGAGGACGATGGCTGCGACTATATTCAGCTGACTCAAATACTTCAATCCTTTATTGACTCCCGACGTAGCCGAAGTGATGGAAACAGTCATCACCACCGCAACGATGATCACCTGAAAGGTAAAGGTGCTTTCAGGGATAACCCCTAATTCGGTTAAACCGGCACTCAGCTGAACTACTCCAAACCCTAAACTGGTAGTTATCCCAAAAAACGTACTACATAGCGCAAAGGTGTCAATTATATCTCCAGATACTCCATTGATTTTATCTTTTAGCATTGGGTAAAAACAGCTCCTAAGCGATAACGGCAGCTTATACCTATAGGAGAAATAAGCTAGAGAAAGCCCAACTACCCCGTAAATAGACCAGGCGTGGATACCCCAGTGGAAAAATGTTTTAACTTGTGCATTTTTAGCTCTCTGCATCTCAGGTAAGGTGCTAAAAGCTTCATCCGCAAAATGAGACATGGGCTCGGCCACACCAAAATACATAAGACCAATCCCCATCCCTGCTGCAAATAGCATGGAAACCCAGGAGAAAAACGAATACTCAGGCTTAGAGTCATTTCTCCCTAACTTTATGCTCCCGTATTTAGAAAACACTAAAAAGAATAGAAATAGTACAAATAAGGTAACTGCCCAAACATATACCCAGTCTAAACTGTGAAATAAAAAGTATTGGATTTTAGAAAGTATGGCTTCAGAAACATTAGGAAACAAGCTTGCGCATGCTGTAATAAGAAGTATAAATAGTAAACTAGGAATCGCAATGCTTTTCTTAAATGTAATTCTTTGTCTTTTAGATCGCATAAATATCTGTATATTTTTTCAGTAAAATACCGGTATAAAGCCAATCGAGGGAAGAGAAAAATTAAACCTGCAAACCATTCGCTTACATTAACAACACGATTTTACAGTTTCTTTAAATAAAGTTTTACTGGTGTATTTTCCGCGTAAGAAAAATCCGTCTTACACCCACTAATCCCTACCCCTCCAAACCTATAACGGCATGCTAACAACTTGATTTTGAACCTTGCAAAGATAAGCAATTAATAGGTTTTTAAAAACTTACAGTTAAAACACTAACGCAATATTGGGTATTGCAAACTATTTCCAACTGTCTATTTTCTTGGATATATTAAAGGAACAGAAGGTTAAGCAACACGTCAACAAAAGCTGCAGGACAAACTCATAACTAACACGTAGCTAATCCGATACAAACCTTCACCATCTAACTATTTAGACGGCAATTATTTAATTATGACTTGCCACCTACAGGCTTTCTTACAATGCTTCATCCTGCTATTTTCTATTCTTTTGAAATAACCCCAGAAATCAGCATCAACAAGGGAGGTATAGAAAAGCTCAGTGCTTCAGCTCTCCCATAAAACGGAGGACTTGGGAGCGGGCTAATCCATTAGGGTTGCATCCCAATTCACCCTCAGGTATTGGAACCCCTTGCTTTTCGTAATAGCTTTCCCAAAACTCATCGGTTTTCCCCGTTTTTGGGTCTTTGAATGTCATTGGCTCCAAATCAAACAACTTGTACTTCCGAAAGGCACGCTCAATATAATCTGAGCAGTAGTAGCTGGAATCACTAAGTACATAGGTAGTATTATACGGTTTACCCAGCATTTTCTTAGCTTCCAAAATCCCATCTTCTATAATCTCTGGCTGGGCATTTCGCAACCGATAAACGGTAATTCTTCGCTCTTTATAGTTTTGAAGGAAATCCTCCGCTTTTTGCTGCACACTACCCTTTTTAAAAGTGGCGTGTAAAAAATGCACATCAATCCCCTCTAAAGAAACTAAGGCTACGTGGTCGTAATTTTCATGCTCACGAACTTGAGTGACCCTATTGATAGCTCCAGAGAGCATCTCATCTTTGCTACTAATAAACACCAAATCGCCACTCTTCAAATCCTCCAAAGGAAAATCCTGAGCATTTAGCAGAGTGAAACTCAGCAACACTAAAAACAAGCTTATAATCTTTCTTAATAATGAATTCATCCTTTTCATTTGCTCTAATAATTATTATTTGCACAAAAATAGTCAACCCTTGGTCTTTTTAACCCTTTTGAGAATTTTAATTCTTAGTTTCTTTCACTTTATGCGTTTGAAATTGGTATTTTTGTGCTTGTAATCAACAAATTGCTTAATCGTTGAAAATGATCTATTTTTTCAAATCTCCTAAAGCCGTCACTTACGCAGTTGAAGTAAATGACGCATTACCACAAGAACACTTAAATCGTTTATCCTGGTTATTCGGCCAAGGCCAATTATTAGAGGAAAAAAGCGTAAACGGTCCTTTCATAGGTCCTAGGCGAGAGATGATCACGCCATGGAGTACAGGTGCTGTAGAAATCACCCGAAATATGGGTATCTCTGGAATCATTAGAGTTGAAGAGTTTCACCCTGTAACAAAGGAGAATGAAGCCTTTGACCATATGACCTTCCAGCGCTACGAAACCTTGGACCAATCGGTTTTCTCTATCAATATACATAAAGAGGACATTCAAGAAGTTCATGATATTGCTACTCACAATCAAGAAGAAGGTTTAGCCATGAACGAGGAAGAGGTAGAGTATCTGAATGATCTATCTCGTAAACTGGGAAGAAAACTTACCGACTCTGAGGTCTTTGCTTTCTCACAAGCAAATTCAGAGCATTGCCGCCATAAAATATTCAATGGTACTTTTATTATAGACGGTCAAGAAAAACCAGAGTCGTTATTTAAGTTAATAAAAAAGACAACTAAAACACATCCCAATCAAGTTATATCTGCTTACAAAGATAACGTAGCTTTTATTGCAGGTCCGAAGGTTACACAATTCGCTCCTTCAACGGCAGACAAACCAGATTTCTATAAGGAAAGTGAATATGAGTCCGTTATTTCATTAAAAGCAGAAACGCACAACTTCCCAACAACCGTTGAACCATTTAGTGGAGCAGCGACTGGGTCGGGAGGTGAAATAAGAGACCGTTTAGCGGGAGGACAAGGAGCTCTTCCTTTAGCGGGAACAGCAGTTTATATGACTGCCTACCCTAGAATGGAGAAAAATCGCATTTGGGAACAAGCTACCTCTCCTAGACCTTGGTTATACCAAACTCCATTAGATATCCTCATTAAAGCGACTAACGGAGCAGCCGACTTTGGAAACAAGTTCGGTCAGCCGTTAATCACGGGCTCCATTTTAACGTTCGAACATCAAGAGAACGACAAAATGTTAGGCTATGATAAAGTCATCATGCAAGCTGGAGGTATTGGCTACGGTAAAAAGGAATACGCTTTAAAACATACCCCTAAAAAAGGAGACCACATTGTAGTGATGGGTGGTGATAACTACCGAATCGGTATGGGTGGTGCAGCAGTTTCCTCTGCTGATACAGGTTCCTTCGGTTCGGGTATAGAGTTAAATGCTATTCAGCGCTCCAACCCTGAAATGCAAAAAAGGGTTGCCAACGCTATTAGAGGGCTTATTGAAACAGGCGAGAATCCTATTGTTTCGATTCACGACCATGGAGCTGGTGGCCACCTGAACTGTTTATCGGAACTAGTTGAGGATACCGGAGGTCATATCGATATCGATAAGCTACCTGTGGGTGACAACACTCTATCCTATAAAGAAATCATAGGAAATGAGTCTCAAGAGCGTATGGGGCTAGTTATCGCTCCAGAGGACCTTCCAAAGCTACAAAAGGTTGCTGATAGAGAGCAAGCTCCATTATTTGTCGTGGGAGAGGTTAGCGATGATAAGCGATTCAGCTTTGCATCCAATACTACAGGTGAAAAGCCGCTAGATTACGACTTAAATGATTTCTTTGGTGCATCTCCCAAAACGATTATGGAAGATGCAGCACAGAAAGAGACCTTCAGCGCACTACAATACGACAAGAGTCAAGTTAAAGAATACATAAAGACATTATTACAAATTGAGGCTGTGGCTTCAAAAGATTGGATAGTAAACAAAGTTGACCGTTGTGTAAGCGGCAGAGTCGCCAAGCAACAAACAGCTGGCGCCTTACAGCTTCCGCTAAACAACGTTGGGGTCATGGCTATGGACTATAAAGGAGAGAAAGGTGTTGCCACATCGGTTGGACACTCACCGCTTACTGCCTTAATTGATCCTGCCACTGGCTCTAGAAATGCAATTGCAGAATCGTTGAGCAACCTACTTTTTGCCCCATTAACACACGGCTTAACCGGTGTATCTCTATCGGCAAACTGGATGTGGGCTTGTAATAACCCCGGCGAAGACGCTCGCTTATATGAAGCGGTACAAGCATGCTCGGACTTTGCTATTGAATTAGGCATTAATATTCCGACTGGAAAGGACTCACTTTCCATGAAGCAAAAATACAAAGATCAGGAAGTAATAGCTCCAGGCACGGTAATTATCTCTGCTGCTGCAGAATGTTCAGATATCAAAAATGTTATTGAACCCGTATTAAAGCAAGATAAAGGTTCAATTTACTACTTTAACCTATCTTCTGACGAATTTAAACTGGGCGGTTCTTCTTTTGCACAGATATTAAATAAAATCGGAGACCAGGCTCCTGATATTAAAGATGCAGCCTACTTTAAGCAGGCTTTCAATGGCATCCAAAGCCTCATTAACAAAGGCTTAGTTGCAGCAGGTCACGACGTAGGTTCTGGCGGATTAATCACCACTTTATTAGAGCTATGTTTTGCTGAAACGGATCTGGGTGCAGATTACAACCTGAGTGCCATCAACCAAGAAGATATCGTTAAGACTCTATTCAATGAAAACATTGGTTTAGTGCTACAGGCTACTGAGAATGGCAAGTTTGAAGAAGAAGCAAAAGCTTTAGGGCTTAAGTTTGTTAAAATTGGGGACGTTAAAGCTACACCGACTATAGACCTTAAAATAAACGAGGATAGCTGGAGCTTTGATGTGGAAGAGTTCAGAGACCAGTGGTTCTACACTTCTTATCTATTCGATAGCCATCAAACTTTAGGAAACAAAGCTAAAGAGCGCTTCGATAACTACAAAAAACAGCCTTTAAACTATAAATTCCCTGCAAACTTCACAGGAAAGGCTGAAGTTGCAAGCCAAACTAGTAAGCGCCCCATAGCAGCTGTTCTACGTGAGAAAGGTAGCAACTCGGAGAGAGAAATGGCTAACGCTTTATATTTAGCAGGTTTTCAAGTCAAAGACGTCCACATGAGTGACCTGATCTCAGGAAGAGAAACTTTAGATGACGTACAATTTTTAGCTGCCGTTGGTGGATTCTCCAATTCAGATGTTTTAGGTTCTGCTAAAGGATGGGCTGGTAGCTTCTTATTTAACGATAAAGCACAAACTGCATTGCAGAAATTCTTTTCTCGTGAGGACACACTTTCACTAGGAGTTTGTAACGGTTGCCAATTATTTATGGAGCTGCACCTGATAAACACAGACCTTCAGGAGCACGGTAAAATGGCAGCAAACGAATCTGGAAAACACGAATGTAGCTTCATCGCTGTTGAAATACCAGAAAACAACTCTGTTATGTTATCTTCCCTTGCTGGAAGTCAACTGGGTGTTTGGATATCTAATGGGGAAGGAAAATACGATTTACAATATTCTGAATCAGATTATCACATAGCTGGAAAGTATGCTTATAGCGCATACCCTGGGAACCCGAATGGTTCATCATTTAACACAGCAATGATGAGCGACCCTACAGGTAGACATTTGGTTTCCATGCCTCATATTGAGCGTTCCATTTATCAGTGGAACTGGCCGCACTACATTCAAGGCAGACAAGATGAAGT
>Ga0079226_10002600_pt1 | contig 13934 bp, 10 predicted proteins | sample Poulit2014_FD_76345 | JGI IMG/M metagenome (GOLD analysis project Ga0079226, IMG submission 76345) | Agricultural soil microbial communities from Georgia to study Nitrogen management - Poultry litter 2014 | ecosystem: Environmental > Terrestrial > Soil > Agricultural land | place: USA: Georgia... | reverse complement strand
TAACTAAGGGAACAGATTCATCCACTAATTCATTCAATTTACTCTTATCTTTAAAACTAGATCCTACTATAAAGCCATCTACTTGTTTTTTACGAAGTACTTCTAAATATTTTAATTCTTTTTCTTTATTATCATCCGTACTACATATAATCACACTATAATCTGATTCATGAGCTCTATCTTCTATTATTTTCGCTAACTCTGAAAACAAAGGGTTTGATATATCTGGTACTAATAATCCTATTGTTTTCGTTCCTTTTCCCATTAATGCAGAAGCCATTATATTTGGTTGGTAATTTAATTCTGTCATCACTTTTTTTACATTTTTTCTAGTAGTTTCACGCATGTTTCCAGTATTATTAATAACTTTTGATACGGTAGCAATTGAAACTCCTGCTTTTTCAGCGACATCATATATTGTAACCTTCATTTATCTTCTTCCTTTCAAAGACTCCATATCAATTATATAGATTATATTAAATAATAAAAGAAATTAACCAATATTTTGCAGTTGATCGTTACTAAATTTATATCCATATCTTAACATACAAAATTAATATAATAATACGCAAATTAGTCCACAAAAAAATGGTGTGTATTAAAAATAGAATTCAACATTCAATTTTTTAATACAAACCATTTCAAATATGTTTGTTTCTTATTATCGCATTCTCAATCACACGTAGTATATGTAATCTACAATATGTATAGTTGACGGTGTATTCAAGCGCTATCTAGTTTAACTGAATGCGCTTGAATACATATTTAACAGGAAAAGTAAATTTGTTTAACTAAACATGTTTTGGGAGCTGTTTTGAACGTGTTTGAATGCCTGTAAACCAAGTTCTTCACCAGGTAACTCCCAATAATCCTTTCGGAAAAGTTCTAAGCTCACCATGTCATCATACCCGATTGCTTTGAATGCTTGTCCAATTTCTTTTAATGGAATCGAACCGATACCAGGGAATACGCGATGATCTTCCGTCAATTCATGTTTTAATATTCCTTTTTCTGCGTCATTAATATGGAAAATAAAAACATTCTCCTTCTCTACTACATTTACAGACTCTAACGTAGAATCGCCTAAATAGAAATGATATGTATCTACAACCAATCCTACATTATCTCTGTTGGCTCGAGTGATAATTTCATTTGCCATCTCTAAAGTTGTCACAGAAAAATCAGGAAAACCAATAAATTCAAATGCTATTTTCACATCATATTTAGCTGCAATATTAGATACTTGTAACAACATATTAACAGCATCTTCGATAATCATCTCTTGATTTACATTATCTATTAACCTACTAGGGACAGCAACAAGATATGGACAATTAATTTCAGAAGCAATTTTACACCAATGCTCCGTTTCTTTTAACATGTCATTCACTTCAGTTTCTGTGTTTTTTAAAGTAAAGAATTCAAGTGCATTAATTGCGAATGGTTGTACCTCTTCTTTTATAAACTTATCTCGTAAATTTTCTAGAGTGCCACCATCATTTAAATAATTTTTTATTTTATATGTTCGTAATTCTAATAAATCAAATCCCGATTGACTGGCTACTTCGATATCTTCTATTAAATTACATTGGTCCGTTGTTGAGCCATTTAAGCCTAATTTCATTTTATGCACCACCATTATGAAAAATATTTATGCATGAGTTTTAATGAGTCTTCTGCATATTGATAGATGAAGTCCATATTTGTACGTGAAGCATCAAAAGGATTACGACCTGGCACTAAGCTTTCTAGTGTCATTGTTTTATTATAATCAATCTTCTTTAATCCTTTAGCTACTTCATCAAAAGGTATATGCCCATAGCCTAGACCTTGTCGATTTGAATCAGCAACATGCACTGTTTCTAACAAATCTTTTAATTCCACAAAAGGTTCTTCAAAATTTTTCTCTTCTATATTCATATGAAATGTATCTAACATGGATTTCACATTAGATTCATTCACATCTTTTAAAAATTTCTTCGTATCTTCTGCATTATTCACAAGACAACTTTCATAACGATTTAAAGGTTCAACTACAATTGTAATGCCATATTTTTTTGCATAAGGAGCTAATTGTTTAATCGAATCGATCGCCCATAATCTATCCTGGTGTTCCGAATGAAATGGAATCGAACGTCCAGGTGCTGCCGGTGCTAATACAATATATTCCGCTTCAAGAAAGGCTCCTATATCTAATTGCTTCTTAAAATGATCAATTGCTTGTTGACGCACTTCTTCTGTATCATTAGCTAAATCTGTTTCTGGACGTAGAAAACTTGCATCTGCATTAATACCACGAATGGTAATCCCATTATTTTTAGCTAATTGTTTGATATGTGACCAATCGTGTCCATCGACTGCTGCACCCACTTCTATTTCATCGTAACCAATTTTACTTGAAAATTGGATCACTTCTTCTAAAGGGATGTTACCAAATGTCCAACTACAAATTGAGAATTTCATGTAGACACTCCTTATTCAAAATAAATGGTTTCTCCTGTTTCAGCGCTTTCATAAATCTTTTCGATTAAATATGTTAATTCGTAAGCTTCCTGTGCAACTACAGGGGGATCGATGTCATGGATAATTGCATCCACAAATAATTTATCTTCTTCTACATATCCACATTTATCTTTAAAAGGAACTTGAGTATAATCTTTTTTCTCTATTTGTTTTTCTAATCCACGACTATAGCGTAATGTTTCGATTTCTTCTGTCGACACCGTTGAATACTCTCCATAAATTTCAACGGATTCAAAAGGAAAGCTCCAACCTGAATGTGCTGATGAAATCATCGTTGCAATTGTTCCAGATTCAAAAGTGAATAGCAGCGCGAAATCATCTAATTGTGTTTTCGTCACATTACTTCTAGCCTCACATTTAACTGACCTTACTTTTCCAAAAAAATAATTTAATAAGTCAATCTGATGAATCGTTGTCTCATATAAAAAGCCTCCAGTTAAATTTGGATCAGCAGTCCAAGCAGGATTCAGTAGTTCTCCACGATTTAATTTAATATGTGCTGCATGAGGTTGCAGCTCCTTTGCATCAATCTTTTCTTTAATTTCCTTATGAACATACGCATATCGTCTATTCATACCTAGGTTATAAACAGCTTTAGAATTGTTAGCAGCCTGTAAAATCTTCTCCGCATCTTCAATAGTAGTTGCCATCGGTTTTTCACTGAAAACGTTTATATTATTATTTAGACAAGTAATAACTGGTTCGACATGAAATGTGTTCGGCGTCGTAACATAAACAGTATCTACCTCGAGATCTAGTAATTCTTCTAAACTATTTACAGCTTGCACATTTCCTTTCAATGAGTTAGCAAGTTCTTGCGCCTTTTCTATATAAAGATCTGCAATCCCAACAATATTTACACGTTCATCTTCTTGCAAAATATTTGCATGTAGACCCGCAGCGAATCCAGCACCTAGTATTCCGACTTTGATTATTTTCATAGATGTATGCCTCCGTTTGCTTTTGAAAGTTCTTCTTTTATTTGTTCTTCTGTTTCATGTAAATATTCTATAGCCTTTTTAGCATATTGATAAGGATTAGCCTTTTCAGGATCTTGTTCCGCCTCTACTATTACCCAGCCTTTGTAACCAGACTGCATCAATTTTTTCATAATTGGCTTGAAATCGATTACACCATCTCCAGGAACAGTAAAAATTCCTTCAAGTACTTCTTCTCGGAAGTTTTTTCCTTCTATTCTACATTGTTTTAAAACATCTAACCGTACATCTTTATAATGAACATATTTAATTCTATCCATATAATTTTCTAGCAATTCATAAGGATTATAATTACCATACAATGCATGCCCTGTATCATATAATAGATTAATATATTGCGTATCTGTCATAGACATTAGTTTATCGACCTCTTCTTTTTGCTCAATTACTGTTCCTGCATGAGGATGATAGACAAGTTCTAAACCTAGCTCATTACAATACGCTCCTGCTTCATGTAAACCTTTTACAAGTGCATTCCAACCACTATCATCAAGACGATGGATATCTTTATGATTACTGACACGTGGGTCCCAGTGCATAGATCCTGCCATCTCACAAACGATAACATAATCACAATCCATTTCCTTTAAAAATTGAGCTTGTTTTTTAAACTTCGCTATTTCTTCATTATGAAGGGATGCATCAGAGAACTTCACACTAACAAATTGACTTGCTAATGTCAGATGATGTTTCGATAATATAGATTTTAATTCATCCTGATTATCTGGGAGAGTACGCCCTTTTTCTGTTGCAATATAACCTAATTCATTCATCTCTTTTAGTACATCGTCAAGTGGCGTATCATCTCCTAAACCAGGAATGTCATCATTAACCCAACTAATCGCCGCAATTCCGATATCAAAATTATAATTTAATTTTGTCACTTTCATTTACCCCTTTGTTACCTAATGAAATTTTTACATTTTTCCCCGCGTTTCTAAAAGAATCTGTTGCAGCTAATGCAATTTGCATATTAATTTTAGAATCTAAGGCTGTAACACGTGGTTTTTCTTCTGCTTGAATTGTTTTGATAAATTCTTCAAGCTCTATTCGATATGCATCTTCAAATCTAGTTTGGAAATCAGGGATAATGTCATAATTACTTCCATGTTTATTTAATAGTGTTACATTTTGATTTCTTAAAGTTCCAATCATTAAGGTGCCTTCCGTACCTACAATTTCAGTTCGAATATCGTGACCATAAGGTGAGTTTCGACTCGCCTCAATATCCCCGATTGCACCGGATGCAAATTCAACGTAAGATATACCTTGGTCAACATCATTAAACTCTGCCATAAATGGATTATTAAGTATTTTCCCATGTGCCGACACATTTACAATTTCAGAGTTCATCAAATATCTAGCAATATCATAATCGTGAATCGAACAATCTAAGAAAATACCACCACTATGTTTAATAAATTCAGCAGGTGGGGAACCTTGATCTCGAGTGATACCTTTAAAATATATCGGTTCTCCAATATGACCAGCATCAATTTGTAATTTCGCATTATGGTAAGCTGGATCAAACCTTCTCATAAATCCAACTTGACAAATTATGTTTTCCTGTTCAACAACATCTATCACTTCAGATGCTTCTTCTATTGTTTCTGTTAAAGGTTTTTCAACAAAAACATGTTTTTTATGTTTTGCCGCCTTTTTTATCATTTCGCCATGTGTACTTGTTGGAGTAACAATGACTACCGCATCGATTGAATCGCTACTTAGTGCTTCATCCGGATTACTTGACCAATTCTCTATACCTAACTCTTTTGCAACTTGTTCTGCTCGTTCAACAATAGGATCTACAACCAATTGTAAATTAGCGCCCTTCACATTCTCTTTTAAATTATTAGCATGGGCATAGCCTAAACGCCCTAAACCTAATATTGCTATATTCATATCTGCCATAATTATTTCCTCCGCAACTTATAAATTAAATTATTTCTTCTCTTGAGATTTGATTTTTTTCTAATATGTGTTGAATAGATACCCACTCACGATTTTCTGTTGATAATTCTACCGCTCCAGCAATCGCTTGATTCATCACGCCATCTTTAAAATTAGGGGTTGGTGATATTTGATTAGAAATACCCCGTAATAATGTAGTGACAATGTTTACAAATGTATGTTCATACCCTAATATATGAGCTGCCGGCCAATAAGACCCTGCAAAAGGATGTGCGTTCTCTGTACAGTTAATCGTACGGAACCCTTGTAATCCTTCTTCATCATCATGAAAATACACTTCTAAATTATTTAAATTTTCCATATCCCAACGAATCGAACCTTTTTCGCCGTTAATTTCAAAACGATTTCCTGCTCGATTTCCCGCTGCGAATCGTGTTACTTCAAAAGTACCCATCGCACCGTTTTCAAACTTAGCTAAAAACGCTGCAGCATCATCTACCGTAACTTCTCCGTATTCATCTGATTTTGACTCTAGCTGTAATGTATCTGTCATTGTGCCTAATGGACGTTCTTTAATAAACGTATCCATCATACCAACAACTTCTTCAAACTCTCCAACTAAAAATCGCGCTAAATCGATAATATGAATTCCTAAATCTCCAAGTGTACCGGAACCTGAAATATCTTTCTGTAATCTCCATGTTAAAGGAGACTCTGGATCCATTAGCCAATCCTGCAAAAATGTCGCTCGCATGTGAAATATTTTACCTAAACGTCCTTCATCAATTAACTGTTTAGCATATTGTACTGCTGGCGCAAATCGATAATTATGACAAACCATATGCAGTACATTATGTTCATTAACTGCATCCAACATTTCTTTCGATTCTTTCAATGTAAGGGACAATGGTTTTTCACAGAAAATATGTTTTCCTGCTTCTGCTGCTGCTAAAGCTATCTCTTTATGTGTATTATTTGGGGAAGATATATCTATTAATTTAATGGCAGGATCTTCAATTAAATCTTGCCATCTCGTCGTATAACTTTCCCACCCCATTTTATGAGCAGCCTTTTCTACTTTGGAAAGGTCTCTTCCCGCTATTGTTTTTAATTTGGGAGTAACATCTAAGTCAAAATAAAACGGTGCATCCCGATAAGCATGACTATGTGCTTTTCCCATCATACTATAGCCGATTAGACCAATTCCTATCTCATCTTTTTCATTCATTTCCACAACCTCCACACAAAACAGTTAAGCGCTTAACCTATCTTTATTCTATAACTTTTTACTTTAAAAGTACATTAATAATCTACATTACTTCTTTAGAAAACTTTCCTTCTACTTTTCTTTCTTCTTTTTTCTTAAAGTATTCTTCTAAATCTTCTAAACTAACATCTTTTGTTTCAGGTAAAAATCGAATAACAAACACAATTGCTAAGACATTTAACACTGCGAACATGTAGAATGTTGTCGATAGTCCAATTGCACTTAACATTGTCGGAAATGTTAAACCAATAAAAAAATTAACGATCCATAAAAAGAAAACACTTACCCCCATACCGAGTCCACGTATTCTAGATGGGAAGATTTCCGCCAACATTAACCATGTAACAGGAGCAATAGCCCCTTGCATAAATGCTAAAAATATGACGGTAAACGTAATGACAATATATGGTAGAATATCCGTGCCTTCAAACATACTAGAAAATAATCCGATGGAAAAAAGCGCAATAACTGCACCAACTTGTCCTACTAACAACATTGGTTTTCTACCAACCTTACCCAATAACCATATTCCAATAATCACTGCAATAACCGATATCGCACCATTGGCAATATTTGCTATTAAGGCTGCACCCGTTTCAAACCCAGCATCACGTAATATCTCCGTACCATAATACATAATGGAGTTAATACCTGTAATTTGTTGAATAACTGCAATACCAATCCCTAAAAAAACAATATTTCTAATCCAAGGGATAGCTAAATCCTTTAAGCTAGCTTTATCAATTTCTTTTTCTTTTTGGATTGTTTCATAAATTTCTTCTAACTCTGCTTCTGCACGCTTTTCCGTACGAATTTTCTTTAATACGCTTAAAGCTTCTTTCTCTCTACCTTTAGAAACTAACCATCTAGGACTTTCGGGAACTCTTAACATTCCAAAAAACAATACTACTGCTGGAATAGCAGCAATAACCAACATATATCTCCAAGTAAATCCACTATTAACTAATAAGTTTCCAATCACTGCGTTTGTTGTAAATGCAAGCAATTGACCTGTTACAATCATAAATTCATTTTGAGTAACTAATCTCCCACGACGTTCCGTTGGTGCCATTTCAGCTAAAAACGCTGGAACTGTAACTGAAGCACCTCCAACGGCTACACCAAGGAAAAATCGAAATACGACCATCATCGGAACATTTATTGCTAACGCACAACCTACTGCAGTAACAAAAAACAATACCGATAAATAAAGTATATATTTTCTACGACCTAATTTATCAGACAAAGACCCACCAACAACTGCTCCAATTGCTGCACCAAGTAAAAGGGAACTAGCTACTAGCCCTTCTGTAAAAGCAGTTAAATTTAGCTGGTCTGGCTCTGACATAAAAGGTAATGCACCATTGATAACTCCAGTATCATACCCGAACAGCAAACCACCAAAAGTAGAAATAATGGTGATCATCATCAAATTACGTTTATATCCACTACCTGTATCTACAACTCCCGGGTCTTTATCCTTCATAAAGAATACACTCTCCTAAAATAAATTTATTTTGATTTTAAATTTAATACAGTAAGTTTATCTCGCAACATGGAATCAATACTATTATGAACCCCTTGTGAACCTAGTCCTGAACTTTTTATTCCTAAGAACGGAAAATGATCAGGTCCTCTTTCTGTTTTTCCATTAATTTGAACTGTCCCAACATGTAATTGATTCGCTATTAAAAAGGCAGCATCAATATCTTCAGTAAATACACTTGCTTGGAGTCCGTATTCAGACTGGTTTGTTAAAGACACTGCTTCTTCCTCTGTTGAAACTCGGATCACAGGTAAAACTGGACCAAATGGTTCTTCCCACGCTACTTCCATTTCTTCGTTTACATGATCTAATAACGTCGGATGAAGTAAGCTTCCTTTCCGTTCATTACCAGTGACAAGGTCAGCACCTTTTGTTAATGCATCATCGATTAAATGTTGTACATAATCTGCTGATTTATTATTAATTAATGGTACAATCGTTGCATCTTCTGTAGGTAAACCAACTTTTAGTCCCTTCACTTTTTCATGTAGTAATGCTACTAATTCATCGGCTACTTCTTCTTGAACAATCACTCTCTTAATCGCCGTACATCGTTGACCAGAATACGAAAATGCCCCTGATATAATTTCTGAAGCTGCTAATTCTAAAGCAGCATCTTCTAATACGATCGCTGCATCTTTTCCTCCCATTTCAAGAGTAAGCGGTATCATTTTACTATCTAAAGATATCTTTTTACCTGTTTTTGTTCCGCCAGTAAATGAAATTCCATCTAAAAGTGGATGCTTAACTAACGTATCACCAATTTCAGAACCTTTACCAGTTACGGCATTACACACATTATTTGGTATACTAGTTTGATGTAGTGCTTCCATCATTTTCAAGCCACTTAACGCTCCTTGTGTTGCAGGTTTAAAAATGACAGTGTTTCCTGTAATAAGTGCTGCTGATATTTTTGATGCAGAGAGATTAACAGGATAATTAAACGGTGAAATCGTTAAAATCAAACCTAAAGGGACCCGATTAATATAAGCCATCTTAGATTTTTTCCCACCTGGAAAACTATCTCCATTCATACTTACGTTATACATATGAAGTGCGTGCTGTACAGTGTATTTTATTAAATCGACTGTACGATTCACTTCACTTTTAGCGTCTTTTAAACTTTTTCCAACTTCTCTCATGATTAACTGGGCTAGTTCTTCTTCCATACCTTGTAAATTGTCTGCCCATTCCAGAAGATAAGACGCTCGTTCTTGTAAACTCAACGCTTCCCAACCAGGTTGTTGTTCTTTCGCTTTATTTACTGCATCATTAATCTCATCATTTGTTAATGAAGGAACAGTACCAACTGGAGTGTGATCGTATGGTGAATAAATTGGTATACTCTTTTCACTTAAAGCCCTTCTCCATGTTCCATCAACATAATATTTCATTTTATATAATTTTTCTGTCATGCATTCTCTCCCTTTCCAATGAATACGCTTTCTTTACTATGTTAGGAGTAGGGACATTTATAAAGTAATATGTCCTCTCCTTATCATTATGTCTCATTTTGCTTTATGTTGTGAACCAAATTCTTTCATTTTATATCGTACGACTTCTTTAATCGATGCCATCGCTTGTTCTGTAATAATTTTAGGTTCATATACATCTTGATTATCTGTATTCATCAAATAATATTTCAAAGCATTAGTCCATGCTTGTGCACATTCTGTATTAACGTTTATTTTCGCATGCCCTAAATGTATCGCTTTTTGAATTTGTTTAGGTGGTATACCAGAACCTCCATGAAGAACAAGTGGAATATTCACCTGATTTGAGATTTCTTCCATCTGCTTAAACCCTAACTTGGGCTCACCTTGATACGGCCCATGTACCGACCCTAATGCAGCGGCTAAAGCATTTATACCAGTTTCTTCTACAAGCGAAACACAATCATCTAGTTTTGCGTATTGCACTTCACCTGTTAAACCATCTTCAGAACCACCAACCGTTCCAACTTCTGCTTCTACAGATACACCAAAATGTTTTGCAAAATCTGTTACTTTTTTAGTTATGGCGATATTTTCCTTAATAGGGTGGCGTGACCCGTCAATCATAACCGATTGGTATCCCGCATCAATCGCAGCGAAACAAGCTTCAACAGATTCTCCATGATCTAAGTGTAATGCTACAGGTACAGTGATACGGTGATATTCCTTCAATGCTTGTATGGCCTGAACGATTGTTTGAAAGCCACCTAAATAATCAATCAGCCTATTAGAAGTGCCTAAAATGACAGGAGATTGTTCTTCTTCTGCCGCTTGCATAATTGGCACAGCCCATAGAAGTGAATTTAGATTAAATTGACCTACAGCATACTTTTCGTTCTTAGCCTCTTTAAGCATTTTATCCATGGAAGCTAATCGCATCATATATCACCTCTACTTTTAATACTTGATTGCTTTTGTTAAATTACGAATTCGGTCTTCATAGGATTGTTGTACAGTTTCACTTTCTGATACTTCGGCTACCCCAACATGCCACCAACTATCATAGCCATCTGTCATCGTTTTCGGAAGTACCTTTATATCAATTAAAGTGGATACCGTTTCTTGCTTAGACTGTTTGATCGCTGCTTCTAGCTCTTGTAAAGTACAAACTTCAAATACTTTCACACCATAAGATGCAGCATTTTGGGCAAAATTAATCGGAATAATATTACCAGTTAATTTGTTAGCCTTTTCATCTCTCTGTCTAAATTCAGTACCGAAACTTCCCATACCGTTACCCATCTGTAAATTATTGATACAACCAAATCCTGCATTATCAAACAATAATAAGTTTATCTTTTTATTTTCCTGAATACTAGTTACTAGCTCTGAATGAAGCATTAAATAACTGCCATCACCGACCATGGCATATACTTCTTTATCTGGTTCAGCCATTTTCGCCCCTAATGCTCCAGCGATTTCATATCCCATACAAGAATAACCATACTCCATATGATAAGTGTTTGACGTCTTACTTACCCACATTCTTTGTAAATCTCCTGGTAAACTACCAGCAGAACCCACAATAATAGCATCAGCATCAATCGTATCGTTTATCTTCCCTAGAACGCTCGTTTGTGTCAGTTTCGTATTTAGAGCAGATTCATATTCTGATAATGAACTTTTTAAACCATCATTTACCTCTGGTATAAAATCTGATGCTTCATAGTTCACGTCATATAAACGATTAAGTTCATCTGTCCATGCTTGTTTTGCATCCGTTATTTCTGATGTATAGCAAGATTGATACATCCCATCTAACTTTTCATGTAATGATGTAATAGCTACTTTAGCATCTGCAACAATTGGTGTAGCCTCTAACTTAAATGCATGATACTCAGATAGATTAATCGTCACAAACTTTACATTATCCCCTTGAAATAACTGCTTTGATGATGTTGTAAAATCTGTAAATCTAGTACCTACACCGATAATTAAATCAGCTTCTTTTGCTATTTTGTTTGCAGCGGCATTTCCTGTAACACCTAATCCACCTAAATTTAGATGGTGCAAACTAGGTAAAGCACTTTTGCCAGCTTGCGTTTCAGCAATCGGAATATTAAATGTCGTCGCAAAATCATCTAACGCTTTAGCAGCTTCTGAATATTTCACACCACCTCCGCAAACAATAAGCGGTTTCTTACTTGCCTTTATTACTTCGAGTGCTGCATGTAATTGACTTTCTGTAGGTACACTTCGATTAAAGTGATGTACTCGTTTTTGGAAAAAGGATTCTGGAAAATCGTATGCTTCACCTTGTACATCTTGTGGTAAAGATATTGTTACAGCTCCTGTATCACTAGGATTCGTTAAAACCCTCATTGCATTTAACATAGCTGACATTAATTGCTCTGGCCGTGATATTCGATCCCAATATTTACTGACAGGACGAAATGCATCATTTGTTGAAATACTTGCATCATAAGGTTGTTCAATTTGTTGTAGTACTGGATCTGGTTGTCGTGATGCAAATATATCTCCAGGTAATAACAATAATGGAATTTGATTAGCAGTCGCTGTCGCTGCTGCTGTCACCATATTAGCTGATCCTGGACCAACTGAAGAAGTACAAGCGATTAATTGTTTATGATTTTTTTGCTTAGCAAATGCTGTTGCTACATGTGCCATCCCTTGTTCGTTTCTTCCTTGATATACTTCAAGGTCTCCAGGATCTTCTTCTAAGGCTTGTCCTATACCTAGCACGTTTCCATGACCGAATATAGTAAAAACACCTTTAAAAAGTTTAGATTCCTCTCCATCCTTCTCAATATATTGAGCATTCAAAAATCTAACCAAAGCCTGTGCTGTTGTTAGTTTCATCATGTCACCTCATACATTAATATATTTAAGGAAAAGTTAAGACAAAAGCTGTATCTCAACTAAAACATATTTTGCGAGCAATGATTTAATACGTCTGTATATATATGTGAAATAACAGTTTTGTCTTTACTTTTCCTACTTACGTTTCTTTATACCCAACGCGTTGTAATTGTCTTCTGACGAGTATAGAAGTTAACCCCATCTTTACCATTAGCATGTAGATCGCCGTAGAATGAATCTTTCCATCCTGAAAACGGGAAGAATGCCATAGGAGCGGGAACTCCAATATTAACTCCTAGCATACCTGCATCAATATTCTCACGGAAGTTTCTCACAGAGCCACCATCCTTTGTGAAAATACATGCACCATTTGCAAAAGGTGATTTATTCGTATACTCAATGGCATGATCTAAATCTTTTACTCGAACAATCGACAATACTGGAGCAAAGATTTCGTCTTGCCAAATTTTCATCTCATCAGTTACATTGTCAAAAATCGTTGGTCCAACAAAGTATCCTTTTCCTTTTGCAGCTTCATCATTACGTCCATCACGAACAAGTGTAGCCCCTTCTTTTTCACCTGTTTCGATATATTGTAATGTGCGTTCTTTATGCTGTTCTCGAATAACAGGCCCTAAAAACACACCCTCATCTAATCCATTTCCAATTTCCACATTATTTGCTTTTTCCACAAGCTGTTCGATAAACTTATCTGCTACGGACTCTTCAACTGCAACTACTGCAGCAGCCATACAACGCTCTCCAGCAGACCCGAATGCTGCATTTAGAACTTGTGTTGTAGCATTATCTAAGTTTGCATCTTCAAGCACAATAGAATGGTTTTTTGCCCCTGCTAAAGCTTGTACTCTTTTTAAGTTGTCTGTACCTCGCTTATAAACATATTCCGCTACAGGTTGAGAACCTACAAACGAAACAGCTGCAATTTCATTATGATCTAAGATCCCATTCACTACATCATGTGCACCATGTACAACGTTTAATACCCCTTTTGGTAAACCTGCTTCTTCAAAAAGTTCGACAAGTCTGTTCGCTGTTAGCGGTGTTCTTTCAGATGGCTTTAGCACAAATGTATTACCAAGAACAACAGCTAAAGGGTACATCCAACAAGGTACCATCATCGGGAAGTTAAATGGTGTAATCCCTCCAACAACACCAATCGGATATCTGAACATTTCTGATTGAAGATCTGTAGCAATAGAAGCTAAATTATCTCCCATCATCAGTGTTGGGGCCCCAGCTGCAAATTCGACATTTTCTATTCCTCTTTGTACTTCTCCCTTTGCCTCAGGTAAGTTTTTACCATTTTCTTTCGTAATGATTTCAGCTAATTCGTCCCAATGATCGACTAGTAATTG
>Ga0079226_10002599_pt1 | contig 13944 bp, 9 predicted proteins | sample Poulit2014_FD_76345 | JGI IMG/M metagenome (GOLD analysis project Ga0079226, IMG submission 76345) | Agricultural soil microbial communities from Georgia to study Nitrogen management - Poultry litter 2014 | ecosystem: Environmental > Terrestrial > Soil > Agricultural land | place: USA: Georgia... | reverse complement strand
TTCGTGCCCTATTCCTTTGTTCTTCCATATTTTCATTAAAAGATTCTTCATCTACCTTTAAATCTTTTTCTTCTAATATTTCCTTTGTTAAATCTAAAGGGAACCCATAAGTATCATATAATTTGAAAGCTTTCTCTCCACTAAATATTTCTTCTTTGTTTTCTTCCATCTCTTTAATATAAGATTCTAATATATAAATCCCCTGATCTATAGTTTTTTGAAATTTAGATTCTTCAATCCTAATAATTTTATTTATCTCTTTCCTTTTATCTTCTATATCCTGATATTCAATTTTCCATGAATCAATTACCTTATTTGATATCTCCGTTAAAAATTCACCTTGGATATCTAACAATTTCCCATGACGTGCGGCTCTTCTAATTAATCTCCGTAATATATAACCTCTTCCTTCATTACCTGGTAGTACTCCATCCGATACTAAAAATACCGCAGCTCTAGTATGGTCTGTTATTACTCTAATCGATTCATCCTTACCTTCGTCAAGCCCATATTCATATTCACAAAGCTTTGCAACTTCATTTACTATAGCTTTTATTGCTTCGACTTCAAATATATTATCTACATCTTCTAAGATTGCAGCTATTCTTTCTAATCCCATACCTGTATCTATATTCGGATGTTCTAATGGATGATATCTTCCTTCTTTATCTTTATCAAATTGAGTAAAAACTAAATTCCACACTTCCACAAATCTATCACATTCACAACCAGGTTGGCAATTATCAGATTTACATCCATATTCTATACCCCTATCTACATATATCTCAGAGCTTGGACCTGAAGGACCCACTTCTAATTCCCAAAAATTATCCTCTTTACCTAAACGTACAATTCTCTCCTTAGGAACTTTAATCTTTTCATTCCATAATTTAAAGGCTTCGTCATCATCTTTATATACTGATATCCATAATTGTTCCTTAGGTATTTCAAGCCTCTCATTTAAAAACTCCCATGCCCATTCAATAGCTTCTAATTTAAAATAATCACCAAAAGAAAAATTTCCTAACATTTCAAAAAATGTAGCATGTCTAGCTGTTTTTCCTACATTTTCTATATCTCCGGTTCTAATACATTTTTGACAATTAGCCATTCTCTTACTTGGCGCCTTAACTTCTCCTGTAAAGTATTTTTTAATTGGTGCCATTCCAGCCCCTATTAATAAAAGTGACTCATCATCTTTAGGTATAAGTGAATAACTCGGAACCACAAGATGCTCTTTTTCTTCAAAAAACTCTAAAAATTCTTTTCTAATTTCATGTAACCCTATTCGTTTCATAAATCCACCTCTTTATAATTAAATAAACTCTATTAAAAAACCTCCTCCTTATTTGGGAGGAGATAGATACTCTCTATTGAATTATAATTTAATATAATTTTTTTGTCAATCTATTAGTCTGTTACTATTGATGTCTTCTTAACTTTTCTTTTCTTTTGTCTAAAACAAATATAAATATGGTACGAGTTATAGATACTACTGGGATAGATATTATCATTCCTAAAACTCCAAATATACCTCCGCCTACTATAATAGATAATAAAATCACCATAGGATGCATCCCCATATTTTCACCAATAATTTTTGGTGCTAAAATATTATTTTCTGTCCACTGAATTAATAAAAATATTATACTAACCCAAACTGCTTTTATAGGCTTAGATATAAAAGCAAAGAGAACAGCAGGAACAAATCCTATAAAAGGACCTATGTAAGGAATAATATCAAACAAACCTGTTATAAAACCAATAACAACTGCAAACTCAATCCCCATTATTAACAATAATAATGTAACACTTACACCTACGTATAATGACATTAATAATCGTCCCCTAATAAACTTAGTTAATGAAATATTTATTATAGATGCTAAATATACCATATCATCTCTATAATCTCGAGGAATCAAATTAATAATTTTTTCTTTGAAATAATTTTTATCTGCTAGAAAATATAAAGTAAGTATTGGAGTTAAAACTATGCTCACTACCTTTGTAGCTATATCTATTATTCCTGTTACAAAATTTTCTAATCCATTAGATATAGCATTTTCTAATTTAACAATATTATCCATAATTACAGTTTCAATACCTTGAAATACAGGGGGTAAACCACCTAAAGTAGAATAATACTTAGTATAAATACTATCTACTATTTTAGACAATTGATCAAAATATTTAGGTAAATCAGTACTAAGTCTCCTTATTTCCTCACCAGATCTCGGTATTACTGAAAAAGCTAATATAGTTATTATCCCTACTATTGATAAATAAACTATTAAAACTCCATTTAATCTGTTTATATTTTTTGTTTCTAAATAGTTTATAATTGGATTTAAAGCATAAGAAATTATTAAAGACATAATGATGGTGAATATCATATCAGATAAAAATTCATATTTTTGAAATAGAGCATATAAAAAATATATTAGAATTATTCCTACTAATGAAAACAATATGATTCTTTTATTTAAATTTATTTTCTTTCTATCTTCTACATGTTTATTCCCTATATTTACTAAATAATAAATAATCAAAGATAATAATAATATTAACAAAACTAAAATACCTTTTAGAATAAAATCAGAAACGCTATTTAATACCATATATTCACCTCATTATATATTTAATAGACAGCTAAAAGCTGCCTATTAAATATTAATCTTATTCATCCTATATATGATCATGATGATCTTCTTCAAAATCTATATCTTCTAATCCTTCAATATATACATCGTTCTTTTCTGAATAATCTAACAGTGCAGCTTTAATAGCTTGCTCTGCTAATACTGAGCAATGAATTTTAACTGGTGGTAATCCACCTAAAGCTTCTACCACCTCTCTATTATTAAGATTCATAGCTTCTTCTATAGTCATTCCCTTTACTAGTTCTGTTGCCATACTTGATGAAGCTATGGCAGATCCACAACCATATGTCATGAACTTAATATCCTCAATAATATTATCATTTATTTTCAAATACATTCTCATTATATCTCCACATTTGACATTCCCGACTTCTCCTATTCCATCTGCATTTTCCATTTCTCCAACATTTCTTGGATTAGTAAAATGGTCTATTACTTTTTCTGAATACATATTATTCTCCCCCTAAATTTTATTATACAATGGTGACATTTTTCTTAATCTCTCTACTATTACAATTAGATTTTCTACAAGATAATCTACATCTTCCTTAGTATTGAAGTCACTAAATGATAATCTTAATGAACCATGAGCAATATCATGGGTCAATCCAATAGCCATCAATACATGTGAAGGATCTAAAGAACCGGAGGTACAAGCTGATCCACTTGATGCAGCAATTCCTTTCATATCTAAACTTAATAATAAAGATTCACCTTCTATATATTCAAAACTTATATTTGCATTATTAACTAGTCTATTAGTTCTATGACCATTTAATTTAACATGATCTATACTAGATTCTATCTTTTCAATTGCATAATCTCTTAATTCTATCATTTTATTTCTATGTTCTTCTAAGTTTTCATATGCAAGCTCTATAGCTTTACCCATGCCTACAATTCCTGGTACATTTTCTGTTCCCGCTCTTCTATTTCTTTCTTGGGCACCACCAGAAATAAAGTTATCTATTCTAACTCCACGTCGAATATACAGAGCTCCTACACCTTTTGGTCCGTGAAATTTATGAGCAGATATAGATAATAAATCTATATTCAACTCATCTACATTAATACTAGTATTTCCTATTACTTGAATACTATCCGTATGAAATACTATATCATTTTCTTTAGCGATTTTACCTATTTCTTCTATAGGTTGAATCGTTCCAATTTCATTATTAGCATACATAATTGTTATTAGTATAGTAGTATCCCTAATAGAATCTTTTAATTGTTGCAAATCCACTGTTCCATTTTCATCTACATCTAAGTAAGTAACTTCAAATCCTTCTTTCTCTAAGGATTCACATGTGTGTAGCACTGCGTGATGTTCAATTTTTGATGTTATTATATGATTACCTTTTTTCTTATTAGAATATGCAACACCTTTTATAGCCCAATTATCTGATTCAGATCCACTACCAGTAAAAAATATTTCCCTTGTGTCTGCTCCAATTACTTTTGCTATTTGATCTCTAGATTTTTCTATTGCTACTTTAGAAGTAGAGCCTAAAGAATAAATACTAGATGGATTTCCATAATTTTCAGTAAAAAACGGCAACATTACTTCTAATACTTCTTTCTTAATCTTTGTTGTTGCTGCATTATCCAAATAAACTTTTCTGCTCATTATTTTCCCCCTATGAATTTGAATTTACATTTTTCATATCTAAAATCATATCTCTTAAAGTAATAGAATCTACTACTTCATCTATACTATCTTTAATCTTTACTAATACTAATTTAGTAGCACAATCATCTTCTTTTGTACAATCAATAGTATTGTCACTTGTACATTCTGAGGGTGATAAATCACCTTCTAATGATCTTAGTATTTTTCCAACCGTTATATTACCAGGTTCATCCGACAACAAATATCCTCCTTGTGCACCTCTTACGCTTTTAATCAGACCATCTTTCCTAAGAACAGCAAATAATTGTTCTAAATAACTATTTGATAACTTTTGTGTTTCTGCAATTTCTCTTAAAGAAACTGGTCCTTTACCATATTCCTGTGCTAATTGAAACATAGCCATCAAACCATACCTACCTTTTGTCGATAATCTCATTTACTCACCTCTTTTAATTTGCATAACTTAGTTGGTTTTCAAAATAAGTATATTATATCATAGTATTATTGTCAACAATGATTTGGGCATATTATCCAATGCTTATATAAAAAAGGTATTTTCAATAATATTATTGAAAATACCTTTTTTATATAACAACTATAGTTTAATAGAAACATACACCTAAAGCTCTTGGTCCTAAATGTGCTCCAATTACAGGTCCTAAATTATATATACTTATTTTAGCTCTTGGAAACTTATTTTTCAATTTTTCTTTTAGCTTATTAGCTTCTTCAAAGTTTAATGTATAACATATACTAATCTTTTCTTTAAGTATTCTAAGGTGTCCGTAGTTAAATAAATATTTACTTGATCTCTTTTCTTTTTTATATAAGCTGTTATTTCTTTAGAACTTCTATTATCTTTAATCATATTAATTGCATCTTCTACTAAAAATCGCAAATTGGCAACTGCGTTTTTTGAATCTATAACAGTGATTTTTTTATTTCATATTTTTTGCCAATACAGCACTATTAAATGTACCACTTATCTTTGAAGATAAAAGTATAGCTATTATTTTGTCATATTCCTTAAGTGATTCTTCAAATACTTTATAAAAGTCACCAGTTGAGGGTTGTGAAGTATTTGGAAAACTGTAATATCTTCTTCTATGTATTCTTTAGAAATATGACTAGTACTATTAGTAATTATTTTTATTTTTGTCATAATATTTAAATCTCCCCTTAATTATAATGCTAGTACCATTTAAATGGTACTAGCATTATAATTAATTATTTTACTACAATATTATAAATTCGTCCTGGTATAAAAATTTCTTTTATTATGTCTTTTCCATCTATAAATTTGTTTATATTTTCATCATCTAATGCCTTTTCTCTTGCTACATCTTGACCATTTCCTATACCTATTTCTATGGTTCCTCTCACTTTTCCATTTACTTGAACTGGTAATTGTATTACTTGGTCTTTCGTTTTTTCTTCGTCGTATTCTGGCCACATACTTTCATGTAAATATCCTTTAAGCCCTACTAACTCCCAAATTTCTTCAGTTATATGAGGAGCTACTGGATTTAATAATATTAAATAAGTCTCTAAATCCTTTTTTGATATTTTCCCATAATCATTAAACTCATTTACTAAAGACATCAATGTAGCTACCCCAGTATTAAACTTTAGTGTTTCATAATCATTAGACACCTTTTTAATTGCTTTATGAATACTAGTTTCTAACTCTTTAGTATATTTGTCACCATCTACTACTATATCTTGTAATTTCCAAACTCTATCTAAAAACCTTCTACAACCACGAACCCCATCTTCTATCCATGGTGCTGATTGTTCAAAATCACCTATAAACATTTCATAAGTCCTTAATGTATCTGCCCCAAACTTATTTACTATATCATCTGGATTAACAACATTTCCTCTAGACTTAGACATTTTTTCACTATTTTCACCTAAGATCATTCCATGTGAAGTCCGTTTTGCATAAGGTTCAGAAGTAGAGACTAAATTTAAATCATATAAAAATTTATGCCAAAATCTTGAATATAATAAGTGTAAAGTAGTATGTTCCATTCCACCATTATACCAGTCTACAGGCAGCCAATAATCAAGTTTCTCCTTTGACGCAAATTCCTCATCATTATTTGGGTCAATATATCTTAGGAAATACCAAGAAGACCCTGCCCAATTTGGCATTGTATCTGTTTCTCTTCTAGCATCACCATTACATTGTGGACAAGTAGTATTTACCCAATCTGTAATCTTTGCTAAAGGTGATTCTCCTGTATCTGTTGGTTCATAATTCTTTACATTTGGTAGCTCTACTGGTAAATCTGATTCTGGCACTGCTACCCACCCACATTTATCACAATAAACTAGTGGAATAGGTTCACCCCAATATCTTTGTCTAGAAAATACCCAATCTCTTAATTTGAAGTTTACTTTTTTTATACCTAATTTTTTATCTTTTAAATATTTAGACATAGCCTCTATAGCCTCTGCTACACCCATACCATTTAAAAAGTCGGAATTTACTAATTTACCTTGATTAATGTCTGTATAAGCTTCTTTAGTAATATCTCCACCTTCAATTACTTCAATTATTGGTAAATCAAATTTATATGCAAACTCCCAGTCCCTTTTATCATGACCTGGTACTGCCATTATGGCTCCTGTCCCATAACTCATAAGAACATAATCAGAAATCCAAATAGGAATTTCTTTACCAGTAGCTGGATTAATAGCCTTTAACCCTTTTAATTCTATTCCAGTTTTATCTGTAGATAATTCTGTACGTTCAAAATCAGACTTTTTGCTAATTTCATCTTTATAATCTAATACTTCTTTAATATTTGTGATTTCTTTTTTATATTTTTTAATTAAGGGATGTTCTACAGCAATTACCATATAACTAGCTCCATAAATAGTATCTGGTCTAGTAGTAAATACTTTCAATTTATCTTCTTTGTCTGCCACTTGGAAGTCTATTTCCATTCCTTCAGATCTTCCAATCCAGTTTTTTTGTTGGATATTTATTCTTTCTATAAAATTAACCTCATCTAAATCATCTATTAATCTATCTGCATATTCAGTTATTTTTAACATCCATTGGTTTTTAGTCTTTTGTACTACTTCTCCACCACATCTCTCACAAACACCATTAACTACTTCTTCATTTGCTAATCCTATCTTACAAGATGTACACCAATTTATAGACATCTCTTTTTTATATGCTAATCCTTTTTCAAATAGTTTTAAAAATATCCATTGAGTCCACTTATAATAATTTGGATCTGTAGTGTTTATTTCTTTAGACCAATCAAAAGAAAATCCTATAGATTTTAATTGTTTTTTAAACATTGCTATATTCTTTTCCGTTACTTTTTTAGGATGTATTTTGTGTTTAATAGCATAATTTTCTGTAGGTAATCCAAATGCATCCCATCCCATAGGAAATAATACATTATATCCTTCATATCTACGTTTTCTAGACACTATGTCTAATGCTGTATAAGGTCTTGCATGTCCAACATGAAGTCCATCACCAGATGGGTATGGAAATTCTACTAATCCATAAAATTTTGGTTTTTTACTATCAATAGATGTTTTATATATTTCCTTTTCATCCCATATATCTTGCCACTTCTTTTCAATATTATGTGGATTATACTCTTTCATTTTCTTCCTCCTTAAATCGAATAAAACTATATTTATTTAAAATTCTGCTGAGCCTACAGTTCTTGGAAATGGAATTACATCTCTTATATTAGTCATACCTGTAATATACATTAAAGCTCTTTCAAAACCTAAACCAAATCCTGCATGCTTAGTACCACCATATTTTCTTAATTCTAAATACCACCAATAATCTTCTTTATCCATACTATTATCTAGAATTCTTTGTTCTAATATATCTAACCTCTCTTCTCTCTGACTACCACCAACTATTTCTCCTATACCTGGAACTAATAGATCCATAGCTGCAACAGTCTTATTATCATCATTTAATCTCATATAAAATGCCTTTATCTCTTTTGGATAATCAGTTACAAATACAGGTTTTTTATAAACTTCTTCACTTATATATCTCTCATGCTCTGTTTGTAAATCTATACCCCATTCTACTGGATATTCAAATTCCTTATTAGAATCTTTTAATATTTCTATGGCTTTAGTATATGTTATACGTTCAAAGTCTGAGTCAACAATATTTTTTAATCTTTTCATTAGTCCTTTATCAATAAATCTATTAAAAAATTCCATTTCTTCTTTAGCTTCATCTAATACATAAGATATAATATACTTCATCATATCTTCTGCTAAATCCATATTATCTTTTAAATCTGCAAAAGCTATCTCAGGTTCCATCATCCAGAACTCTGCGGCATGTCTTGAAGTATTAGAGTTTTCTGATCTAAATGTAGGACCAAATGTATAAACATCCTTAAATGCCAATGCATAGGCTTCTGCCTCCAATTGTCCACTTACAGTCAAAAATGTAGATTTATTAAAAAAATCCTTAGTAAAATCTACTTCCCCATCTTCATTTAAAGGTATCTTTTTGTAGTCTAGGGTACTTACGTTAAACATTTCCCCAGCACCTTCTGCATCACTGGATGTTATTATTGGTGTATGCACATATACAAAATCCCTTTCATAGAAGAATTTATGTATAGCAAATGATAGTATAGACCTAACTCTAAAAACTGCATTAAAAGTATTACTTCTAGGTCTTAAATGAGCTATACTTCTTAAATACTCAAATGTATGTCTTTTATTTTGTAAAGGATAATCTGAGCTTGAATAGCCTTCTACTTTTATTTCTTTTGCTTGAACTTCAAAATCTTGTTTTGCATCTGGAGTAGATACTAAAATACCTTTTATCTTAATAGATGTACTTAAGCTTAATTTTTTAATCTCTTTAAAATTTTCTATATCCTTACTAAATACTATCTGTACACTATTAAAAAATGTACCATCATTTAATTCAATAAATCCAACATTTTTTGTTGATCTAATATTTCTAATCCAACCCTCTAATATAATCTCTTTCTCTATATAATTATCTGTATCTCTATAAATGGACTTTACCGTCGTTGTCATAAATTCCCCTCCATATCATTTAAACTAATATCTTCCTTATTATATCTTTTTTTCATTTATTTATCAATATATGAAAACTTATTGGTTATTTATTAATTTCATTACTAAATTTAAAATGTATTATTACATATATTTCTCAATATATTTGAGTTTTCTTCCATTAACTCTATCATAATAGTAATTCCAGTTTTTATATCAGAAAGATCTCGACCAAAAAGGTAATTAGCCTAGGCCAATTACCTTTGTCTTTAGAACCTTATTCTATTAATTTTACTAGATTATTAAATATTTTCTCATTTTCTTTTATTTTACTTTCATTACCTAAGACACAAATGTAATTTTCTTGCATTGTATCATCTATTAATTTTTCAAGAGATTTAATATCATTAAGCTTTGTTTTTAAAACTTCATTTTTTGTTTCTTGAACTTCTTCAGGAGTAATATTTGATATATATCTTCTTGTAGACAATTGTCCTTTCATATAAGGAGTCATAGCTGGTTCTAATCTTGCAATTGTTCCTATTATATACTGAGTCAATTCTACTTCTGTTAAACTAAATTTGTTAATAAAATTTGGTATATTATCATATACATCAAGAGTATTTTTTAAATTAGGATCTCGATAGGAAAATGTAGACAAATTTCCAGATTTCTCGAATGATATTCCTGCTCCATAAGCTCCTCCCTGAGCTCTTACTTCATTATGCAAATAATCTCCATTTAATATAGTTGCTAATACTCTCATACTACCTTCATACTCGTACCCTAATTTTTTGAAATTATAGCCTTTAGATACATATTGAACATCAGAAGTGGAAATTATACCTTCATTTAATTTGTTTTCTTTAAAATCATATTTTTGAACCGTAAATTCTTCTTTATTAAGATTTTGAGTTAAGCTCTTCATGTTTTCTTTCACTATTTTAAAACCATCTTTATCTCCTGTAAAACTAATTATTAAATTATTTTTATTAAAAATAGTCTTATAAATTTTATCGAGATTCGATATTATTTCTTCTTTATCTTTATCAAATCTTTTAATTAAATCAGATATAAACCAATAAAAGTCTAGACCTTTGAGTTTTTCAATATAATTCCAATAAGGTGAAAAATAAGACCTTACTCTACCAGCTGCTATTACATTTCCTTTATTAAAAATTTGCATCTCCATTCTAGATTTCATTTGAAATAGCAATTCTTTGATACGAGTTGAATTATCTATTCTAGTATTATTTATTAATTCTTTCATTAATTTAATTAACTTAGGAATATTCTTTTCTATTGCTTTTCCTTTTAAAATCATTTTAGTTTTAAATTTATTATCATCATTATCTTCTACTAATGCAACTGGACTAAAACTAATTCCTCCAGTATGAACATGGATATCATTGTACAATTCGCTATAAGTTTTATCTTCTGTATCTAATTTTCCTAATATACTAGCTAAAAGATTTACATATGGTATATCCTCTTTTTTAACCATTGAAGTATCAAAATATAAGTCTAAATATCCTATCTTACTAGTGAATATATCTTGAAATAATAATGTTAACTCTTTATCATTTATTACTTCTTGGGGAATAGCTTCTATTTTAGGATTTACATCAGATATTTCTAATTTAGGTATTGTAGCTTTATCTTTTTCAGTATCACTAGACATCTGGATTTTTTTAAGATTTTCATTTTCTCCTATTAATTTTTCTAATTCTTCCTCATTTAATGATTCTTTATAAGCTTTTAATTTTTCTTGTATTTCCTTTTCTTTCTTATCATTTAAACCTTTTTTTGGTTCAATAATTACTAATGAGCTATGTGGATTATTAATAATATTATTTTCAATATATTTTTCAAAATAGTCACTATCTACCATTCCTCTTAATTTATTTATAGTATTTCCATATTTAAAATGAGATAATGGACTACCATCATATAACCAACTTTCTAAAGCTAATATATTATAAATAATACCTTTAGTAGGAAAACCTGATGCTTCTCTTAAATCATACTCAACTCTATTAATACTTGCTCTAATTAGATTTTTATCTAATCCTTCTTTAATAATTTCCTCTAAAGTATTAAATATAATCTTTTTAAATTCATCTTTTTTATCTAGAGAGCTGTTTTTTGCAACAATTCCAAATCCATGTTGTAATCCTCCAGCCGAAGTCGGTAATATATCTTCACCTATTTCCTTAGCAATTAATACTTTCTTTAAAGGTGCTGATTCTGCTCCTATTAATATTTCTGAAATTATATCATTCATTAAATAATCTTCTAAATTAGTATTATCTCCTAATACAAAATTCAAACTCAAATACGTTTTATTTTCCTCATTATCATCTACTGAAATATGATAGTAATCTGTTCTCTCATTAATTGATGAGAAAGCTCTTTGTCTCTCAATATGAGAATCTATTTCTTGATCATTAAATCTTTCTAAATATTCTTCATTAATATGTGAAAGCTGTTTGTCAATATCACCATTTCCATAAAGAAATATATAACTATTAGTAGGATGATATAGTTTTTTATGAAAATCTAAAAAGTCCTCATAATTCAATTCAGGAATTATATCAGGATTTCCACCAGAAGAATATTGATAACATGTATCTGGAAATAAAGATTTAGATATATTTTCTTGTAATATTCTTTCAGGTGAGGAATAAGCACCTTTCATCTCATTGTATACTACACCTTTGTAAGTAATATCATCTTCTTTATTAAAGATTTCATGATGCCATCCTTCTTGCATAAAAATTTCAGGTATATCATAGATCTTAGGATAAAAAACTGCATCTAAATATACATCCATTAAATTAAAAAAGTCTTTCTCGTTCCTACTTGCTACTGGATATAAGGTTTTATCACTAAAAGTCATCGCATTTATAAAAGTTTGTAAAGAACCTTTTACCATATCCATAAAGGGTTCTTTTGTAGTGTATTTCTCAGATCCTGCTAATACACAATGTTCTAAAATATGTGGTAAACCTGTACTATCTGTTGGTGGTGTTCTAAAACCTATAGAAAACACCTTATTATTATCATCATTTTCTAAATGCAGAAGTCGAGCACCAGACTTTTCATGTTTAAAGACCCTAGCAATTGATTGGATTTCATCTATTTCTTCCTCTTCCTCTAATTTAAATCCATGATAAACCTTATTGATTTCATACATAATTCTACCTCCTTTAATATTCATAATAATTAGTTTAATCCTTTTTTCTTAATTTATTTAATCTTTCTTTTATTCTTTTTTCATAACCAGAATCTGTAGGCTTATAATAAACTTTTTTACTCCCACTTATAGGTAGATATTCTTGATCTACAAAACCATCTTTATAATCGTGTGGATATTTATATCCCTTTCCATGACCTAGCTTATTAGCTCCTCCGTAATGATTATCTTTTAGATGAATAGGAACCTCACCTATTTTTTCATTTCTAATATCATCTAATGCTCTATCTATTCCTATATATGCTGAATTACTTTTAGGAGCTGTAGCTACATATAAGGCTGCTTGCGCTAAGATTATTCGTCCTTCAGGCATACCTATATTGTTTACTGCTTCAAAAGCTGCATTAGCGACTACTAACGCATTAGAATCTGCATTCCCAACCTCTTCAGATGCAGCAATAATTATTCTTCTACCTATAAACTTAGGATCCTCTCCTGCATTTATCATCTTAGCTAACCAATATAGGGTAGCATCAGGATCAGAACCTCTCATACTTTTAATAAAAGCAGAAACAGTATCATAATGCTCATCCCCACCTTTATCATATTTAGCCGTCTTAAGCATAATAGAATTTTTAATAGTTTCTAAATCTATTATAATTTTCCCATCTTCACTTTCTGGAGTAGACAAGGCTCCTATCTCCAAAGAGTTTAATAAAGTCCTTCCATCACCTTCAGATATAGTAACAAGATAATCTATTGCTTCTTTGCTAATATCTATATTTAGATTCCCTAAACCTTTTTCTTTATCCTTTAGAGCTCTTTTAAGTAAGTTTAGTAGGTCTTTTCTTCTTAATGATTCTAATTTTAATACCATCGCTCTAGATAATAATGCTTTATTAACTTCAAAATAAGGATTTTCCGTTGTTGCTCCTATTAAAGTTATTATGCCCCTTTCTACAAAAGGTAATAGAGCATCTTGTTGAGATTTATTAAATCTATGAATCTCATCAATAAATAATATACTTCTTTTACTATATAATTTTAAATTTTCCTCTGCTTCATGTATTACTCTTCGTATATCTTTTATTCCTGATGTAACTGCAGATAATTTTTCAAATAACATATTAGTTGTATTAGCAATAATCATTGCTAATGTGGTTTTTCCAGTTCCTGGTGGTCCATAAAAAACCATAGAAGTTATTCTATCGGCTTTTATAGATCTATTTAAAAATTTATTTTCCCCTAATATATGTTCTTGCCCAACAAATTCATTTATAGTTTCTGGTCTCATTCTATCAGCTAAGGGAGCATTCTTTTTCAGTTTATCTTCCATTGACATAGTAAATAAATCCATTTAATCACCTATCATTCCTTTTTATATCTATTACCATTATTGTAACATATAT
>Ga0079226_10002598_pt1 | contig 13949 bp, 12 predicted proteins | sample Poulit2014_FD_76345 | JGI IMG/M metagenome (GOLD analysis project Ga0079226, IMG submission 76345) | Agricultural soil microbial communities from Georgia to study Nitrogen management - Poultry litter 2014 | ecosystem: Environmental > Terrestrial > Soil > Agricultural land | place: USA: Georgia... | reverse complement strand
GTTGATCGTCACCGTCGCCCCGGGATGTGCGGCCTCGTAGTCGGCGGCCAGCTCCTCGAACACCTGGTGCAAGGAGGCGGCGGCGAAGACGGTCAGATCGGCCGGATCGCCGCCCCCGCCGCACCCGGCCGCGGTGAGCGCCAGCAGGGCGGTGCCGGCCGTGGCGGCCGCGATGCGGACGGATCGGCGCAGGGGCATGGGATCCAGATTAGCCGGGCGCGCGCGGGCGCCCGGAGCGGTAGCGTCGAGACATGAGCACTGACATCCTGGATCTGCCGATCGCCCGCCTCGACGGGACCGCCACCACGCTGCGCGACCTGGGCGGGAAGGCCTACCTGCTGGTCAACGTCGCCTCGCGCTGCGGGCTGACCCCGCAGTACGCCGGTCTCGAACAGCTCGCGCGCGACAAGTCCGACGCCGGGCTGACCGTGGTGGGGTTCCCGTGCAACCAGTTCATGGGCCAGGAGCCCGGCTCGGCCGAGGAGATCGCCGAGTTCTGCTCGACCACCTACGGCATCAGCTTCCCCATGACCGAGAAGATCGAGGTCAACGGTGAGGACCGGCACCCGATCTACCAGCAGCTGACGCAGACCGCCGACGCCGACGGCGAGGCCGGGGACATCCAGTGGAACTTCGAGAAGTTCCTGGTCTCCGCCGACGGCGAGGTTCTGGGCCGTTTCCGTCCGCGCACCGAGCCGGGCGCCGCCGAACTGGTCTCCGCGATCGACAACGCCCTGGCGTAGGCCCGGCGCCGCACACGACCACCGCGCCCCGTCCCCGCGCCGCCGATCTCGGCCGGTGCAGGGGACGGGGCGCGGCCGTGTGTGGGGCCCGGTCAGCTCAGCGGATCGACCGGTTCGCCGTGGGCCAGCGGCAGGAACCGGGACCCGGCCGGGCCGTGCGCGGTCAACTGCCCGAAGTACAGGCCGCGGCCGGCGTCGGAGACGATCGCGTCGTGGATCGGCACCGCCACCTCCGGCGCGACCGCGCGGTAGTAGTCGATGGTCTCCTCGAGCTTGGACCACGGCGCGGTCGCCGGCAGGGCGAGCACCTGCACCGGGACCCCCGGCGGGGACAGTTCGTCGCCCGGATGCAGCAGCAGACCGGGCCGGTCGGCGGTGCCGAGCAGGAAACCGGCGTTGTCGATCGCCGGGATGTCCGGATGGATCACCGCATGCCGGCCGCCGACCACCTCGGCCTCGACGGGGCCGACGGTGAATCGGTCACCGGTGCGGCAGGCGGTGAACCGGCCGGCCCACGGCCGGTCGGCCCACACCTGCGGGCTCTGCGGATCGCAGTAGCCGGCCGCCTGCGGGTTGGCCGCGAGCAGCGGGCCGAGGCGGGCGGGATCGGCGTGATCGGGATGCTGATGGGTCACCACGATCGCGTCCAGGTCGGTCAGCGATTCGAAACCGTGGGAGAACACGCCCGGATCGAACAGGATGCGGACCCCGTCGATCTCGGCGAGCAGGCAGGAATGGGCGAAACTTGTCAGGCGCATACACCCGAGTATGCGCCCCGGGCCCGCCGGCGGGGGCCGGTAACATCGGCTCCGAGAAAGCCCGGTGGGCACGGGGCAGACGGCGGAAGCGAGGTTGCGCGGGATGGACACGCGGATCGGGGTGGTGACCTTTCCGGGCACTCTCGGCGAGGGCGATGTGGCGCGCGCGGTGCGCACGGTCGGCGCCGAGGCGGTGGCCGTGACCGCCGCCGAGACGGATCTGTCGGGGCTCGAAGCGCTGATCCTGCCCGACGGACGCTCCTACGGCGACAAGCCCACGCCGGGGCTGCGCGCGGCCGCCGCGCCGGTCGGCGCGGCGATCGTCGCCGCGGCCGGCCAGGGGCTGCCGGTGCTGGGCATCGGCAACGGCTTCCACATCCTGTGCGCGCTCGGGCTGCTGCCCGGCGAGTTCTCCGCCAACGCCTCGGGGCGCTCGGTGTGCGTGGACCAGTGGGTACGCATCGAGCGCGGCGACACCGCGTGGACCTCACGGTTCGACACCGGGGCCGAGGTGCTGATCCCGCTGCGCACGGCGGCCGGGCGGTACCACGTCGACGCCGCGACCGAGGAACGGCTCACCGGCGCGGGCCGGGTCGTCGCCCGCTACGCCGGGGACGATCCGACCGGCTCGACCGGTGCGATCGCCGGCGTCAGCTCTGCGGACGGGCGGGTGGTCGGGATGACCGTGGCCCCCGAATACGCGATCGGACCGCTCACCGGTCCCAGCGACGACGGGCTCGGGGTGTTCTACTCGATGCTCGATACGGCCGCCGCGGCCGGCTGACCGACGCGCACACCGCCCCCTGACGGTGGGGGACCGGTCACCTCCCGGAGCGGCTGCGACGGGCCGAGCGGCGGGCCGATCATTAGGGTGGAGGGCCGGAAGCGGCAGATCCGATCTGCCCGCACGCTTCGATCGAGGAGGTCCACACGATGAGTTTCTCCGTCTACCTGTCCGGTGAGATCCACACCGATTGGCGCGACGAGATCGCCCGCGGCGCGAAGGAGGCCGGGCTGGACGTGGAGTTCACCGCCCCGGTGACCGACCACCCGGCCAGCGACGCCGCCGGCGACCACCTGGGCGCCAACGACAGCGGTTTCTGGCGTGACCACCAGTCCGCGAAGGTCAACGCGATCCGCACCCGGCACCTGATCGGCAAGGCCGACCTGGTGGTGGTGCGCTTCGGCGACAAGTACAAGCAGTGGAACGCCGCCTTCGACGCCGGCTACGCCGCGGCGCTGGGCAAGCCGTACATCACCCTGCACGACGAGGACATCGTGCACCCGCTCAAGGAGGTCGACGCCGAGGCGCAGGCCTGGTGCACCACCACCGACCAGGTGGTCGAGACCCTGCGCTACGTGCTCGAGGCCTGAGCAGACCTTCTCGCCGCCCGGCCCGGCAGATCGGTCGGTCGGATCCACATCGAATGCGACGGCGCCCGGTCCCTCTACCGAAGAGGGGCCGGGCGCCGTCGTATGTCTGGTGCGGCCGGACGGTCAGCGGGTGAGCGCGACCGCCGCCTCGTCGGAGTAGACGACGAAGGTGAACGACTCCTCCAGGTACAGCTCGATCGTCTCGGCGTCGTGGCTGTGGTAGCCGATCGACAGGTCCTGGCCGATGTGCAGGGCGAAGTCCCCGCCGCGGGTGGTCAGCACCACCGCACCGTCCAGGCCCGGGGCCCAGATGATGTCGCCGTCGATGATCCGGCGCAGGTGCTCGCGCACCGGGTAGCCGTGGTCGCTGGTCTCGGAGACCGCGGTGTAGGTCTCGGCGTCCATCAGCACCGAGTACGGCCCGTCCACACCGTCCAGGCGCAGCGTGCTCAGCGCCTCCGACAGTGCGGCCGGAGCGGCCAGCGGGTCGGCCGGCAGCGCGGCCACCGGATGCGAGGAGGCCTGCTTGATGCCGGTGATCTGCGCGGCCTGGTAGCCCTCGAAGATCGCGCGGTCCTCGGCCATGGCGATGGTGGTCGCCGCCTGCTTGACCGGATCCCAGTCCGAGTCCTGCGAGCCGCGGGCCACATCGTCGACCGCGGCGCGGGTGACGGTGAACGGCACGCGCAGCTCGACCACCGGCAGCGCGGTGCGCAGCCGGGCGGTCACCCCGTCGGCCGGGGAGTCGATGCCCGCGGTGTGGCCGGTGCCCACCGCGGCCAGGCCGAGCCCGGACGGGCCGACGACGTCGACCACGCGGCGCCCGGCGATGTTGCGTTTGAAGGTGCGGGTGGCCTCCTCCTCGATCTCCGCCCAGGCGGCCGGGGTGATCGGGGCCAGTTCGCGATGCAGATTGTTCATCTCTAGCGGTCTCCTTACTTCAGGGCGCCGATACCCAGCGACCCGTCGGGGGCGCCGGTCGGTTCCGGTTCGGTGGTCTCGGGCGGATCGGTCACGGTGTCGTCGGCGGCGGTGATGTCGCCGCCGGGTCCGGCGGCGGGCGGGTCGTCGAGGAAGTCCTGGGAGGGGACGAAGAACAGGTTGCCGGTCACCGCGGTGGAGAAGTCCAGCAGTCGGTCGTAGTTGCCCGGCGGGTCGCCGAGGAACATGTTGCGCAGCATCTCCTCGAGCACCTCGGCGCGGTTCGCGTAGCCGATGAAGTAGGTGCCGCGCTCACCGCCGGCCGAGCCGAACGGCATGTTCGCCCGGTAGATGTCGAGCTCCTCGCCGTCGGCGCCGTCGATGTCGGTCAGCGCGACGTGCGAGTTGGTGGGCATCTCGTCCTCGCCGAGTTCGACGTCGTCGAGCTTGGTCCGGCCGATCACCCGCTCCTGCTCCTCGACCGAGATCTTCGCCCAGGCGTCGAGGTCGTGCAGGTACTTCTGCACGATCACATAGCTGCCGCCGGCGGTGTGGTCGTCGGCCTCGATCACCGTGGCGGCCGCGATGTCGTCGCCCTCGGGGTTCTCGGTGCCGTCGACGAAGCCGAGCAGGTTGCGCCGGTCGAAGTACTGGAAGCCGTGCACCTCGTCGACGGTGACCACGGCATCGCCGAACAACCCCATGACCTTGTCGGCGAGCTCGAAGCACACCCCGGCGTCGCGCGCCTGGACGTGCAGCAGCACATCGCCCGGGGTGGACGGCGCCTGGTGGCGGCCGCCGTCGAGGGCGATGAACGGATGGAGCTCACCGGGCGCGGGGGCGTCGAACAGCCGCGACCACACCGCCGCACCGAAGCCGATCACCACCTCGGGGGCGGCGTCGGGGCGCCGGAAGGTCAGCGAACGGCGCAGTCCGGCGATCTCACCGAGCGCGTCGCGCACCCGCTGCTCGCCGTCGGCCTCCACGGTCAGCACCAGGAAGATCGCGGCGGGCGTGAGCGGGGAGGTCACCGCCTGCGGGGCGGGGACGGAATCGGTGGCACCGGCCATGAACGCACTCCTTCGATCGGCGGTCGCATCGTCACGAGGGGAGCAGACCGTGCCCCCCACACCCTCATCGTATCGCCGCCGGTACACGGCCGGGTGTGACCTCTGCCCGACCCGACCGGGGCCGCAGGACGGTCCGGTCACAGGCGGCGGTGCCATGATGGGGTCATGGGCACCGATTCCTTCCTCATCGACACGGATTTCGACACCGGCGCCGACGCCGCGGGGCTGTGCGAGTTCATCGACGCCTCCCCGTCGCCGTTCCACGCCTGCGTCACCGTGGCCGCGCGGCTGACCGCCGCCGGGTTCACCGAGATCGTCGAGACCGATCCGTGGCCGCGCGAGCCGGGGCGCTACCTGCTGCGCCGCGCCGGATCCCTGGTGGCCTGGGTGTCGGCCGGCGACGACCCGACCCGGCCCTTCCGGGTGATCGGCGCGCACACCGACAGCCCGAACCTGCGCATCAAGCAGCATCCGGACGCCGAGCGGGCCGGCTGGCAGATGGTCGGCCTGGAGCCCTACGGCGGGGCGCTGGTGGCCACCTGGCTCGACCGCGACCTGGGGGTCTCGGGCCGGCTGGCCGTGCGCACCGACGCAGGTGTCGAGCACCGTCTGGTGCGCATCGACGACCCGGTGCTGCGGGTGCCGCAGCTGGCCATCCACCTGGCCGAGGAGCGCGGACAGTTCAAGCTCGATCCGCAGCGGCACCTGGACGCCGTGTGGGGCCTGGGCGCAGCCCCCGAGTCCTTCGTCGGCCATCTGGCCGCGCAGGCCGGGGTGGCCGAGTCCGCGGTGCTCGGCTGGGAGGTGATGACCCACGATCTGACCCCCAGTGCGGTCACCGGGGTGTCGGGCGAACTGGTCTCCGCCCCGCGGCTGGACAACCTGGCCACCTGCTACGCCGGGCTCGAAGCCTTCCTGTCGGCCGCCGACCGGGCCGCGGCCGGGGAGACGACGGCGGATCCGGTGCTGGTGCTGTTCGACCACGAGGAGGTCGGCTCGATGTCCGAGCGCGGCGCCTTCTCCGACCTGCTCACCTCTACCCTGGAACGCACCGTGCTCGCCCGCGACGGGGACCGGGAGGACTATCTGCGGGCCCTGGCCGGTTCGCTCACGGTCTCCGGCGACATGGCGCACGCCACCCACCCCAACCACGCCGAACGGCACGAACCGGCGCACCGGATCGTCGCCGGCGGCGGACCGGTGCTCAAGGTCAACCAGAACCTGCGGTACGCCTCCGACGCCACCGGCGCGGCCGCATACGCGGCGGCCTGCGACAAGGCCGGGGTGCCGCTGCAGCGCTACGTGCACCGGGCCGACCTGCCGTGCGGATCGACGATCGGGCCGATCGCGGCCTCGCGCACCGGCATCGTCACCGTCGACGTCGGCGCCCCGCAGCTGGCGATGCACTCGGCGCGCGAGCTGATGGCGGCCGCGGACGTGCCGATGTACGCCGCATCACTGGCGGCGGTGCTGGTGTAGCGGTGAGCACACCGCCGCGGTGAGGTGCGAGCGACGGGCCGGGCACCGCTAAACTGACGGGTGCCACCGCACCGGCTTCTCGGGCGTCTCGGCGCACCGAGGCACCCGGCCCCCGGTGTCGGCCGCGGTGGCGGCGCAGCCGCCGCGCTGCGCACCACCCGCGAACGGAAGGGACACCACCCCGTGTCATCTGCAGACTCCTCCGCATCCCCCGCCGTGCCCGACACCGTCGACAACGCCGCGGCGACGCCGGATCAGGAGCAGCCGTACCTGCAGCTCGGACTCAAAGACGACGAGTACGCCCGGATCCGCGAGATCCTCGGGCGCCGTCCGACCGAGTCCGAATTGGCCGTCTACTCGGTCATGTGGAGCGAGCACTGCTCCTACAAGTCCTCCAAGGTGCACCTGCGCTACTTCGGCGAGACCACCACGAAGCAGATGGGCGAGAAGATGCTCGCCGGCATCGGCGAGAACGCCGGTGTGGTCGACATCGGTGACGGCTGGGCGGTGACGTTCAAGGCCGAGAGCCACAACAGTCCCTCCTACATCGACCCGTATCAGGGCGCGGCCACCGGCGTCGGCGGGATCGTGCGCGACATCATCGCCATGGGCGCCCGCCCGATCGCGGTGATGGACCAGCTGCGCATGGGTCCGGCCGAGGCGGAAGACACCCGGCGGGTGCTGCGCGGCGCGGTCGCCGGCATCGCCGACTACGGCAACACCCTCGGGGTGCCCAACATCGGCGGCGAGACCGTCTTCGACGCCTCGTACGCCGGCAACCCGCTGGTCAACGCGCTGTGTGTCGGTGCGATGCGCGCCGAGGACCTGCACCTGGCCTTCGCCTCGGGCGTGGGCAACCGGATCGTGCTGTTCGGCAAGCGCACCGGCCGCGACGGCATCGGCGGGGTGTCGGTGCTGGCCTCGGAGTCCTTCGACGAGGATCCGGACGAGGTGCCCGAGATCCAGAAGGGCGACCCGGCGCTGGAGAAGCTGGTGATCGAGGCCTCGCTGGAGGCGTTCGCCGCGGATCTGGTGGTCGGCATCCAGGACCTGGGCGGTGCGGGCCTGGCGTGCGCGACCTCGGAACTGGCCGCGGCCGGTTCGGGCGGGATGCACATCGTGCTCGACCGCGTGCCGGTCAGCGCCGAGAACATGACCGACGCCGAGGTGCTGTGCGCCGAGACCCAGGAGCGCATGTGCGCGGTCGTCGCGCCGGAGAACCTGGACGCGTTCCTGGCGATCTGCGACAAGTGGGGCGTGGAGGCCACCGACATCGGTGAGGTCACCGACGGGAAGACCCTGGTGGTGGAGTGGCACGGGCAGATCGTGCTCGACGCCCCGGCCCGCACCATCGCCGACGACGGCCCGGTCTACGAGCGCCCCATGACCCGCCCGGCCTACCTCGACGCGCTGAACGCCGACACCACCGCCGCGCTGGCCCGCCCGGCCGGGGGCGAGGATCTGCGCGAGACGCTGCTGACGATGATCTCCGCGCCGCAGCTGGCCTCGCGCAAGTGGATCGTCGACCAGTTCGACCGGTATGCGCGCGGCAACACCGTGCAGGCCGAGGGCGCCGACGCCGGGGTGGTGCGCGTGGACGAGGAGACCGGGCGCGGCATCGCCGTCTCCGCGGACGCCTCGGGCCGCTACACCCAGCTCGACCCGTACCGCGGGGCGCAGCTGGCCCTGGCCGAGGCCTACCGCAACGTCTCGGCCACCGGCGCGGAGCCGGCGGCGGTGACCAACTGCCTGAACTTCGGTTCCCCGGAGGATCCGGAGGTGATGTGGCAGTTCGCGCAGGCCGTGCGCGGGCTGGCCGACGGCTGCGCCGAGCTCGGCATCCCGGTCACCGGCGGCAACGTCTCGTTCTACAACCAGACCGGCGACACGGCGATCCTGCCGACCCCGCTGGTCGGTGTGCTCGGGGTGCTCGACGACGTGGCGCGCTCGACCCCGGTGGGGCTGGGCACCGAGCCGGGCGAATCGCTGATCCTGCTGGGGGAGACCCGCGACGAGTTCGACGGGTCGATGTGGGCGCAGATCGCCCACGACCACCTCGGCGGCACCGCCCCGCAGGTCGATCTGGCGTGCGAGAAGCTGCTCTCCCAGGTGCTGATCGCGGGCAGCCGCGACGGCATGGTCTCCGCGGCCCACGACCTGTCCGAGGGCGGCCTGGCCCAGGCGGTGGTCGAGGCGGCGCTGGCCGGACAGACCGGGGTGCGCCTGGTGCTGCCCGAGGGCTCCGACCCGTTCACCATGCTCTTCTCCGAATCGACCGGGCGCGCCCTGGTCGCGGTGCCGCGCACCGAGGAGCCGCGCTTCACCGCGATGTGCGAGGCGCGCGGCCTGCCTGCGGTGCGCATCGGCGTGGTGGATCAGGGCTCGACCGAGCTCGAGGTGCAGGGCCAGTTCACCGTTTCGCTCGACGAGCTGCGCGACCGGCACGAAAAGACCCTGCCGGCGCTGTTCGACTAGACGGTGGCACGCGGTCAGGCGCCCGACCCGGCGCAGACGCGGGAGGCGGTGGCGGCCGTGGCCGACAGGCTGCGCGGCGGCACCGTCCCCGCGTCCGCCGACCGTCCCACCGCACTGTGACCGGTACGACCGGACGGGGGAATGCGCACCGGGGCGACCGGGCCGTAGACTTCCGCTGCACACCCTCCTCGCAGGAAACCCGCCAGAAGTCAGGGAGCATCGCTGTGGCGACCCACGTCCCCCCGTCCACCTTCTCTTCGACGCCGGTGGACGATCCGGTCGGCGGATTCGACGACCGCGGTGAGGATCCGCCCCGCGAGGAGTGCGGGGTGTTCGGCGTCTGGGCCCCCGGCGAGGACGTGGCCAAACTGTCCTACTACGGGCTCTACGCCCTGCAGCACCGCGGCCAGGAGGCGGCCGGCATCGCGGTCGCCGACGGCGCCCAGGTGCTGGTGTTCAAGGACCTCGGCCTGGTCTCGCAGGTGTTCGACGAGCAGTCGCTGGCCTCGATGAACGGCCACATCGCCATCGGCCACACCCGCTACGCCAGCGGTGACACCTCCCGCTGGGCGAACGCGCAGCCGAGCTTTCACACCGACACCGTCGGCGGCGGGTTGGCGCTCGGTCACAACGGGGCCCTGGTCAACGCCGACGACTTCGCCGGCCGGATCCAGGTCGATCAGGGGCCGTTCCGGCGGGAGAACCGCAACGGCACCACCGATGCGGATCTGATCGGCGCGCTGCTCGCGCAGGCGGTGACCGACGAGGTGACCGTCGAGCAGGCGGCGACCGCGCTGCTGCCCGAATTCCAGGGTGCGTTCTGTCTGACCTTCATGGACCAGGACACCCTCTATGCCGCCCGCGACCCGCACGGGCTGCGCCCGCTGAGCCTGGGCCGGCTCGAGCGCGGCTGGGTGGTGGCCAGCGAGACCGCGGCGCTCGACATCGTCGGCGCCTCGTTCGTGCGCGACATCGAACCCGGGGAGCTGCTGGCCATCGACGGCGACGGGGTGCGCTCGACCCGTTTCGCCGAACCGGTGCGTCGCGGCTGCGTGTTCGAATACGTCTATCTCGCCCGCCCCGACTCGGTGCTCGAGGGGCGCTCGGTACACGAGGCGCGCGTGGAGATCGGCCGGCTGCTGGCCGAGGAGGCGCCCGCCCCGGGCGGCGAGCTGGTGATCCCGGTGCCCGAATCGGGCACCCCGGCCGCGATCGGCTACGCACAGGGCTCGGGCATCGACTACGGGCAGGGCCTGGTCAAGAACGCCTATGTGGGCCGGACGTTCATCCAGCCCAGCCAGACCATCCGCCAGCTCGGCATCCGGCTCAAGCTCAACCCGCTGCGCGATGTGATCGCGGGCCGCTCGCTGGTGGTGGTCGACGACTCGATCGTGCGCGGCAACACCCAGCGCGCCCTGATGCGCATGCTGCGCGAGGCCGGGGCACGCGAGGTGCACGTGCGCATCGCCTCCCCGCCGGTGAAGTGGCCGTGCTTCTACGGCATCGACTTCGCGGCCCCGTCCGAACTGATCGCCAACGCGGTCGGCCGGGTGGGTGAGCACGACGACGATCTGGCCGAGACCGTCGAGGCGGTGCGCCGCTCGATCGGGGCCGATTCGCTCGGGTTCATCTCCACCGACGGGATGGTCGCGGCCACCGAGCAGCCCGCCGAGCGGCTGTGCACGGCGTGCTTCACCGGCGGCTACCCGCTCGGTGTGCCCACCGGCGCGCACACCGGCCCCGGGGCACAGATCCTGGGCGGTCTCGACCGCCGCGACCCCGCCCACTCGCTCTAGCCGTACTCGGCCGCCGTCGCTGCGCTCCGGAACCGCCGGGGCGCGGGCCGGTAGGGCCGACGCGGCCGGTATCGTGGGGAGGCACCGGTGTGCGCCGAGTTCGGACCCCTGGTGTGTCAGACCTGTCCAACGACCTGCGATCCAGATGCCGGAGCCGAAACGAGATGACCGACCCAGCCCAGCCGGACCAGCCGATCCCGGCCGGAGGAGCCTCCTACGCCGATGCCGGGGTGTCGATCGCCGAGGGTGATCGCGCCGTGGAACTGATCGCCGATCACGTCCGCAAGGCGACCCGGCCCGAGGTGGTCGGCGGGATCGGCGGCTTCGCCGGCCTGTTCGCCTTGAAGGGCGGCTACCGCGAGCCGCTGCTGGCCGCCGCCTCCGACGGGGTGGGCACCAAGATCGCCGTCGCCCAGGCGATGGACAAGCACGACACGATCGGCATCGACCTGGTCGCCATGGTCGTCGACGACCTGGTGGTGTGCGGGGCGGAGCCTTTGTTCCTGCAGGACTACATCGCCATCGGCAAGGTCGTGCCCGAGAAGGTCGCCGAGATCGTCGGCGGCATCGCCGAGGGCTGCGCCCAGTCCGGTGCGGCCCTGCTGGGCGGGGAGACCGCCGAGCACCCGGGCCTGATGGCGCCGGACGCCTACGACCTGTCGGCCACCGGGGTCGGCATCGTCGAGGCCGATCAGCTGCTGGGCCCGGACCATGTGCGCCCCGGCGACGTGGTGCTCGGCATGGCGGCCTCGGGCCTGCACTCCAACGGCTACTCGCTGGCGCGCAAGGTGCTGCTCGACATCGCCCGGATGCCACTGGACGGGCAGGTCGAGGAGTTCGGCCGCACCCTCGGTGAGGAGATGCTCGAGCCGACCCGCATCTACGCCAAGGACTGCCTGGCACTGGCCGCGGAGACGCGCGTGCGCACCTTCTGTCACGTCACCGGCGGGGGACTGGCCGCGAACCTGGCGCGGGTGATGCCGCGCGGGCTGTCCGCCGAGCTCGACCGCGGCACCTGGACCCCGGGCGCGGTGTTCTCGCTGATCGCCCAGCGCGGCCGGGTCGAGCGGGCCGAGATGGAGGCCACCTTCAACATGGGGGTGGGCATGGTCGCCGTCGTCGCCCCCGAGGACGTGGACCGCGCGCAGGCGGTGCTCACCGCCCGTCACGTCGACGCCTGGGTGCTCGGCACCGTCGGCAAGGCCGAGGACGCGGACGCCGACCGGGCACAGATGGTGGGCGAGCACCCGCGCTTTTAAACGCGTCGGCGGCGCGGCCGCCAGAACGCGATAGCTACGAGACGGGCCCCGGCGGGGGCCGGTGCAGCGCGGCGGGAGGATCCGTCCCGCTCAGTGCCGGCCCGGCCGGGGCCTCGTCGTCTTCGTGGGCTGGAGGCCGACGGGGCCGATCACCGGCCATGCCGGCACAGGCGGGGCGGACCGGCCGGACCGCGGCGAGAAGCAGAACGCACGTATGGGGTGACCGATCCGATAGGGATCGTCACCCCATACGTGCGTGCTTTCTGTGCAGGTGTCCGCGTGTGCGGAACGGACCCGCGGTGTGCGAGAAAGACCGTCGAGCGTCAGTCCTCGTCCCAGCGGCCGCCGTAGTGGTCGTCGCTGTCCCGGTGGGAGTCGCCGGCCGGTGTTCCGGCCAGCTCCTGCTGCAGGCGCTCGAAGTCGGTCTCTGGCGAGGAGTACTTCAGCCTCCTCGCCACCTTGGCTTGCTTAGCCTTAGCCCGGCCGCGACCCATAGCTGCCCCCTTCATACAAGGTCGGGGCGGCCTGGGGAATATGTGGCGGCCCCGCTCGTTTTCGTCTGTTCCTGCCCCACACTTTAGCGTGAACGCGCGCGAAGTGCCGCCACCGGTGCTGACCGGTGCGTTTACACGGTGGTCAGCGCCGGTGGGCGGCGTGATGTGGAGCAGTCGTCCAGTAACCGGGTGACCGGTTCAGACGGGGCCGGGGCGGCCCTGAGCGGGGGTCAGCGCCCGCGCAGCCGATCGATGGCCTGACGTCCGGCCTGCGGCTCGTCGTAGCGCGGCATCGAGTCCGGATCGATCGAGGCGACGTTCTCACCGACCTCGAGTTCGGCGTCGGCCTTCAGCGCCCGGCGCACCAGGGCCAGTGCCACCGGCCCGAGCTCGTGGTGGTCGACCACGGTGCCGATGCGGCCGACCGCGCGGCCACCGGAGAGCAGCTCCGCGCCGGTCTCCGGGCGCGCGTCGGTCGACCCGTCCAGGTGGATCAGCACCAGGTGTCGGGGAGGCTTGCCCAGGTTGTGCACCCGGGCCACGGTCTCCTGGCCGCGGTAGCAGCCCTTGTCCAGGTGCACGGCGCCGCCGATGTCGTAGCCGCCGATCCAGCCCGTCTCGTGCGGGATGGTGCGCTCGTCGGTGTCCACTCCCAGGCGCGGGCGCAGCGACTCCACGCGCAGCGCCTCGAAGGCCCAGGAACCGGCCGGGCGGGCGTGGGCGGTGATCCGGTCCCACCAGTCGCGCAGCTCGGCGCGCGGGACGATCAGATCGACCGTGTCCGCGGTCGGCCACGGCATCCGGCGCACCAGCCCACCGCCGGGCAGCGCTGCGGCCTCGCCGACCGCCGGCAGGGTGAACAGCTCACCCAAGGCGCCATCGGTCAGCTGCGGGCCGAGCACGGTCAGCACCGCGTAGTCGTCGGCGGCCACCGGTTCGGCCTTGGACCAGAACACCATCTTGGTCAGGTAGTCCAGCAGCGGTGCGCCGCGCCAGGGCTCGGTGTCGATCCAGGCGGTGCCGCCCAGATCGGTGAGCACGAAGTGGTCCTCGATGCGGCCGTTGCCGTCGAGGATGAGGTTCTCGGCCACGGTGGCATCGGGCAGCACCTCGAGGTGCTGGCTGGTCAGGGTGTGCAGCCAGGTCAGACGTTCGTCGCCGGTGACGGTCAGGACCTTGCGGTGCGAACGGTCGACCACGGCCAGGCCGGTCGCGGCCTCACGTTGCTCGCCGAACGGGTCTCCGTAGTGCCAGGGCACCCCGTGATCGGGGTGGCCGGCAGGCGCATTCGCGGCGCCGGGGACCTCCAGCAGAGGGCTGGCGTAGTCCGAGGTGACAGGGACATCAGAGTTCTCACTGCGGACAGGCACGAGACCAGTCTACGGCCCTGCGGCGCGCGTTGCCGGTGACGGGCGGATCCGACCTGCGCCGACAAGGGATCGGCGTCAGCGGCCAATGCGGCTCTTCGGAGTTGAGCGTGGTCGTGTCGTAACGCAAGGCGGCTCGTGTCCTTGCTGATGATGGGTGTGTTCAAAGCATCCAACACAGAAGGACACGAGCCATGTCCCAGAGTACGGCCT
>Ga0079226_10002597_pt1 | contig 13955 bp, 14 predicted proteins | sample Poulit2014_FD_76345 | JGI IMG/M metagenome (GOLD analysis project Ga0079226, IMG submission 76345) | Agricultural soil microbial communities from Georgia to study Nitrogen management - Poultry litter 2014 | ecosystem: Environmental > Terrestrial > Soil > Agricultural land | place: USA: Georgia... | reverse complement strand
TTACTTAAGTGTATTTTACTTAAGTGTATTTTACTTAAGTGTATTTTACTTAAGTGTATTTTGTATACCAGTACGTTTGTTTTACACTTTAAAAGCTTTTTGATTAATATTTCTTCAAAAAAACGTCTTAAATAAATTATGTTACAGAAAGAACCCAAACAAACCCTTTTTTAGTTATACAAAAAGAATGTTACATTAAGAAAGTAATTCCCCAGGGTCATTAATGTTCTAGACATATAATGACATAAAATTATCCTTTTGTTAAAGCCCTCAACTTATTGAATACTTGCCACTATCATTTAATAAATATGATTAGCTTAATAGGTGTTCAATTCTTTTCTGTCAATTATATTTACAATCTCTTGTATCTAAGGATAATTAGCTCTACCAAGCAAGTAATTTTATCAATCATCGAGTTCGTTAGACACCGGGAAAAACTCCTTAAACATATCTAATTTTATATATCGCTTTTAGAAAAATAAAATTAATTTTGCTTTTATTTTTTGATTTTTAAAGATATTCTTCCATTTGGATTAACTTTATTTTCTCATAACCATTCTTTTAATTTTTTTATAATGACACCTTTTTTAGTTAGTGTTTCTTTTATTTTTTCAACTAGTCTTATAGAGTTACTTGTATCACCATGAACACATAATGTTTGTCCATCTATATCAATAATATTTCCCTTTACTGTTTTCACTTTTTTATCTAACACCATACTTTCACAACGTTCAAGAACTATTTCGATATCTTCTATCACTGAATTTGGAAATTCACGAGAAACTAAAGTTCCGTCGTCGTTATAAGCTCTATCAGCAAACATTTCAATTGCAGTCTTTACTCCATAATTTTTAGAAACTTCCGCCAACTTTCCTGGCTCAGTTATAATAATCAAATCTTTGTTAAACTTAGTTACTGCTTTTACAATAGCTTCAGCATAGTTTTCATTTCTTACAGACAAATTACCAAGTCTCCCATGCGGGGATACATGTTGCAATTCCTTATTATGTGCTTTAGCAAACGCACTTAAAGCGCCTAATTGATATAGAACATCCGTTTCAACTTCTAAAGGTGTTAGATTCATATCTCTTCTTCCAAAGCCCACCATATCTGGAAAAGAAGGATGCGCTCCTACACCAACACCATAATTTAAAGCTTTGCTAATAGTGGAATTCATAATACGTGGATCTCCAGCATGGAAACCACACGCAATATTAGCAGATGTTATCTCTTTTAAAATTCTATCATCATTAGCTATTGAATAAACTCCAAAACCTTCTCCAACATCTGAATTGATATCTATAAACTTTTTCACGTTAAAAACTCCTTTTAATTAAGTTCATTGATATTTGATTCCTTAAGTTAAATAAAATTATGTTAAAGAATAACTTTTATTTAAACTGATTTAATAAAAAGTTGTTCGATTATAAAGTACTAACTCAGTTAATTTAAACTTCATTAACTGGTTTTTTTTCATATAATACAGAATAAATATTGTCAACAGATATATGTGCCATTTTTAATCTAGTTTTCTCACTTGCACTTCCTATATGTGGAAGACTTACCACATTAGACAAATTAAGTAATGAATTGTCACTGTTAATCGGTTCATTTTCAAAAACGTCTAATCCAGCTCCTGAAATCACTTTATCAATTAATGCTTTATACAGAGCTTTTTCGTCTACTAACCCACCTCTAGCAGTGTTAATTAATATAGCATTTTTTTTCATTTTCTGTAATTCGGCCATACTTATCATATGATGAGAATCTTTTGTGTAAGGTATAAATAAACAAATAAAATCTGAAGTAATTAATAAATCCTCTAATGGTTTAAAATATATACCAAACTTTTCTTCTAGTCTTATTTTTCTGCTTCTATTAAAATAACAGATATCCATATCAAATCCTTTAGCTCTTTTTATAAAAGCTTGAGCTATTCTCCCCATTCCAATAACTCCTAATTTCGCATTGTGTACATCATTTCCTGTCAATTGGAACGGCGACCAGCTTCCCCATTCGCCCTTTTTTATAAAATTATTTGCTTCTACCATTCTACGGGCAGTAGCTAACATTAAACCAAACGTTAAGTCAGCAGTTGTATCTGTCAATACTCCAGGTGTATTTGTGACAATAATTCCTTTTCTTTTAGCCGAATTAACATCAATATTATCAAATCCTACAGCTAAATTAGCTATTACCTTCAAATTTTTAGCCCTGTTTAATACCTCTTTATTTATATTATCAGTTAACAAACATAATAGACCATCCACTTGTTCAATCTTTTCAGATAAAACTTCATCAGGAATTGGGGTTAATTCGTTATCCCATATAATTACTTCAAAATTTTTTTCAGCTTTATCTATTATTTCTTCTGGTAATTTTCTAGTTATTAGTAGTTTAGGTTTCATTTTTTAATCCTTTCATTTATATCTCCCATTAAATTTTTATACCAATAGATTAATATCATCTATACTCCTAAATCGCTTCCAATTAATCTATCAATATTATAAGATACAAAATGATTATCAAAATGATTTTTTTTAAATTCTTGGTTATTAATCAAATTAATCAGAAAAGGGATAGTTGTCTTCACTCCGTCAATTATCGTTGTTTCTAATGCTACCTTCATTTTATTTATTGCTTCTTCCCTGTCATCACCATGTACAATGAACTTAGCAATCATTGAATCATAAAACGGCGGAATAATATAATTTGAATATATTCCTGTTTCCACCCTGACTCCAAAACCATTTGGTTGAATAAATTGTTTTACTTTACCCGGAGAAGGTGAAAAATTATCATTAGGGTTTTCAGCGTTTATCCTACATTCAATTGCACAGCCTTTTACAATTATATCTTCTTGATTTTTGGTTAACTTTTCATTATTTGCTATTCTAATTTGTTCTTTCACTAAATCTACTCCTGTTACCATCTCAGAGACGGTATGTTCAACTTGAATTCGAGTGTTCATTTCCATAAAATAATATTTATTGTCTTTTAAATCATATATATATTCTATTGTCCCAGCTCCTTCATAGCCAATAGCTTTGGTTGCTTTTACTGCTGAATTGGCCATTTGGTCTTTTTCTTCTTGAGATAAATTAGTTGATGGTGATTCTTCAACCAGCTTTTGCATTCTTCTTTGAAGAGTACAGTCTCGCTCTCCTAAGTGAATTACATTTTTATATTGGTCAGCTAATACTTGAATTTCAATATGACGAAAATTTTCTATATATTTCTCGATATATACTTCTTTATTACCAAAAGATTGTTCGGCTTCTGATTGAACAGCATCTAAACTTCCATATAAATCGTTTTCTTTATGTACAATCCTGATACCTTTACCTCCGCCACCTGCTGTGGCTTTTAATACGATTGGATAACCTATCTTTTTTGCAATCTTTTTTGCTTCTTCTTTTGATTTTACTGTACTGTCTGATCCGGGTACAACAGGTATCCCATTTTCTTTCATAGTTTTTCTTGCCTCATCTTTTACTCCCATTTTTTTAATAATATTTGATTTAGGCCCTATAAAAACAATGTTATTCTTTTCACACATCTTAGCAAACTCATCATTTTCGGATAAAAATCCATACCCTGGATGAACAGCATCAACACTCTGAATAATAGCGATGCTTAAAATATTGGAAAAATGCAAGTAGCTATCTTTACTATATTTAGATCCTACACAGTAAGCGTGATCAGCGAGTATGGTGTGTAAAGAATTTTTATCTACTTCGGAATAAATTGCAACTGTTTCAATATTTAATTCTTTACAAGCCCTAATAATTCTTACTGCTATTTCACCTCTATTAGCCACTAGTATTTTATTTATCAATTTTACACTCCTTTAAATTATTTTATATAAATCTTTTATTTTATAAATGAATTTTTAATAGACTACTTCAATTTTAAATAAAGGTTGGCCATATTCGACCATTTCGCCGTTTTCCACTATTTTTTCAATTATTTTCCCATTGACACCTGCTTCCACTTCATTATATAGTTTCATGGCTTCAACCATGCAAACTACTGTATCATCCTTAACATTATCTCCTATTTCAATAAAGTTTTTCTCTTCTGGTGTTGATGAACTGTAAAAGGTTCCTACTATAGGAGATTTTACAATATGAAAATCTTCTCCCAAATCATCTAGAGTTTGTTTCGATCTAGTATTATTGTTTACTTTATTTAAATTGTTTTTTAAATCTTTAACACATGAGTTATCTGTATCACTACAATTTTTTTTCATTTCTAACTCTACATCTTTTTCTTTTATTCTAAATTCATTTAGGTTTGTTTTTTCAAACACGTCTATAATTTCCTCTAGCTCCTGTTTTTTGAACATACTATGATCTCCTTTTTCAATTTTTGTTTAATTAATAATTCTAAATTAATCTTCTACTAACAAAGAATTAAAAGTTATTTAACAACCCAAGAAGGTAACCATGTAACAAGTGAAGGAATATACGTTATAATTACTAAAGCTATTATTAAAGCAACTACAAAAGGCCAAATATAATTAATCACTTTGGTCACATTTAAATTTGTAATAGCACTGGCAACAAAAAGATTGACTCCCATAGGTGGGGTCACAACACCTATAGCTAAGGCCGCAATCATAACTACACCAAAATGTATAGGATCTACACCAATTTGATTAGTTATTGGAAGGAGAACAGGGGTTAGTATTATAATTGCAGCACTAGCTTCCATAAACACCCCAACAAATAATAATAATATTAATATTAAAAACATAATCATATACTCATTTTCAGTAAGAGAAGTAATAAATTCAATTAAAATCTGTGGTAATTGTAAAGAAGTAATAATCCAGCCGAATAAATTTGCTACTCCTATTATAAGTATAACCATAGAAGATATAAGAATAGTCTCATAAAAAATCTCAGGGAGATCTTTTAATCTTAATTTCCTATATACAAACATGCCAATTATGCCTCCATATATTATAGCGACAACAGCAGCTTCTGTAGCTGTAAAGAAACCTGACATTATACCCCCTAATAATATAACAGGCATAAATAATGCTAGAATTGAATCGCTAAAAGACAAAAGCAATTTTTTAAAGCTAGTTTTTTCAGCAGGGTAGCCTTTAACTATTGCTATTATATAGCTTACTAACATGAGAGAAACTCCCATTAATATTCCGGGAATAAGCCCTCCTATTAATAATTTACCTATTGATGCGCTTGCAGTTACCCCAAAAATAATTAATGTTATACTTGGAGGTATAACAGACCCTAATGAACCAGATGCAGCAACCAAAGCAGCGGAAAAACCTTTACTATATCCTTTTTCATTCATGGGAGGGACTACTATTTTTCCGATTGCTGCTGTTGAAGCTGTAGAGGATCCAGTCATTGACCCAAAAATCATAGAAGCTAAGACCGTAATCATTGCTAGACCGCCACGAATATGCCCTACAAGCGCGTTAGCTAAATTAATGATTTTTATTGAGACTCCCCCTCTCTCCATTATTCCACCTGCTAATATGAAAAAAGGAATTGCTAGAAGAGGAAATGAGTCCAATCCATTAAATATCCTTTGTGGAGCTACAGTCAAAGGGATGCCTCCATCGTAAAGTAAAGCAAAAATACAAGCTAAGGCAAGCGAGAATGCAATCGGAACATTGATTAAAAGCAATATAAAAAATGATACAAATAAAATTAATAACAAACTGTCCCCCTACCTTTCTTTTAAAAATCTTTTTTATTTTAAATTATTTATCTGCACGTTTTATATTGAATATTTTTTCCAAAGAAAACACAATAGTAAGTAACGAAAAGACTACAAATGACATATAAATATACTTCATTGATATCCCCAAAGTAGATGACATTTGGTTTTGAGCTTGAAAAGAAAATTCCAAACTATACTTTCCAAATATAATCATAAGAAAAATAATGCTCATCTCTACTAAGTACGCAACTATTTTGTTTAACTTTGTAGGAAGCTTGCTAACAAAGATATCTATGCTAACATGCGAAACATTCCTAACTCCTAAGGCAGCACCAATTAAGCTCATCCACAAAAAGGAAAAAGTTGCAACTTCTTGAGTCCAGCTAACTGGAAAATAGACAATTTCTCTAGCAACAATTTGGAGCACAATTGTTATAATAATTAATACCAATAAAGCAATTGCTATATATTTGAATATATTCTCTAAAATCCTCATAGAACCTTCCTTCCCTGCGAAATTGATTACCAAATTAACAGCTAGAGTAGAACTTTTAACAAAATAAGTTCTACTCATAGCTTATATAAAAATACAACGAGGCTTATCTATCTAAGATCAGTAATACTATCAATGATTTCCTTACCTTTTTCCTTGTCTCCATCCCCAATTTCTTCATAATAATCTGGATAAACTTCTTTTTCCATTATCGACCTAAAATCATTTACAAAATCATCTGATACTTCATTAACTTCCATCCCTTCATCTTCTAATTCTTCTAAAATTTCTTCTTCATCCTTAAATAATTCCTCTTTGTGATATTCCATTGCTTCATCAGTAGCTTTTGTTAGAGCTTCTTGTTGTTTATCTGATAATTCTTCAAATTTATCCAAATTCATTAAAAAATATCTAGTTGTATAAAAATGATCTGTAATTGACAAATAATCTTGAACTTCTTGAAACTTCATACTATATATTAAATTAATAGGATTTTCTTGAGCATTCACTACGTCTTGTTGCAAACCAGAATATAATTCAGAGAAATCCATATTTTGTGTTTTTACTCCTGGTAAATTATTGAAAGTATCTAACATTACATCGCTTTCTAATATTCTAATATTAATCCCGTCAAAATCCTCTATCTTTTCTAATGGCCGTACTGAATTAGTAATTTGTCGAAACCCACCATATTGAATACCTAAATTTTTAAAATTATTATCTTCAAATTCTTCATCTAATTTTTTTCCGACATCGCTCTCCGCAATCGAATCTATGTGCTCAGTGCTATCAATTAGATAGGGCAAATCCCAATAAACTAGAGATGGCATAAAGTTGGTCACTACTGCGTTTGATGATAATGCTATATCAATACTTCCTAAATCAACGCCTTCAACCAAGTCTTTCTCTTCCCCTAGCTGACTATTTGAATAAACATCTACTTTAATTTCACCATCACTATATTCTTCTGCTAATTCAGCTAATTTTTCACTACTTTTGTGTGTAATATCATCTTCCGCAAAGACGTGCCCAAGTTTTAAAGTTACAACGTCTTCATCAGAGTTATTGTTATTACTATCTTGATCGCTTAAAGTATCCCCACACGCAGCTAAAAGTAATAGCACACTAACTACCAGTAAAGGATATAGCTTTTTTATAAGAAACATTAAGATTCCTCCCATAATTTATTTGTGTTAAAAAAATCATTCAAAGCATCTTTTCTTTTGTCATATTTTTTTACTGCCTCATCTACGGTAATATAATTAAATCTTATGGTATCATTGGGCCGTACTTGGCCTGCCATGTCTAAATCTAAAGTTGAAATACAACCTATTACTGGATATCCAATTGTTCCCCCCCTTCCTCTATGTAATATTATTGCCTGACCTGAAGGCGTAACTTCAATAGCTCCAGGAACTATCCCTTTTGATAAAACATGCTGTGGATGAAAATTAGTGAGTTTAGTGCGATTAAGACGGATTCCTGTATTATCACTTTTTAATGAAACTTTAAAGATTGATTCTTCAAAAAATTTAATATGGTATTTAAAGATAGCATGATCCGGGCTTTTGCAAAAATCTAAAACCCAATCAGATGTATAATTTGGTGTCAACTCATTTGGAAGAGTAATATTTTCTTCTTTAAAACTAAAATGAATTTTTTTAAAGTTTAAATAATCATCTTTTGTTAATTTTTTTCCAACATTCAAAGCAGCATCAAATGAAGCGCTTCCAAAATAATAAGGCACATCTAAATCACCTGAGAAGCAAATATATACTCGTAATCCAATAGTTATATTAGAAATTTTAACTCTTTGACCTCTTTTTAATTTTATAACTCCCCATTGCGGTTTTTTTTCTTCGTCTACTTCAACTAAAGCTTTGGCTCCCGTTACACAAATATTCACATCTACATTTGTTAAAAAAGAAAAATTAAAAGCTGTTACTTCTATAGCTGGAGTGTCTTTATTATTATATAATAATGCATTTCCTATATTGTATGCATATTGATCCATCGCTCCATTAATGCTAAATCCATAATTATCTATAGTATACCTTCCTGAATCTTGTATCGATGCGATTTTCGACTCTAAAATGATAATATCGTTATTCATTATCTTCCCCCCAGAGAGTAAAATTGGATTCATTCATTCTATACAGCTCCCATTCTTTTAAGTTTATTTCAAAGTAATGAACCCAATCTCCTACTTTAAAGGGGGTTATAGGATCTAAATTTATATTTGTAACTGGAAGTGGCGTTCTTCCTATTACATTCCAGCCCCCAGGTTGCACTTCAGGATATATAGTTGATTGATTTCCTACTACGGCGACAGACCCTTTTTTATTTGCCGTATGGGGGGTATCCAAACGATGGATGTTTTGAGGTAAACATGACTTCCCCATTAAAGCTTGTCCATTTGCACTGAAGCATAATACTTGACTTGGTGACGCGGTGTGTAACCGTATTACTTCCTTTTCTGATAGGTTTAGAATTCTAGCTACCCGATTCAGATCAGGCCCTTCATCTCCTCCATATAAAACTGGGATATAAAAATGGTTATTGCTCATTGATATGGTACTCTCAAAATTTATTTCTATCTTTTTTTCTATTTCATTTATTACATATTTCCGTTCTACTTTGTCGATATCATATAAGATTAATATACTTGTGTACGTAGGTATTATATTTAAAACCCATTTAAAACACTCTTTTTTAATTATTTTCGCTAGTGAATGAGTTAAATGCCAACTTCTATCTGTAAAATCTTCTGAAAATTGAACATTGATAGTCGAGTCTCCATAATTATCAATTCTATATTTCTTCACTTTTATCTATCCCTTTTGCATCATCAACTTCAGCAACCAACTGTAATTCAACTACAGAATTACCTGGTAATGAATTAACGCCAACAGCTACACGGCTACCTACACTTTTATGTCCTAAATAATTATATAATTGCTCTGAGGAAATATCAGCAATTTTAGAATGAGATTCAAAGTCAGGTTCTGAATTAATGTATACTTTCATCAATACTATTCTTTTTATAAACTCATTGTACTTTTTCATTGTTTTTTTCTCTATTGCTTCTATTGCATTTTGAGTAGCACAGATCATCGCTTTTTTATATATACTAATTGGGTTATTTTCAGAAATTTTACCAGTTAATATTAATTCTCCATTTATTCTTGGAGTAATCCCTGCCGTATAAATTAAATTACCTGCCCGAGTAGCAGTTTCATAATTTCCTTGTGGAAGTACGCTGTTTAAATTATTTTGAATACTCATGAACTGCACTCCTTTATTACCCTAATTATTCTATTAATTGCTTCAACTGTATTTTCATAATCTTGCGAAAAGTTTATTCTAAAACTGTTAGTAAATTGGGGGCCAAACTCAGTTCCTGGTGTAACTATCACATTTTCTTGATATCGTAATTTTTCTACAAATTCTTTAATGTTAATGTTCAATCTTAATACTTCAGGAAATAAATAACTACCGGCTTCAGTAGTTCTTACTTTTACAAGGTCTTCTACTTCTTTAAATTTAGAAATAATCTCATCACGTATTAATTGATGTTTTTTTATTCTGTCTTCTAACCAATGCTCCGGTTCTGCGAACCACAATTTCAAAACTGATTGATTATAACCGCCAGCCCGTAATGAGACTATTGCTTGTAATTTTTCCATACGTTCTATTATACGTGCAGACCCAAAAGCTACCCCTAGCCTATATCCACTCAAAGATTCAGTCTTAGAAGGTCCTGTTATTGTGACTATATTTTCGTATAATTCTTTATCTAAAGCACAAAAATGAGTGAAATCATTATTTTCATACAACAATCTAGAGTATAATTGATCAATAATTACATTGACATTATATTTTTTTGCAAGTTTTGCAATTTCTTTAATCTCAACTTCAGAATAAATTGCTCCTGTGGGATTGTTTGGGTTAGAAAATATAAATAATTTAACACCTGTTTTAAAGACTTCCTCCAATTTATTAAAATTTAATCCTGCTCCTGTTTTAGTATTTAAATAATCTAGCTCTATACTAATTATATTTGCTTCAAGAAATTCAACAATTTTTCGGTTGGCAAAATAATCTGGTTCGATAATTGCTACTTTATCATTTTTTGTAACAAGAGATCCTATTGCTAAAAACAACGCACCTTGTGTACCTGGGGTAATTATCATTTCACTTAAATAATCAATGTCTGTATTTGTAAAATATTCTAATTTTTCTGCTACCACTTTTCTTATTATTCCGTCACCTTTATATTCAGTATAGGCCTGTTCTCCACCCAGATTTACTCCTTCAATAAAAGTATTTAAACTCTCTGGAATCGGTTCGAAAGCATCAACATCTCCATGGGAGAAGTCAACTAAGATATTAGCGTTATTTGGTGATTCACCTTTTGTAGCAGTATTCTGTCCTGGAGCGTTATCTACTCCTAATTTTTGAAACTTCTTATCTAATTCATTCATTTTTTTACCCCCTTCAATGTATTTATAATCTAATAATACTAAACTAATGTTATCTATAAAATCATCTAATAAAAGCCTGTTTTCATTTATTTTCTAAGTTTGCGCTATTTTTTTAGTAACTTGTAAAAAACCTTCAATTTCATTAATATTATGGCAATGCAAAGGAGAAACTCTAATAATTGAATTTAAATCTAAAGCGTTTAATATTCTATGCGAATAGTAGCTATCATACTCCCTATTAAAAACAATGATATTATTGTCTTTATACATTTCCATTGCCTTTATCGTATCTATATTAGTAAAAGAAATAGGTAAAATTAATTCATGGTTTTCTTGATTCTCTTCAGCAAAATGCAATTTTAAATTTTTAATACTTTTTAATCCCTCTACATTTTTAGTTCCTTTTATAAAAATGGATAACATTGCTTGTTCGTGAGAATGGATTCGTTTCATTCCTTCTTCTATCAAATCTCTTTTTTTATTACTTTCAATAAAATTTGATCCGATTAAACAAATGTATTTGACTATTTCACTAAATTCAGCATAATGTGCTGGAACTGGACTACCAAGCTCCCAATTATCATTTTCACTATCTAAAAGCCTATTGTGTGGAATTTCAATTAATCTTTCAGATACGAAAGCAAAAGCTACTCCTCTATTTCCGAACATTTTATATGGAGCAATACAAACAACATCAACATCCCAAGCTTCTACGTCTATTAAGCTATGTGCAGCTGCTTGTACTGCATCTACAACTATATAAACCTCAGGATTAATCTCTCGAATTTTTTTCACGATATTTATAATATCATTCTTAGCGCCTGTTATATTAGATGCAGCAATAATTGAAACTATTGACGTATTTTCGTCAACCTTTTCATAAAGTGATTCTGTATCAACTCCGCCAGTTTTTTTATTAGCTTTCGATACCCTTAATGTAAGATTATATTTCTTTGAAGCCAACTTGCATGCATCAAATGCAGCAGGATGCTCTATAGGAGTTGTAACAATATTTTTTCCTTCTGCTGTACTCGCTATTTTTTGCATTATCTCAAACATTAAACTTGAAGCTGTTAAATGAGTTAAGATTGTGCCATTTTTGAAATTAAAAAAATTCTTTATATCTTCTTTCCCTTTATCTATAATCTCTCCTATGAATTTTGAAGCATCGTGGCTACGTCGTGGACAATCTGGAATTTTATGAATTTCATTTGACGTTTTACACACTTCTTCTAGTCTCAATGAACCTCCTGAATTTTCAAAAAAGATTCTATGGTTACCAAAAAAATCTTTTTCTAAATAAGTAAAAGAAGATCGAATATTATTCATAATCTTTTCGTTAAATAATTGGTAATTTTTAATAGTCAATTAATACAATCCCTTCCCTTTTTTGTAAACGCTTTAGTTATAGTATACTTATCGGTGGATATATTGTAAAATGGGATTTATAGATATAATATATTACTTTTAATAATATTTAATTACTTCTAAACCTATTCAACAATTAATATTTTTTAATGAATCTTTGCAAGTCTTATATGTTTTTTAAATAAACTTTTTAAGGAGTGTAATTATGACACCTGACCAATTAAAAACATTTCGCGCCATTGTAGAAGTAGAAAGTATATCAAAGGCAGCCTCTATTTTACATCTTTCTCAGTCGACTGTTAGTCAGCGATTAAATAATATTGAACAAGAATATAACATTAAGCTTATAGAAAGGAGAAAAGGAAGTAATACATTCTATTTAACAAGGGAAGGGGAAGAATTTTTCGAAATAAGTAAAAAATGGGAAGAGCTACTTTATCAAGCTAAAGACATTAAAAAGGAAAGCAATAATATTAAATTGACAATTGGAGCAGTTGATAGTGTGCATAATTATATTTTGAAAGATTTATATCCTAATATCCTTTATCAATATCCTGAAATTAAATTAATTTTGAGGACCCACCAATCGAATGAAATATATTCACTTCTGAAAAACGGCGAAATCGATGTTGGTTTCCCTTTGTCCGAAAGAATCAGTTCTGATTTTATAACTAAAAAATTTTTTATAGAGCAAATGAAACTAATAACAACTATTGATTTAAAATTAAAAGACTACGTAGTTGACAATCAGTTTTTAGATACAAATGACGAAGTCTACATAGATTGGGGGGTTAACTTCCAAGAATGGCATGATAAACACTGGGGGCTAACTGGCCCTCAAAAATTGCAAACAGATACTATCAAGATGCTCTCAAACTTAATGGATGGAAAAAAATGGGCTATAGTTCCCGAATCAACAACCAAATTTCTAGAACAAGAGCTTGGAACGAAAATTTTTAATTTAAAAAATGAACCTCCTAATAGAATTTGTTATTATATACGAAAAAAAGACCATCCTAGAAAAAAACTCTTGGACGAGATATTTTTTAATAATTATTTAAATACAAATTGTAAATATTAATATTATACACTTTTATTTAAATTAAGCTACGCCTCACACTTAAATAACCAAATTATTTTTGATTATTTAGCAATCCTGTATAAAAAGGGCGGTTAAAATTGTTATTAAGTATATATTTTTTATTATTTCTTGTAGGAGTTATTGTTGGTTTTATTAATATAATTTCAGCTGGAGGATCACTTATATCATTGCCGCTACTTATTTTTTTAGGTCTTCCACCAAACTTAGCTAACGGCACTAATAGAATAGCAATAATGATACAAAATATAACCGCTCTCATTGAATTTTTTAAAAAAGGGTTGCTAAATTGGAAATTGAGCTTGGTTTTAAGTGTCCCCGCTATTGTAGGCTCTTTTATCGGAGCAGAATTAGCTATAGATTTATCTGAAACTACTTTTAATAACACAGTTGCTATTATTATTATAATAGTTTCTATTTTGATTTTTTTAAAACCATATGAGAATATTAAAAATATCAATTGGAAATTTCATTATATTAAAAATATAGCTTTATTTATTTCTTTTTTTATTGTTGGTTTCTATGGTGGGTTTATATAAGCAGGGGTTGGATTTTTAATATTAGCTTTCTTATTTTTTATAGGAAGTATATCTGGTTGGGTATTAGAGCTTTTTTATAGAAGAATAATATCAACTAAAGAGTGGATAAATCCGGGGTTCTTAGTTGGCCCATATTTGCCATTGTATGGTTTTGGCTTGTGCATATTTTATTTATTATCACAGCTACAATTAACTGGTATAATGGTAGTTATAATAATGGCACTTACAGTTACAGCAATTGAATATATTGCTGGACTTATATTTATAAAAGG
>Ga0079226_10002595_pt1 | contig 13961 bp, 9 predicted proteins | sample Poulit2014_FD_76345 | JGI IMG/M metagenome (GOLD analysis project Ga0079226, IMG submission 76345) | Agricultural soil microbial communities from Georgia to study Nitrogen management - Poultry litter 2014 | ecosystem: Environmental > Terrestrial > Soil > Agricultural land | place: USA: Georgia... | reverse complement strand
TTCGAAGTCTATGTTCCGCTATTCCGTCGCTGCCGAACGAATGTCGACGGCGTCTCGAGACCGAACTCGCGAAGCCCGAGCGCGCGGCCGACGACTGGTCGATTCCCTTCACTGGTTGCGGGCGCGCCGACTGCGCTTGAATATCCCCTTTGTTGGGGGCCGTCAATCGTGGGTTCGGGGGCCAGGCGCCCGATCGGATGATCGTGTGGTTCGGGACCGGCCATGGCGTGCATGGGGCCACTGACGTATAAGCTCCTTCCGCCGCGTGTATAGGGCACGCGACAGAAGAAGAATATTCATAGTACGCAAGATCAGAGCGAAGCTGGTCCTCCAGCTTCGGGCCGGGGAACTCTCGGGAAGAGCCAATGCCTCGTCTCAGGCGATGTCGCGTAAATCTGTCACTCAAGTCCTCGATGCCGCGAATGCTGCCGGGTTGAGTTGGGATGATGTCAAAGACCGCCCCGATCGTGAGGTGTACAGTCTGTTGTTCCCCGGCCGTGGCGACCATCAAAGTGTGTTCGCCCAACCCGACTGGGAACGAATCCATAAGGAGATGGCTCGGGTCGGGGTGACGTTGAAGCTCCTCCATGGCGAGTACGTTGATGCATGCGCTTCTGCTGGCGATCTGTTTTAGGGCTCTTCGTATTTAGGGGTGTAATTGGGGCCTGAATCCTCCAGTCTCCAGCAAGCTTCGGGCGATGTAGTGAGTGAGGTTGCGAAATCCCAACGCTGATCCACGAAGATGTTCCAGCCTTCCGTTCAGCGCCTCTGTCGGACCGTTCGACGTCCCCGGCCGATCGAAGTAGGCCAGCACATCGACAGCGCGCTTCTTCAATGTTCCGGCCCAGCCGGCGCAGCTCGACAAGACCGGCAGGCACCCCCGACGAGATGGACTCGATGATCGACTGCAGCGACTTCTTCCCCGCGGCTCGGTCCGGGTTGCGGTACGCGGTGATGATGTCCTGGAACACGCTCCAGGTCACCTCGACATCGGCATGATTGTCATCAGCGAAGAGAGCGACGATTCGTTGCTGCTGCCGCTCAGTGAGTAACTGACACCCGGTGTGCAGAGTCCGACGGACCTGATACAACGGGTCACCCTTCTGACCGCGGTGTCCGGTCGTTTCCTGCTGAACACGCCTGCGGACTTCGTCCAGGCTGTCACCGGCGAGACCCACGACGTGGAGCGGATCCATCACTTCCACCGCGGCCCGCAACTCTTCGACAGCCGCGGTTTTGAACCCGGTGAGCCCGTCCATTGCCACGACCTCGATCCCATCGCGGAACTCTTTCGGCCGTCCTGCCAGCCACGATTTGAACACGGCCTTCGACCGTCCCTCGACCATGTCCAGCAGTCTCGCCGGGCCTGTCTTGTCGCGGATCGGGGTGAGATCGATGATCACGGTCACGTACTTGTCCCCACGTCTGGTGTGCCGCCAGACATGCTCGTCAACGCCGGAGACGGCGACGTTGTCGAACCGGGTCGGAACATCGATGAGGACTCGCCTGCCTTCGGCGAGGATCGCGTCGTTAGCGGTGTGCCAGGACACGGCGAGCTTGGCTGCGATGACGGACACCGTGGCGTGATCGACAACGAGTGCTTTCAGCGCCCAGGCGAGTCCGGTTCGGGAGATCTTCGCTCGGGCGGGGGCCGCTTGGTCGGTGTCATGGCGCCACACGCGCCCGCAGAGTTCGCATCTATAGCGTCGCAGTCGGATGTGCAGGGTGGTGGGGCGGTGGCCGAAGGGCTCGTGAGCCAATTTCCGGGTCACGGTGTCGCGAGGTGTGCCGTGTCCGCCGCATCGGCGGCACCACTCATCGTCGGTCGTCGGGGTGCACAGGAGCACAGTTTCTGAATCGGTGACGTGTTGGCCCGTACAGTGCAGTCAGAGTGTGTCGAGGCGGCAGAACGTGGTGAGGTCAGGGGTGGAGAACGTAAGGTGGTGCACGTCGAGGTCTTTCGGATGGTTTGTGTAGGAACTTCCATCTTCGAAAGGCCTCGACCTATTTCCGTGTAGCTACGCGCACCGGTTTTACACTCTCAACTGCGAAGAGCCTGTTTTAGACGTCGGCCTCGGCGAGCATTACCGTCAGTAAATTGTCGACCAGCCGTTTGACCGAGACAGTTGGTACGCTCATCGGTGGTGCCAGGCAGGTTCCTCGCTTACCCGTCTAGTACGGGAAAGCGGACCCGAGGATGATCCGCCAGAGGCGCTTGGCCTCGTCGTGGTCGCTTCGCGCTTCCGCCTCGTTCGCTCGCTGTGCGCGATCGGCCGCCGAAGAAAGCGCGGTGAGGAGCTCCTGGCGCAAGCCCCAGGTCATGTAGTCACCGAGATTGCCGCCCTGCCTGCCTGGATCATTCACGTCCAACCAGTTTGGCGCCCATTCAAAGAAGCACTGTAGCCCTCTGCGGTGGTTTCCTCCCAGGGTGCTGAACATACTGGCAATAGCGGTCTCCAGGTGGAAAGATCGCATTCGCTTTGAGTGCGCACGGTTCCACGTTTTCGCTAGGCGCACGAGCGGAGCCAAATGGTAGCCAAGAGCACGGTGTCGCTCGTCGAACCAGTCCTTTGCAATGGTGGGCGCCGTGAGGATCCATCCCCCTGTTCCGTCAGGCAAATGATAGACACCGTCTCCACGAGAGAACACGGGTGCAACGTCCACATGTCCGCCAGTCTTGTAGAAGACGCGAACTGCCTGTCCTCGCGTGCCGACCTGCTGGGTCAGCGTTCCGCTGTAGGCATCGCGAATCCTGTAGATAAACGCGTGGGAGTCATTCCAATATTTGTCCCACGCATTGTTGACGTTGCTAAACACAGCCAGTACATCAATGTCGTCCAGCGGGCGAATAATCGTGTTTTTCGAGGCAGACCCCATGAGGATGCCGCGTGCGTGCGGCATATCTGAAGCTGGAGGGAACTTGGTCGCGAGCTTCTCATCGACCGACTTCTTACGGCCAGGAATGAAGCTCGTGCGTTGGTTCTCGGTGGCCGTGATCTCTTGTAGAAACGTGTCAAATGCTTGCCGCGTGGTGAGAGGCATTAGTCCTCGTCCTTTCGAGAACGCGTCTGGGCGGCAATGAATCTCGCACCTTCGGCCATTTCGTCCTCCGTTCGCGACCGCAACAGCCGATACAGCCAGTCTGGCACCAGGGGCGAGTCGCGCCGCAACGCGAACAGTTGAGACTGCCAGGTCAGGAGATAGTCAGGCGGGACAGTCGTATAATTCGAGACGGCATCCTGAATCTCGTTCGCGATGGCGCGACGTTGCTTCCCCGCGGTTCGAATACGGAGCCACTCATCTACAGCATCCATGAACGGAGGCAGCGTGGGTAGCGCCACCACCAGCAGGAAGGTGAGCAAATCGAATTTGCTCACGATCCCTATGGTGACTGCTACGAGGAACCAGACAATCAGTAGCGCCACCCATAGTTTCGCGTTCTTCGTGAGGAGCGTTTGCGCGTACACGAGGTTTGCACGTTGCGAGATCGCGATCGCCGTGCCGCCGTCCACGTCCTTCCGTACCGGATACCAGTTCTTCAGACTCTCTTCTGAGTATCGCTTCCTTCGTCGCGTCCGGCTGCTCGTCAGCCTGCGAACTTCCTCTGGGACAAGCCGTGGTTCGCGAACAGCAATGGCGGGCATGCCGAATATAGCAGTGTCAAACTGCTCCTGTGCTGACGTGGCACGCTCCACGTAGTGCTTCTCGATGTGTTTGAAGAGCAGTCGATTCAGCACGAACCAGCTCGCCGCGACGGCAGCCGCCGATAGCGCGGCATCTTCCCAGATAGCCGTCATGATCGGGGCAGCGATCGCGACGACACCAACTCCGAAGCCTCGTATACCCGACCAGACTTTAGCGATTGAGTACAGTTTCCGCTGCGCGAGTAGCATCCGAAGATTTGAATCGGCGTGCTGTGCATCGGCAATCTGATGGGCGGTTGGCGGCGAGTATGTCATTTTGCTCTACTCGTTGAACAGCAGCTTCAGCTGCGCGATCGCGTTCACGTGGTCGCCGTCGCCTGCGTACTCCTTCGCCTTGCGAGCGCGGGTGACTGCCATTGTTAGTTTCGATAGCGCTTCAGTTCGCTTGGCTTCTGAAGAGCACGCCCCAAACCGCGAGTTAAGCCCGGTCGGATCATTCATCGAAGCGAGCGCGACGTTCTCGAGGTGTTTGAGCGCCCCGTGAAGGTCGAACAGCACGGCGTAGGTCGATTCGCCGCTGAGGTACTTGGCGGCACGCATCTCGAGATAGCACGAGGAGATCGGCACGTTTCGCAGGTACTTCCAAATCTTGAGCTGACGAGCCAGAGCCTTCGCCGCACCGTTGTGCTTCGCGTTAATCTCATTGACGTACTTGTTGTGCTCCATCGGATGGGTTTTCATCCATCCACCAGCTGGATCGGTGACCCAATAACCGTTGTCGTAGAAGGCCGGCACCACTTCAACGAAGCCGTCGCTGAAGCAGCAGACAACAGCAGGTTGACGGATAACGACCGTCGTAGACTTGAATCGCTCCTGAAGAGTTTCCTTGACCTTAGTGAGAGTCGTCCACGGCGAAGTCGGCCGGCGGCCGCTGAGCGAAACCAGATAGTCAGCATCGCTATGCAGCCAGACACCTGTGCCGTGACGCAATGAACCAATTTCAAACATGTCAAGAATGCCGAGAACTGCATCGAGACGAGACTCGATTGCTACGCGATGTCTCCTTGCAGAATCGAACTCTGTTGATGACGGGGTGTACTTCCGCGTCAAATAATCTGCCCAGGTGTAAGCATTTGCCGTCATCGCGCTATACCCGCCACTTTCCGGGCACTGCGACCTCGAAGTCGCAGACGCCGATAGCCTCGAAGTGCTGCTTCGCGGACTTAATCTTGGCATTCTCAGTTGGACGCCGCCTGTATTCGTCTTCCGTGCTCTTCGTCTCGCGGATCATGTAGACCTGTTCTTCGCCGTCCTCGTGCTTCACGATCGCCCAGTCTGGGTTATACGGGCCGACTGGGGTCTCGATCTTGAACTTGTCTGGCAGCTTCATGAAGAATTTGATGTCCTCGCGACTGTCTAGCAGCTCAGCGAACTGACGCTCGGGATCGGAGTCGTAGACGACATAGTCGAAATTCGACTTGTCGGGGTTCTCGAGCTTATACATCTGATCGAGGAAGCGTTCTTTCTCCTCCTCGCCGTCCTCGCGCAACTCACGCAGTTCGTAGACTGAGCCTGCGATCTTTTCGTACTGAACTCCGTCTACGACGAGCTTGGCAAGCTCTGTCTGCAATTGGCGTTTCGCCATCGCGATGAAGTCATTCGGGTTTGCGATGAAATCGTCCAGTCTGCCACTGCCGACGAGGACGTCAACGATGGTCTTGCGGGTAAGGGAAGTGGCCTCCTGCAACTCCCCGATGATGTCAGGTAGATCGTAGCTGCCTCGAAGTTCCTGCCTACGAGATCCGAGCTCCTGACCCCTCGCACCGCCACGAAGCACCTTCACACCCGCGCGGGTGACCTGAACGCGCAACGGGTCGATGTCCGGTGCTTCTTTGATCCCCGTAACTGAGTTCTCAATGATCTTTTCGCGGTCGACCTCGACGCGATAGGTCGTGCGACGGCTAATTGTCTCCCAGAACTTCTCGAACTCTGGGTTCGCGAACAATTGTTTGTTGAGTTTACGGGGGTGGCGTTTGCTTTTGGGCTTGACGTACTTGCCGACGTTGGCGCGACTTACCAACTCGATTACATATGGCTCTGTCCATATGAAATCGACAGGCATATTGAGGCTGAAGCCGACCGTGTTCGGTTGGAACTTCGGTTGCACGACGCCGTCCTTGTCGATGAACCTCTGAGCGAGCAGGTGCTCCCAGATCGATACGGATCCCTTGTAACCGAGGTTCTCATCGGTGAGCGACCCGTCTGGGTTTTGCAGCGGGATCTTTGAGAACTCCGCCTTGCGCACGCGGCCGATCTCGACGCCCGCGTCCTTGTACTCTTTCTGGAGCGCGTCGGCGAACTGCCTGTACGACTCATTCGCCACCACGGTCAGCGTCGCGATGCCACGATCTGCTACACGCTCGTAGCCGTCTTCGCTCTTCGCGACCGGTAAGCGCAGACCACGTCCGAGCGTTTGGCGGCGATCTGTCTCAGCGCCCATTTCGCGCAGGGTACAGATCTGGAAGACGTTCGGGTTGTCCCAGCCCTCGCGCAGGGCTGAGTGGCTGAAGACGAACCGTGTCGGCTCGTTCTCGTCGAGTAGACGCTCCTTGTCCTGCATGATCAGCTCGTAGGCATCGTCCTCGGCCTTGGTCGTGCCTGACTTCGAGACCTCCTGGAAGCCGTCAGGTGCTCCTTTCTTGCCCTTGAGGACAGAGAAGTAGCCACGGCGCAGCTCAGCCGGATCCTGCGGCAGCAGCTCCTGCCACTGCGGCGACTTGGAGCGCTCCTCTACGTACAGCTCGTCGAACCACTGCACGAACTGGCCGTTCGCATCGTTGTTGTTCGAGCCGTCGCCGAGGAAGCTTTCGACCTTGTCGATGAATAACAGGCTGAGCACCTTAATACCCTTGGCACGAAGCTGCGTCTCTTTGCGCAAGTGCTCCTTGATCGTCTCGCGGATCATCTCCTTGTAGATCGCGTCCGACGCTCCGCCGATGCTCTCACCTTGGTGCAGATATCCGTTGTGCAGGGTGAGATCAATGGATGAAGGCTCGATGCTCATCTCGTTGACGCGCCAACCGTCGTAGCTCGCGTTGTCCGTCAGGCGAGGATTAGACAGTTCTTGGTTCTGCTTAACATTCACCACCCGGCGCTCAAGTGCACCGTCAGCCTTCCGGCACGACAGCTCCAGCCGGGCAACCCATCCTTTGTCGTTCTTGACCTCGACGAGCTTGATGTACGGCGTTGCGTCGGCACCCTGCTGCTGCACATCGGCCACCACGATTTGCTTCACTAGACCGAGGTCGTGAGCGTCGACCGGATCGAGCCGGTAGACGACGTTGCGGAGCTTCTTGTGCGTTGCACTGTAGCGCAAAGTGAAGACAGGGTCGAGTTCCCCCACAGCCGATTGAGAAAGCTGCGACTCCATGTTCTGGGGTTCGTCCATGATGACGACCGGATGCGTCGCCTTCAGATAGTCGATCGGCTTGAGGCCGTTCAGCTTGTCGCGAGTCTGGTGGATGATGCGCGTGCTCGCTTTGCCACGGATCGAGTCGATCGTCATGACCATGATCTGCACGTTGGTCGACGTCGCGAAGGACTGCACCTCCTCGGCCGTCTTACCGCTGTAGACCGACGAATCGAACGTGATGTTGCGCTTCTTGTACAGGTCCTCAAAGTGTGAACGCATCAGCCGGATGCTCGTGTTCACGCCCTCACGGATCGCCACGCTTGGCACCAGGATGACAAACTTCGTGAAGTTGTACCGCTCGGCTAGCTCGAAGATGGTGCGGAGGTACACGTACGTCTTACCCGTACCCGTCTCCATCTCGATATCGAAGTCGAGCGTCGAGTCATCGAAGAGCTTCGAAGCAACCTCGAGGCCGTTCTTGTCTTGCACGCGCTGCAGGTTGGCGAGCACCGTGTCGCGGTCGAGCACCAGGCGGTTACCGACGGCGCCGACCTCTTGCGAGAGGTCGAGGTCGAGCGTCGTGTTGTCGCTTGAGTGGACAGCCGTTGCCTGGCCACGAAGCGTCGTCTCCAACTTCTCGGCATCCTTCGGCTGCCCGTCAAAGAGATCGACCACCGAGTTGATCGCGTCGAGCTGGTAGGGCTGACTGGCGTCGAACTTGAATCCGCTACTCACTGTGTTGTCTCCCATGATCAGGCTGTCCAGAGCTCGCTGCCCTTGCTTTTGCAGAGCTGAGCCAGGTTGGTCTTGAGCTGGTCATCGCCCTGGAACGCATCCTCAACGATGATCAGGCGAGCGGGGTCTTCATCCACGACGGCGCGCAACTGCTCGAGTGTCGGCTTGACTTGCTCGTTCAGGTAGGCGAGCACGACACCGTCGCCTACTGAGCGTAGATTGAGCCCGGCCATGTCGACCGGGGCGATCTGCTCGGTCAGAGAGTAGCCCTGCTTGAGGAGGATTTCCGTAAGGAGGTCGTCCGCCGAAGCGTCGTCTGCGCTGCTCGATGTTTGAAGGTCAAAGAGATGCTGCTCGAGTTGATTACGGTCGACGTCGCTTGAGACATTCCATTTCGAGAAATTCGTCTCCTCAAGTGCGTACGCACGGAATCCCAAATCGAGAGACGCCTCACGCTGTGTCAGCCGTTCCTTATTTTCTCTTGCAATCGCTACGGCAGCACGACGGATGCGTTCGCGAGAGATCTCGGCAATTGTACGGTATCCTTCGGCGCGAGCGAGTGATTTCGCTGGCGTCGGCTCAGGAAGCTGCACCTGGATGAACTTGCGAGACCCGCCGTCTTTCGCGTTAAGCGCCATCACCGCGTGCGCGGTCGTGGCGGACCCTGCAAAGAAGTCGAGGACGAGGTCGTCGCCGTCGGTAATCATGCCCAGAAGAGACTCAAGAACGAACTCGTCCTTTGGGTAGTCGAACACTTTCTCGCTCATCAAGGTTCGAAGGCGCTTCGTCGCAGCTCGGCCGTCTTGGTAAAATACGCTGTACGGCGCTTCATATTCGGTGTTATGCAGATAGCGCTTGAAGGTCGGCACGGCATTCTCATCGACACCGAAGTCAACTCGATCGTTCGCGATGTGCTTGAGTAGTACGTCTTGTTGAAAGAGCCAGCCGCGCGACGGGACCCGCACTGGCAAGCCAGTGATTGGGTGTGAAATGTCATACTTGGGACCGCCGCCGCCCGGCCAAGAGATGTCACCAGGGAAATAGACCCCTCGTGAATCTATACGAGAATAGTGACTATTCCGCTTCGCTTCGTCGCCGTCCGGCAACTTTTTGTACCACTCCTTCAGGCCGTGCGAAGCAGATTCGTAGTCCCCGTTATGGAGCTTAACCTGTCGTTCAGCCTCACGATAGATCGAGTCGAGCCCCTTCTTGCGAACCTTCCAAGTGATCTCGTTCTCCTTGAGATACGCCATGTTGCGCGCATAGCACAGGATGTACTCATGCGATGAAGAGATATACTTCGAGTCGTTCTTACGACCCGCCGCCCAGATCATGGTGCCGGCGAAATTGTTCTCACCGAATACTTCATTCGCAACCCGCTTGAGGTTGTCAATCTCAGAGTCATCAATAGAGATAAATATTGCCCCGTCCTGCTGGAGCAAGTTCCGCGCCAGCTTCAAGCGGGGATAGATCATGTTGAGCCAGTTTGAGTGATAACGCCCCTCGGTGTCTGCGTTGGTCGATAGCTTCTTACCCTCATCGTTGACCTGACGCGTCCACTCAAGGTATGTGTCGAGCCCCTCCTTGTAGTTGTCTGGATAGACGAAGTCTTTGCCGGTGTTGTAAGGAGGATCAATGTAGATCATCTTGATCTTGGCATGGTAATGCTTCTGCAGGATCTTCAGCACCTCGAGGTTGTCACCCTCGATGAAGACATTTTTGGTAGTGTCCCAATCTTTCGAGTTCTCGAAGTCCGGCCGCAGGGTTGCTGTCGTCGGCTCCTGGGCAGCCCGCAGCGCACGCTTCTTGCCCGGCCAAAACAGCCCGAATCGCTCGCTGGTATCGACGGCGTCGCCGTCCAACAGTTCCTTGAGCTTCTCCACATCCACCTTGCCGTCATCTACTACCTCGGGCATCAGTTCGGCGAGCTGGGCGGCCAATTCGGTCTGGAAATTCGGGGTGGTGGATGGTGTTTCGTGGACTTCTTCGCTCATAAGTTTGTTTCTCTTTCCTCTGTTTAACAATTCTGGAGTATTTTGCGGACGCCGACCATTACGCGACGATGCGCCAACGGATCGCGAACAGGTGCTCGCAGTCCTTAGTGCCTTGCAGGGACTGTTCAATCATGTCGAGCTTCTCGTCGATCTCGGCCTGTAGCTTGCGGCGTGCATCGCGGAAGTCATCGTCGGCCTCGTCCGCCCGGCGCTCCCACTTCCGTGCCTCGCGCTTGAGTTTGAGCTGCTCCATAGGATCGTCCGCCTGCTTCGCAGCCTTTCGGGCTACCTTCTCTTTGGTGCGGTACTCGCGGATCTTGCCCTCATGCTCGGCCTTGCGATCCTGCTGGTTGGGTACAGCAGCTCCTCCTGCTGGTCGTAGTAGCGAGAGTTGCGCCCCTGAACCTCTTTCTCCAGCTCACCGAGCCGCTCCTTGAGCTGTGGCTCGACCTTCGTGACATCGACCGCGACGGGCTGTTTCCCAATGTTGAGGCAGGCGAGGTCGAGGATGTCAGCGACGTACTCCTCGTCCAAGTACTGGCCGTCGTCGGTCATGCCACCGGCGAGCATGTACGACTCGGAGATGTCCTCGTCGCGAGCCCGCATCGTGAAGGTCAGCAGGTTGACCGTCAGGTCACCGCTCGTACCCTGGAGCGCCTTGACGGCGTTGCTGGCACGCTTCGACTGGCCGAGCGAGAAAGTCAGCTCGCGCTCGGGCGTGTCGTGCGACTTCGCGGTGTCTACGACGTGCTGCGCGAGAGGACTCGCGTAACGATACTGGTGCGCGTTCGGGAGCGGCTTCGACTTGAAGAAGTAGCGGCCCGTCGGCGCATCCTTGGTCGGCGCTTGATTCAGGACGAACGTGCGGCCGTCGCCCTCGAACGTCGCGACCTCACGGAGCTCGTGCTCAGTGATCGCAAGCAGGAGACGCTCGAACTTGTTGAGAACGTCGCCCGACTGTTCGTCGTACGCCTTGAGGCGATCCTGCACGTGCGGGTCGAGGTGGTCGAACACCTTGGCCTTGGCGCTTGCCATCTCCTTCGAGATATCGCCCGCGAACTGATCCTCGAGCTGCTTGAACGCTGCATCGATCTCGCTAGCCGTCTTGCAACGGGTCAGGATGTCGCTGATCCGCTTCTCAAAGTCGAGGCCGTCCTCCACCGCACCGAGCACCTCATCAGAGGCACCGAAGACGCTCGAGAACAACTGGAACTTGTTGGTCAGCAGCTCCAGAATGCGCTGCTCCGCGACGTTGCCCTTGTTGCTGAAGTTCACGACGACGACGTTATGCTTCTGGCCGAAGCGGTGCACGCGGCCAATACGCTGCTCGACGCGCTGCGGGTTCCACGGCAGGTCGTAGTTGACGAGCATCGAGCAGAATTGCAGGTTGATCCCTTCAGCCGCCGCCTCCGTGGCGATCATGATCGTGCCGTAATCGCGGAAGTAGTCGACGAGCGCCTTGCGCCGATCGACAGCTGGAATCCCGGTAATCAGGTCACTGTCCTGGTTCTTCTTCAGCCACTCCTGGTAGATCGCAGTCTGCTGCGGCGAATCGTTCGAGCCGTTGAACAGCACGAGGCCTTCGCCGCGACCAGCCTCCGTAAGCGTCCGGGCGATGTACTCCTGTGTCTTCGTCGAGTCGGTGAAGATGATCGCCTTGTCGGCAGCACCCAGCTCGCGGAGCCGCTCGAAGCCCATGTCAAGGGCCTCGTTCAACTTGATAGCCTTCTGGTTGGCGGTGATCGAACGAGCCAGAGCCGCGTACTCTCGGAGCTCATCTACCTCGGCACGCATGCGCTTGAGGGTCTCGGCATCAAGCTGCGCGCTCGAGGCCTGAGCTGTCGTCTCCTCGGCCTCCTCGACGATCTCTTCCTCGAGTTCATCACCGACGTCGAAGTCGGCCAGGAACAGCCCGCCACGGTTGTCACGGAGCTTCCCAGCGGCCACCTCGTCCGCCAGACGATTGGCAATGTTCTCCAGCGTGCTCGCAACGGCATACGTCGATGAACCGAGGCGCTTACGAATGATGAGCGCCGAGAGGTGGCGCTGCGAGCCAGCGAACGCGAACAACTCGTAGCGCTGTAGATAGTCGTTCACCAGGTCGTACAGACGCACCTCATCGGGCGACGGCGTGAACTCCACTGTCAACGGCATACGCTTGGTAAACCGGATGTACTTGTTGGCGTCCGTGCGGAGCGTGCGCTTCGAGATCGATGCCACACGTTCGACCAGGTCGTCGTCGCCGGTCAGGTCGCGGCCCTTGATGTACCGCTCACGGAACGCGTCGAGCGAATAGAAGTAGTCGGGGTCGAAGATCGAGACGAGCCCGTACAGCTCCTCGAGCTTGTTCTGCAGCGGCGTTGCCGTGAGCAGCACCGTCTTGTGCGCGCTCCGGAATACGTGCGATACAGACTCGGCCACCTTCGCTTTGCCGTTCCAATAGCTGCGCAGGCGATGCGCCTCGTCCGCCACCACCAGATCCCAGGATTTCAGCAGTGAGGTCTCGTGGCGGAGGACGAACTCGTAGGAGCAGATGAGTACTTCAGCCGCGCGGGTCTTCGCGAGCAGCGAGTCCTTCGACTTGGCGTCGAGGATCGTGGACGGAATGAAGAACTTCTCGTATAACTCCTGTTTCCACTGCTGACGCAGGCTCGACGGCGCGATGATCAAGATCCGGCGCTTGCGCTCGGCCCAGTACTGCGAGATGACGATGCCCGCCTCGATCGTCTTTCCGAGGCCGACCTCATCCGCCAGGATCACGCCCGGCAGGAACGGGGTCTGCAAGGCGAACAGCGCCGCATCGATCTGGTGAGGCTTAGGCTCGACCTGCGCGTCGAACAGGAGACCGGCGAGTTTGCCGACGTGATCACTGGCATGGCTACGCTGTAGCTCGTGCGCAAAGTACTTCGACTGATAATCGGTTAGCGCCGGGCGTTTCTGGTCTTCTTCGTGACTCTTGCGCTCGACATGTTGGTCTAGCTTGCTTTCCTCTGAAAGCGCATTCGCGTTCTCGTAGTGCATCAGACTGAACTCCTCCGCGCCTGAAGCGCTACTCCAAAACCTCACCTGTCGCGGTCAGTACATTACAACTAGTTTTGAACGAACAGCGGTGGTTTGAAGTGTGTTGAGATTGTTGTTTCCGGTTCGTTACTCAGACTGCCGTCAGCACAACCTTGCCGGTCGTCTTCCGGCCTTCCAGCGCCCGATGGGCATCGGCAGCCTCAGCTAGTGGGAATGTCGCGCCGACTCGGAAGTTGAGCCAGCCGTGTTCGATGCCGTTGAAGAGCATCGCCGAGCGCTTCGCCAGCTCCTCCGACGAGCGGACGAACCAGGCCAGGGACGGACGAGACAGGAAGATTCCACCCGAAGAGTTCAGGCGCTGAATGTCGAACGGCGGCACCTGACCCGAGGCCCCGCCGAAGAGCACCATTGAACCCAGCGGCTTGATTGAGGCCAACGACGCGTCGAAGGTGTCCTTGCCGACGCCGTCGTACGCGACATCGACACCCTCACCGTCGGTGAGCTCCTTGACCTTCGCCGTGATATCGACGCCCTCGCCGTAGAGGAACACCTCATCGGCACCGGCCTTGCGGCCCAGTTCCGCCTTCTCCTCGGTGCTCACCGTCGAGATGACATTGCCGCCCAAGTGCTTGATGATCTGCGTGAGCAACAGTCCCACGCCGCCGGCACCGGCGTGAACAAGTGCCGTCTGGCCCGGCTTGATCTCATGCGAGCTCGTCGCCAAGTACTGTGCGGTCAGACCCTGCAGCGGCATCGCCGCAGCCACCTCGGCGCTGACGCCTTCGGGCACACGCAACAGATTGTCCGTATTCACAACGACCTGCGTCGCGTATGAACCCGGGGCCTCATGCCAGGCGACACGGTCGCCGACAGAGAAGCTCTCCACGCCTTCGCCGACGGCGGCGATCCGGCCTGTGCCCTCGGAGCCGACGATATGCGGGTACTCCATCGGGTACACACCCGAACGACGGTACGTGTCGATGAAGTTCACACCCGCGGCCTCGACGTCGACGAGCACCTCGCCGGGCCCGGCAACAGGGGTCTCCACCTCACCGAACTCGAGGACCTCGGGTCCACCGGCTTCCATCGCACGAACTGCCTGGGTCATGACGCCTCCTGCATATAATTTAATGTGCTGGTATAGTTATACATATG
>Ga0079226_10002593_pt1 | contig 13965 bp, 13 predicted proteins | sample Poulit2014_FD_76345 | JGI IMG/M metagenome (GOLD analysis project Ga0079226, IMG submission 76345) | Agricultural soil microbial communities from Georgia to study Nitrogen management - Poultry litter 2014 | ecosystem: Environmental > Terrestrial > Soil > Agricultural land | place: USA: Georgia... | reverse complement strand
CTTTATTATTTATTCTTTAAAAGTCTTAAGAAAACATGAACTTACATCCTAAAATAATTTTCCCCCATATTGAACAAATAATTGTGCAAATACTAAAGAAACTATAGTCATCAATTTTATTAATATATTTAATGATGGACCAGAAGTGTCTTTAAATGGATCTCCAACTGTATCTCCAACAACTGCTGCCTTGTGAGCTTCACTACCTTTTCCACCATGGTTTCCATCTTCTACATACTTCTTAGCATTATCCCAAGCTCCTCCAGCATTAGCCATAAATATAGCCATTAAAACACCCGTAACTAATGCTCCACCAATTAGTCCACCTAAAGCTTCAGGTCCTAATATTAATCCTACAACTATTGGTACTACTACTGCAAGAACTCCTGGTATAATCATTTCCTTCAGTGCGGCTTGAGTACTTATATCAACACAAGTATTATATTCAGGAGTAGCTTTACCTTCCATAATACCCGGTATAGTTTTAAACTGTCTTCTTACTTCTTCAATCATACTAAATGCTGCCTTACCAACTGCATCCATAGTTATAGCCGAAAATATAAATGGAAGCATGCCACCAATAAACATACCTGAAATAACTTTCGGATCCGTTAAATTTATAGAACTTAGTTTAACTGCTTGTGTATAAGATGCAAATAGTGCTAATGCTGTTAATGCAGCGGATCCTATAGCAAATCCTTTTCCAACAGCTGCAGTTGTATTTCCTACAGCATCAAGTTTATCAGTAATATCTCTTACATCTTCTGGTAAATCACACATTTCTGCAATTCCACCAGCATTGTCAGCAATTGGTCCATAAGCATCTACTGCAATAGTCATTCCCGCTGTTGATAACATACCAACTGCCGCTAATGAAATACCATAAAGTCCATAAGTTACATTTTCCGCCCCACCTGCTGCAAAAAATGCTACTAATATTCCAATTGCTATAACAATTATTGGTCCACCTGTAGATTTCATACCTACAGACAATCCTCCAATAATATTTGTTGAAGCTCCTGTTTCAGATTCTTTAGCTATTCTCTTTACTGGATCATAATCTGCTGAAGTATAGTATTCAGTAATTTTTGCAATTACCAACCCTACTACTAATCCAGCTACTATTGCTACAAAAGGTCGTAATTCACCAATAATAGATTTACTTAAAAAGAAAGCTGCTACTATTGTAATAAGAGAACTTACTAAAGTTCCTGTATTTAATGACTTTTGTGGATCCTTATCTCCTCTAACAAAAAATACACCTATTATAGATGCTATAATACCAGCTGATGCAAGAGATATTGCAAAGTATACTCCAGATTCCCCATAAGCTGCTAAACCTAAAGTAAATGCTGAAATAATTGCTCCTACATAAGATTCGAATAAATCTGCACCCATTCCTGCTACGTCTCCAACATTATCTCCAACATTATCAGCTATTACTGCTGGGTTTCTTGGATCGTCTTCTGGTATTCCTGCTTCTACTTTACCAACTAAATCTGCCCCTACGTCAGCTGCTTTTGTATAAATTCCTCCACCTACGCGGGCAAATAATGCAATAGATGATGCTCCCAAAGCAAATCCTGTTATAATTTCTGGATCTGGATAAATTGTATATAATACTCCTATACCAAGTATCCCTAAGCCTACTACAGACATACCCATTACTGCTCCACCAGAAAAAGCAACATTTAATGCACTATTCATTCCTTTTTCTTTTGCTGCATTTGCAGTCCTAACATTTGCCTTTGTAGCTACTTTCATACCAAAATATCCTGCTAATACAGAAAATATAGCCCCTACTATAAAACTAACTGCAGTTCCAATGCCAATAGTAAATATTAAGATTATAAACAGGGCTATAACGAATATAGCTAATGATTTATATTCCCTACTTAAAAACGCCATAGATCCTTCTTCTATGTAGGATGCAATTTCCCTCATCCTATCAGTACCAGGCGCAACTTTTTCAATAGTTTTTGCTTTACTAACTGCAAATAATAAAGCTACAATACCTGTTATAATTGAAATTATAAATGCTGTTTCCATTTTCCTTTTTTCCTCCTTTTATCATTGCATAGCTGCTAATACTAAAGCAGATATCATAAAGACAGCTGCTGAAATAGCCGTTAATCTTTGTAATGTTCCCCCTATACTTCTATCTTTGTTTTTTCCCCATACATCTGCTGTTCCACCAGTTATAGAACCCATTCCCTCTGGATTACTAGGTTGAAGTACTATAGATATTATTAAAAATAGACTTGATGCTATTATAACTACATTAAATAAGGTCTTCAAGCTGCCACCTCCAATGCTTATTAATAAAGATTATTTTATCTCCCCTATAAACATAACCATTTTATCATAGCAAGTATATAAAAGCAATAGTTAAGGACCCAAGAAAGAGGGTCCTTGAACTATTTTTTGATATTGTAGAAAACTTCAATTCCTTTATATTGTCCCATTTCACCTAAGAACTCTTCTATTCTTAATAATTGATTATATTTTGCTACCCTATCTGTCCTAGAAGGTGCACCAGTTTTAATTTGGCCAGCATTTGTTGCTACTACTAAATCAGCTATTGTTGTATCTTCAGTTTCACCAGACCTATGAGATACCACCGCTGTATAACCATGTTCTTTTGCCATTTCTATAGTATCTAAAGTTTCTGTTAATGTTCCAATTTGATTAAGCTTAACCAATACAGAATTAGATATTTCCATATCTATTCCTTTTGCTAATCTTTCAGTATTAGTAACAAATAGGTCATCTCCAACTAACTGTATCTTCTCACCTAATCTATCAGTTAATAGTTTCCACCCTTCCCAATCATCTTCAGCTAAACCGTCTTCTATTGATATAATTGGATATTTTTCTACTATTTCCTCATAGTAATCTACCATTTCCTCTACTGTTAATTCTTTCCCTTCTCCTTCTAATTTATACACTTTGTTTTCTTCATCATATAATTCAGTAGCCGCAACGTCTAATGCTAAGTATATATCTTTACCAGGCACATAGCCTGCTTTTTCAATTGCTTCAACAATAGTTGCCAATGCTTCTTCATTACTTTTTAAATTAGGAGCAAAACCACCTTCATCTCCTACTGCTGTGTTTAAGTCTTTAGATTTAAGAACTGATCTTAAGTTATGGAATATTTCTGCTCCCATTCTTAATCCCTCTTTAAAGCTTTTTGCTCCAATAGGCATTACCATAAACTCTTGAATATCTACATTATTATCAGCATGATCTCCACCATTCAATATATTCATCATTGGTACAGGAAGAGTTTTTCCATTTACTCCACCGATATATTCAAATACTGTAAGTCCTAATTCATCAGCTGCAGCTCTTGCCACTGCTAAAGATACTCCAAGTATTGCATTGGCTCCTAGTTTTCCTTTATTGTCTGTACCATCTAATTCAATTAAAGTTCTATCTATAGCTAATTGATCAAGAACATCCATTCCTATTATTTCTGGTGCAATAATTTCATTTACATTATTCACTGCATTTACTACACCTTTACCTAAATATCTACTTTTATCCCCATCTCTTAATTCCACTGCCTCGTGAGCTCCAGTAGATGCTCCTGAAGGAACTAAAGCCCTTCCATGTCCATCTAATTCTGTCCAAACTTCTACTTCTACTGTTGGGTTTCCTCTTGAATCTAACACTTCTCTACCAAATATATCAATAATCATACTCATAGTTTTATTCCTCCCTTAAAATAAGTGATTTTCCAGTCATTTCTTTTGGCACATCTAAATTTAACATATGAAGAAGGGTTGGAGATATATCAGCTAAAATCCCCTTTTTTAACTTAACATTTCCTTCACCTAATATTATACAGGGTACTTTATTTGTAGTATGGGCAGTAATTGGACTGCCATCTTCTTCATCTATTAGTTCTTCTGCATTTCCATGGTCTGCAGTAATAAACATTTTTCCATCTCTTTTTAAAACTTCATCTACTATTTCACCTAAACATTCATCTACTGTTTCTACCGCCTTTACAGCCGCATCAATATCCCCAGTATGGCCTACCATATCTGGATTTGCAAAGTTTAATATTATTAAATCATATTTATCCATTTCTAGTCTTTTTATTACTTCTTCTTTTACATCATAAGCACTCATTTCTGGTTTTAAATCGTAAGTCGCTACCTTTGGCGAAGGAATAAGAACTCTGTCTTCATTTTCATAAGGTTTTTCTATTCCTCCATTAAAGAAGAAAGTAACATGGGCATATTTTTCAGTTTCTGCAATTCTTAATTGATTATATCCTAATCCACTTAAATATTCACCTAAAGTATTTTTTGCAAATACCGGTTTAAATGCTATAGTTACATTTTCTATAGTATCATCATATTGGGTCATAGTCATAAAGACTGTGTTTACTTTTTTCTCTCTCGAAAAACCTTCAAAATCTTCATCTACAAAAGCCCTAGTTATTTGTCTTGCTCTATCTGGTCTAAAATTAAAAAATATTATAGAATCATTATTTTCTACAGTAGCTACAGGTTTATTATTTTCCTTTATTACCGTAGGGACTACAAACTCATCTGTTACTTTTTCTTTATAAGATTTGGCCACTGCATCCACGGCTGAGCTTTCTTCATTACCCACACCTATAGTCATAGCATCATAGGCTTTTTTAGTTCTATCCCATCTTTTATCCCTGTCCATAGCATAATATCTTCCAGATACCGTTGCTATCTTTCCTACTCCTATCTCTTCTGCTTTTTCTTCAAGTTTTTCTAAGGATTTTATACCACTGGTAGGTGATACATCTCTTCCGTCTAAAAATGCATGTATATAAACTTTATTTAAACCATGCTTTTTAAACATTTCAAGTAAAGCATATAAATGTTCTTCATGACTATGGACTCCACCTGGAGAAACTAATCCTATAACATGAATACTAGTATTTTTTTCTTTAGCATTTTCTATAGTTTTCAAAATAGCCTTATTTTCAAAAAAGTCTTTATCTTCAATGGATTTATTTATTCTAGTAAAATCTTGATAAATAACTCTTCCAGCACCAATGTTTAAATGGCCTACCTCAGAATTTCCCATTTGGCCTTCAGGAAGTCCTACTGCCATTCCACTTGCTTTCAATTGGGTATTTGGATAAGTTTTTAAAATTTTATCATAGTTTGGCGTATCTGCTAAGGAAATAGTATTACCTTTATAATTTTTTCCCACGCCCCATCCATCAAGTATCATAAGCATTACCGGTTTTTTTACCATAATTTTTGCCTCCATTTAATAATTGATAAGACTTAAAAAATCATCCTTTTTTAGACTAGCACCGCCAACTAAGGCACCATCGATTTCATCTTCTGCCATTAATTCCTTTATATTAGCTGGTTTAACACTACCACCGTATAATATTCTAATATTATTTTTTAAGTCTTTATTGTATATATCCCCAAGAATATTACGTATAAACCCTAACATAGTATTGGCATCTTTACTGGAAGCAGTTTTTCCTGTGCCTATTGCCCAAATAGGTTCATAAGCAATAACTATATTTGAAGCATCTTCTTCACTTATTCCTTCTAAAGCATTTTTTATTTGTTCTCCTACTATATCTTCTTCTATTCCCTTTTCCCTTTCTGCTAGAGTTTCACCTACACATAATATCGGTTTTAATCCATGATTTAATACTGCTTTTACCTTCTTATTTACTATTTCATCTGTTTCATTAAAATATTGTCTTCTTTCAGAGTGACCTATTATTACATATTCCACTCCTATATTTTTAAGCATTAGTGGAGATATTTCTCCAGTATAAGCACCGCTATCTTCCCAATGGACATTCTGTGCCCCTAATTTTATATCTGTGTCTTCTATAAGCTTTTTTACTTCAGTTAAGTTTACATAAGGTATACAAAGTACAGCTTCTACATCTTTGTCTCTTTCTTCATTCTTTATATCTTTAACCAATTCTAAAGCTTCATCTAACGTTTTATTCATCTTCCAATTTCCAGCAATCATAGGTATTCTCATTAAAAAATCCTCCTTACTTATTACTAATAGCCGCTATACCTGGTAGAGCCTTTCCTTCCAAAAATTCTAAAGAAGCTCCTCCTCCAGTAGATATATGAGTCATTTTATCTTGGAAACCTGCTTTTTCAACTGCTGATGCACTATCTCCACCACCAACTATAGTTATACCATCTGTTTCAGCCATGGCTTTAGCTATTGCATCTGTTCCTTCTTTAAAGTTTGCCATTTCAAACACTCCTACAGGCCCGTTCCATACTATAGTTTTACTTTTTCTTATTGCGTCTGAGAATAATTTAATAGTTTCTTCTCCAATATCCATTCCCATCATATCTACAGGTATTTCATCACTTTTAACAGTCTTAAATTTAGTATCATTTTTAAATTCTTTTGCAACAACTATATCTAATGGTAATAATAACTCTACTCCTTTTTCTTCTGCTTTTTTCATTAATTCTCTAGCTAAATTTACTTTATCCGCTTCAAGTATGGATTCTCCAACTTCTAAACCTTTTGCCTTTAAGAAGGTGTAGGACATTCCACCACCTATTATTATACTATCAACTTTATTTATTAAATTTTCTATTACTCCTATTTTGTCGGAAACTTTTGCTCCTCCTAATATAGCTAAGAAAGGTCTATCTGGATTATCTAAAGCTTTACCCATTACTTCAATTTCTTTCTGTACTAAAAATCCTACTGCAGATGGTAAAAATTTAGATACTCCTACATTTGAAGCATGGGATCTATGAGAAGTTCCGAAAGCATCATTTATGTATAACTCACCTAAAGATGCTAATTTTTTAGCAAATTCTTCATCATTTTCCTTCTCTTCTTTTCTAAATCTAGTATTTTCTAATAATACTACCTCCCCATCTTCCATAGCATTTACAATACTTTCTACCTTTTCGCTAATTACATTGTTATCTTGTGCAAAAACTATTTCCTTCCCTAATAACTCTGATAGTCTTTTAGCTACTGGTTCCAATGAAAATTCAGGTTTTGCTTCTCCCTTAGGTCTTCCTAAATGAGACATAAGAATTGCCTTACCATTGTTTTTTAAAATATGTTCAATAGTTGGCAAAGAACTTCTAATTCTTCTATCATCAGTTATATTTCTATCTTCATCCATTGGAACATTAAAATCACATCTAACTAATACTTTTTTCCCATTTAAATTTAAATCTTCTATAGATTTTTTATCTATCATATTACCACCTCTTTGTTAATAATATTGGATTAAAACCGGTCCTGACATAACAAGACCGGTTTTAAATTATTATTTATTAGCAATATATCTAACTAAGTCTACTACTCTACAAGAATATCCCCATTCGTTATCATACCAAGATACTACTTTAACCATATTATCAATAACCATAGTAGATAAACCATCAACAATTGATGAACGTGGATCTTTTCTATAGTCAATAGATACTAATGGTTCTTCTGAGTACCCAAGTATTCCTTTCATTTTTCCTTCGCTAGCTTCTTTAAATGCTTTATTAACTTCTTCTACTGTAACTGGTTTTTCAACTTCGAATGTTAAGTCTACTATTGAAACTGTTGGAGTTGGAACTCTCATTGCAAATCCATTTAATTTTCCTTCTAATTCAGGTAAAACTAATGCAACTGCTCTTGCAGCTCCTGTAGTAGTTGGAATAATTGATTCTGCAGCCGCTCTAGCTCTTCTTAAATCTTTATGTCTTTTATCTAATATTTGTTGATCATTTGTATAAGCGTGTACAGTTGTCATAAGTCCTTTGTTTATACCAAATTTGTCTAACACTACTTTAGCAACTGGCGCTAAGCAGTTAGTTGTACAGGATGCATTGGATATAATATTATGGTTTTCTGGATCATAATCTTCATCATTGACTCCCATAACTATTGTAATATCTTCTTTTTTAGCTGGTGCAGTAACAATAACCTTTTTAGCTCCTGCTTTAATATGTTTTGATAAGCCTTCTTTGTCTCTAAAAGCCCCTGTAGAATCTATTACTAATTCTACTCCTAAGTCTTTCCATGGAATTTCTTCTGGATTTCTATTTTCAGTTCTTTTGATTTTTTTGCCATTTACTATAAATCCATCTTCTACTGCTTCTAATTCCCCATTAAATTTGCCATAAAGACTATCATATTTTAATAAATGTGCTAAAGTATTAATATCTCCAGATGCATTTACAGATACTAATTCGATATCATCAAAATCCCCTTCCATGATGATTCTAAAAACATCTCTTCCTATTCTACCTAAACCATTAATACCAACTTTCATTGCCATAATATATCCTCCTTATACTTTTTTAATTTCTAAATATATTAAGCTACAATAATGTAGCATTTTAAACATTATTTAAAATTTTAAGGGCTGCACCTTCATCAGTAACTATAGTCATGTTCTTTCTAAAAGCTGTAACGGATAAAATTGCATCTGATTTAGCTTCCCCTCCTGCAACACCTATGACATGTTTAGTCTTTTTAAAATCTTCTAATGATATACCTACTGTCATAGATTCCCAAACTTGTTTACCTTCTGTATCAAAATAATGGCCAAAAGCTTCTGACACAGCACCTTTATCCATTATGCAATTAATGCTTTCATTGGATAATTTTCTTCTTTCTGCCATTACATCTGCTCTACCTATACCAAAAACCAATATATCCATTTTTCTTATTAACTCTAGGGTTTCCTTTACATCTTCTAATTTTAATAAAACTTCTAAAGTCTCTTTTTCTATGCTATCAGGTGCATGTAGTAATCTATAATTTCCATCTAATTTTTTAGCCAATTTAGCTGCTATACTATTGGCCTGAGTTTCAACATCCTTGCCTAAACCACCTCTAGCTGGAAGAACTAAAACATTATCCTTTGATTTTATCTTTGGCATTTCATCTGCTACCTGTGCCATTGTACTTCCACCAGTAATTCCAATTATATAGTCATCCTTAATAATTTTCTTTAAGTAAAGAGCAGCTGTTTTGCCAATATCTTTTAAAATTAAATCATTCTCATCACTATTGCCAGGTACAATTAATACATTTTCTACTTCTAGTAATTTCTCCATTTTTCTTTCTAATTCACTTAAGCCTTTTACTTTATGGATTACTTCTGTTAGGTCTTCTAAAAGATTCTTCCCTTCTTGTGTTACATACATACCCATAGGTTCTATACTTAAAAGCCCTTGTTCTTTTAAAATATTAACTTCTGTTCTAACAGTTCTTTCTCCCATATTTAAATTATTTGCTAAAGTTCTTCTTCCAATAGGTTGATTATAATTTATACCTCGGAGAATGTCATATCTCTTTTCCATAATGTCTAATATTTCTGGTACTATCTTTTTTTCTAATTCAATTATGTCTATCAAAACATACACCCCTTAGTTGAGCCTTTAACTCTTATTGTGTCAAATTACCTATAAATTATAACCAATTTTTAATAATGGGGCCTATGAAGTCCCGATGTGTCATTTTTGGCCCACAGTACCCAAAAAATATAACCTTATCTACCTACATTTCCATTATAAATTAAATTTACTTTTTTATCAAGGCATTTTAAATAAAAAACAACCTAATGTATATATTAGGCTGTCTAATATCTCTTTCGCAGTGTAGAAGATGGGATATTTAATTCATCCCTATATTTAGCTACAGTTCTTCTAGAAATTGAAATGCCTTTTCCTTTTAAGATATCTGTAATTTTTTGATCACTTAATGGCTTTTTTACATCTTCTTTTTCTATTAAATCTTTGATAATAGCTTTAATACTTATAGCAGAAACACTACCTTTATTACTAGAAACACCACTAGAAAAAAAATATTTTAATTCGAATAGACCATTAGGAGCTTGCATATACTTTCCATTGACTGCTCTACTAACTGTAGATTCATGGACATTTATATCCTCTGCTACTTCCTTTAAAGTTAAAGGCTTTAATGCTTTTTCACCCTTTTTAAAAAATTCCTCTTGATGTTTTAGTATAGATTTTACAACATTATATATAGTCATCCTTCTTTGTTCAATACTTTTTATTATCCACATGGCTGAGTTTAATTTTTCTTTTAGATATTCTGCTGTATTAGCATCTTTAGATTTAGTAATTAATTTTTTATAATATTTATTTATATTGAGTCTAGGAGCCGTTATATCATTTAATAAAATAACATACTCTCCATCTATTTCTCTTAAAATTATGTCAGGAGTAATATACTTAACATCTTTTTCTTCTTCTGAATACCCTCTTCCAGGCTTTGGTTCTAAAGTTTTAATTAAGTCACAAATTTCTTGTACCTCTTTTAATTCTATATCTAGTTTTTTTTATATGTTTTGTAATCTATTTTTAGCTATATCTTCTAAGTGATTTTCTATAACTTTATATATACTAGGCTTTTTTATCTTTTTCTCTTTTAATTGAATAATTAAACATTCTTTTAAATCTCTAGCTCCAACACCTACTGGATCAAGAGTTTGTATCCTATTTAAAACATTTTCTATATCTTCCTCTTCTAGGTTAAATTCTTGTCCAATTTCCCCCATTTCCCCTTTAAAATAACCATTTTCATCAACATAATCAACGAGTATCTCACCAATTTCAATATCTTTTTCATCCGTGAATATTAACTTTATTTGAACTAACAAATGTTCCTTAAGAGAAGGGGAATAACTTACAAAATTTTCATACGTATATTCTTTCTCATCTTTTTCATTTTGTGGTTTATAACTTATATCATCATAGTTTTCTATAACTTCTTCCCAATCTATTTCTTCATTTTCTTTTGATTGTTCTTCCACATTTTCCTGATTATCCTTTAATTCTTCCATTTCTAACAGTGGATTTTTTTCTATCTGATCCTCTAAATACTCATCTAATTCTAAACTAGTAAACTGTAACAGTTCTATAGCTTGTCTCAGTTCCGGTGTCATTTTTAATTTTTGCTCTTGTTTAAGAGTTAAATTATAACCTAGTTCCATAAAGTCCACTCCCTGTAAAAGGTTTTACTATCTAATAAATTATACTAATCCTTAACATATATTATACCAAAATTAAAGAAACAATACAAAATAAAATATGGTATACTAAAGTAGAATAGAGAATCAGAAAGCTTCCATGCTCATGAAGGGTTCATATGACTAATACTATGTTAACTATTCTCATCATACTTGTACCAGCATTATTAGCAGTTGGATTTGGAATATATTCTATTGCTGCATTTTTAAATAGGGAAAATACAAAATAAAAAAAGGTGAAATTCACCTTTTTTCATTTGACTATCCTTCTTGTTTTTCATATGGAATACCATTAGCCGATGGACCAGACACTCCTCCAACAAATCCCATAAGAACCAATATAGTTATTATATACGGAATCATAGCCAATATTTGAGATGAAACTGGAATATTGGTTCCTCCTAAATATACTACTAATCCTTGAGCAAATCCAAAAAATATACATGCTGCCAAGGAGCCTTGGGGAGTCCATTTCCCAAATATCATTGCTGCTAAGGCGATAAACCCTTGTCCAGCTACTAATGAAGCTCTAAAATTAGAAACTATAGCCAAACTCATAGCAGCTCCACCAAATCCTGCAAAAATTCCTGATATAATAACGCCCAAATACTTTACTTTAAAAACATTTACACCAAGTGTATCTGCTGCCCTTGGATGTTCTCCTACTGCTCTAATTCTCAATCCAATCTTAGTTTTATATAGTACAAACCACACAATTAACGCCAATAAAAAGGCTAAATAAACTGTTGCATAATGATTAAATAAAGCGTCTAAAAATGAACCTTTAGCAAATACCCCATTAAGAGGTCTAGGCATCTTGTGATTTAAATCTATAGGTAAAGTGTGTGTGGCTCCGTCAAAGAATATTCTACTTAAAAATAATGCTAATCCTGGCCCTAAGAAATTAATAGCTACTCCAGATATTACCTGATCAGCCGCTAAAGACACAGAAGCAATAGCATGAAGAAGTGCCATAATTCCTCCTGCCAGCCCTGCCGCTAAAAAAGCTAACCAAGGATTCTTTGTAAAATATCCTACTGTTGCTCCAACAAAGGCACCCATAGTCATCATACCTTCCAATCCAATATTGACGACTCCTGCATTTTCAGACATTACCCCTCCTAATGATGTGAATATTAGAGGCGCAGCATACATTAAACTAATATTAATAATAATACCTAGACTACTCAGAAGCTTCAACTTCTCCACCTCTCTTTCTCGTTTTCCTTGCTCTAAATATTTCTATCAATTTTGGTATGGCTATGAAGAATACTATTGAACCAATCATAATATCTATTACTTCAGATGGTGCACCCATTGCAGGTTGTATCTTTTGACCTCCATATTTTAAAGAACCAAATAATAAACCAGCAAAAATACAACTTATAGGATTATTTCCAGCTATTAAAGAAACTGCTATACCATCAAATCCATAACCTTCCATTGCAGCTAATATTGCAATTTCATGGGAGACTCCTAATACATGTAAAGCTCCTGCTAATCCAGATATACCTCCCGCTATCATCATTGATTTAACCATATTCTTATTTACATCTATACCACCATATTCGGCAGCATTTTTATTATGACCTACCGCTCTTAATTCATAACCTGAAGTAGTATTTTCAATAATATATTTAATTAAAAAAGCAACGGCTATAGCTATTACAATTCCCCAGTTAAAAGGTGTTTTTAATATATCACCTAAAAACTCATTGTTAACAATCCATGCTTTACCGGCTTCTGTAGTTTTCCATTTTGCTAATATCTGAATATTTGCTGTTTCTAGTATTCTTTGAGATGCATCTTTATTAGGTCTTTTAAACTTATCCCAAAGAACAAAGAAGTTATTAGAATAAAAAGCTATCCAGTTTAACATTATTGTTGAAATAACCTCATTAATTCCAAATTTAGATTTAAGAAGTCCTGCTATTCCACCCCATATTGCTGCAGCTAAAACCCCTGCTGCTATAGCAACTATAACGTGGATTATAGGAGGTAACTTCCAAAAATATCCTACTAACGCTGCTGCTATTGTCCCTACTATAAATTGACCTTCTGCCCCAATATTAAATAAACCTGTTCTAAAAGCGAAGGCTACAGATATACCCGTAAGTATTAATGGAGTAGAACGTATTATAGCCCAAACTACGTATCTTGGATTTCCAAATATACCTTTTATCATAATACTATAAGCTTCTATAGGATTAAAACCTGTGATTAACAATATTATAGCCCCTACTAATAAACCTATAAGTATAGATATAAGGGTAAATTTTAGTCTATTTTGCTTCACTATCTGCACCTCCTCCAGCCATTAGATATCCTAATTTGTTTTCATCTGCATCTTTTCTATCTAATATTTTTACAATTTTACCATTATAAATTACAGCTATCCTATCGGAAAGATTGAGTATTTCATCTAATTCAAAAGACACAAGTAAAACAGCCTTACCTTTATCCCTTTGTTCAACTAAATATTTATGAACAAACTCAATGGCTCCAACATCAAGTCCTCTAGTGGGTTGAGCCGCTACTAAAACATCTGGATCATTAGAAATTTCTCTGGCAACTATTACTTTTTGTTGATTGCCTCCAGATAGAGATTTAGCTAGCATACTTTCTTCTTTTGGTCTAACATCAAAACTATCAATTAGTTTTTTTGCATAGTTATTAATCTCTTTATGATTTAATTTTCCTTTTTCTGAAAAAGGTTTTTTATAATAATTCTCCAATATCATATTTTCGGCTACACTAAAATCTAATACTAATCCTCTATCCTGCCTATCCTCTGGAATATTACTTAGACCACTTTCAATTATTTCTTTTGGATTTAGATTTGTTATTTCCTTACCATTTAATATAACCTTTCCTTCCTCAATTTCTCTTAATCCTGTTATACCTTCTATGAGTTCAGATTGACCATTTCCATCTACTCCTGCTAT
>Ga0079226_10002592_pt1 | contig 13975 bp, 12 predicted proteins | sample Poulit2014_FD_76345 | JGI IMG/M metagenome (GOLD analysis project Ga0079226, IMG submission 76345) | Agricultural soil microbial communities from Georgia to study Nitrogen management - Poultry litter 2014 | ecosystem: Environmental > Terrestrial > Soil > Agricultural land | place: USA: Georgia... | reverse complement strand
TAGGACGAGACTCCAGTGAAATTACAATCATAGCTGTGACAAAATATGTTACAATAGAACGAACAGAAGAAGCTATTCGAGCAGGAATCACACATATTGGTGAAAACCGCGCTGAACAATTTATTGAAAAGAAACAAAACATTCACGAAGAAGCAACGTGGCATTTTATTGGAACGTTGCAGTCGAGAAAAGTGAAAGATATTGTTCATGAAGTGGATATGATTCATTCCCTCGATCGTATTTCTGTAGCGAATCAAATTGAAAGACGGGCTACAGAAGCGGTTGATTGCTTCATTCAAGTGAATGTAAGTGGTGAAGAATCAAAACATGGCTTACAACCGAATGAAGTTGAGGATTTTATTGACGAATTAAGCTCATATGAGAAGGTAAGAATTGTTGGCTTAATGACAATGGCGCCACATGTAGAAGACGAAGCGGTTATTCGACAAACATTTCAGCAATTAGCTCAGCTTAGAGATACGATTCAAGCGAAACAAGAACCACATGCTCCATGTAACTATTTATCCATGGGGATGAGTAATGATTACAAAATTGCTATTGAAGAAGGGGCAACACACATTCGAATTGGATCGAAATTAGTAGGATCATAATCCAAAAGGTGAGGTGAAAATGATGGGATTTGGAAAAAAGTTTCGTTCATTATTTAGTGTAGATGACACCTATGAATACGTGGATGAGGAAGTAGATGAACGTTCACTCGAGGAACAATCCACAGATAAAGAAAATGTTGTGAAGTTCACCGGTATGAAACATGCAACATCCAAAGTGGTCTTGTGTGAACCACGTTCATACAGTGAAGCACAGGCCATTGCAGATAATATTGTAAATAGACGTTCAGTCGTCATTAATTTAGAACAAGTACATCATGATCAAGCGAAAAGAATTGTTGACTTTTTAAGTGGTACTGTATATGCAGTTGAAGGTGACATTCAAAAATTAGGATCACAAACTTTTTTATGTACACCTGATAATGTAGAAGTTTCAGGAGCGATTCGTGAGACGTTAGAAGAACCAGACGATTTTAATAAAGGATGGTAATAATGAATGTTGACGTTTAAAATTTATCAAACATTAAGTTTAGCCCTATCATTATACACATGGGGTATGTTCATTTATATTCTCATGTCTTGGATACCTGGGGCGAGAGAATCTGCTGTAGGAGAAGTGTTTAGCAAACTGTATGAACCTTTTTTAGAGTTCTTTCGAAAAGTCATCCCACCACTCGGTATGATTGACATTTCTCCTTTAGTCGCAATTATTCTTCTTAATATTGCGAATCGGGGATTGGCACAGGTGTTTATTACGTTTTTTAACTTATAAAGGTGTGAAATGGTGAGTATTTATCAACATTTTCGTGAAGAAGAGCATTCATTTATCGACCAGGTCCTTACGTGGAAAGAAGCGGTAGAGCGTTCCTATATAACGAAACAATCAGATTTTCTTGACCCAAGAGAACAACATATTGCTCAGTCTATTTTGGGTAAGAATAATGAAGTTATCCATTGGGGTATGGATGGTGGCGTTGAAAATGCAGAGCGAAAACGACTCATGATTCGTCCGTTTTATGAATCTCTTGACAGAGACGTCTATTCGTGTGAATTACTGCAAGCAACATACAACGAAAAGTTTATGTCCCTTTCCCATAGAGACGTGCTAGGTGCATTTTTGTCCCTAGGCTTGGACAGAAGTAAACTGGGTGATGTTCATGTGGCTGATGGAAAGATTCAAATGATCATTGCTGCAGAAATTAGTCCATATATATTAGCTAATTTTACCTCTGTAAGGAAGGCCAACGTTACCTTTGAAACAAAAGATTTATCCTCTTGGAGTGGGCAACAAGAAGAATGGATGTATGCTGATAAAGTAATTTCATCCAAACGATTAGATGTAGTTGTAAAAGAAATGTATCATATCCCTAGAAAAGAAGCGGTTCAATACATTCAAAGGAAATTGGTACGCGTGAACTTTAAAGTAGTAGAAGATCCAGCTTTTGAGGTGGAAGAAGGAGACCTTTTTTCTGTTCGTGGAAAAGGCAGAGGCTTCTTACAAAGAATCCATGGGAAAACACGAAAAGACAGGTTGCGAATTACTGTAGGACTGTTAAAATAGGTATAATCTATTGAATATATCATAACGAAGGAATAAGGAGGTGGCCATTGTGCCATTATCACCACTTGACATTCATAATAAAGAGTTTACGAAAAGCTTCCGTGGCTATGATGAAGACGAGGTCAATAGTTTTTTAGACCAAATTATAAAAGATTACGAAATAACAATTCGTGACCGCAATGAATTGGAACAAAAGGTAAAAGAGTTAGAGGAGAAAATTGGTCATTTTTCTAATATTGAGGATACATTAAATCGGTCGATTTTAGTTGCTCAAGAAACTGCTGAGGAAGTGAAGAGCAATGCTCGTAAGGAATCGAAACTTATTATTAAAGAAGCTGAAAAAAATGCAGATCGAATTGTAAATGAAGCATTAAGTGAAACAAGACAAATTTACTTGGAAAATGAAGATGTGAAAAAGCAAGCTAAAGTATTTAGAACCCGTCTAAAGATGTTAATTGAAGCACAGTTAGACCTGATAGGATCTGAAGATTGGGAGCATCTTTTTGAAGAAGCAGAAGATGAAGCAGAACAAGAGGCTGAAATGGTCGAGTAATGTATCATTGATAAATGCATCACAATTTCTTGACGGATTCAGTGCGTTTACATATAATTCATATAAAGAAGTTGCATGATTACACATATTACCTTAAATTGTATATGTTTATGATGATAGAGATATGCTAAAAATGTTCACTAGCACAAGCGATTCAGGAACCGGTGAGAGCCTGATCTAGTTCTTTTTAGATGATCCCTCTGGAGTATCCAATTCGAACGATTGTTTTTAGTAGAATGGACGTCTGTTCACGTTATGAACATGCTGAGTGTAAGTCACGTTTTTTTAGTTGAACTTATAAGGGTGGTATAACGAGTCTTCTCGTCCCTTTAGGGATGAAGGGGGCTTTTTTTGTACGTATAAATGATAGGAGGATGTATCAATGGAATACAAAGAAACATTACTAATGCCAAAAACGAAATTTCCAATGCGAGGAAATTTACCAAATAAAGAACCCGTTCGCAGAGACCAGTGGTTTGAGGACAAGGTGTATGAAAAAGGTCTAGAGAAGAATAAAGACAATCCTTCATATATTTTGCATGATGGACCTCCATTCGCCAATGGTGATTTACATGCTGGACATGCTCTTAATAACATTTTAAAAGATTTTATTACTCGTTATAAGTCCATGACAGGTTTTTATGCACCAATTATTCCAGGGTGGGATACACATGGACTACCAATTGAAACAGCTTTAACTAAAAATAAAAAAGTAAAACGAAGTGAAATCTCTGTTGCGGAATTTAGACGTTTATGTGCTGAATATGCTTGGAAACAAATTGAACGTCAAAAAGAACAACGTATTCAGTTAGGTATGCGTGGTGACTGGGATCACCCATACATTACATTAACAAAAGATTATGAAGCTGCACAAATTCGTGTATTTGGAGAAATGGCTAAAAAAGGATTTATTTATAAAGGATTACGTCCTGTACATTGGTCACCATCTTCGGAATCAGCTTTAGCTGAGGCAGAAATTGAATACCATGATAAACGATCACCTTCGATTTATGTGAGTTTTGAGGTAACAGATGGAAAAGATCTTTTACAAGCAGGAGATAACATTATTATTTGGACAACGACTCCTTGGACGTTACCTGCGAACTTAGGAATCTCTCTACATCCAGATCTTGAATATAATGTTGTTGAAGTAGATGGAGAGCGCTACGTGATTGCCCATGATTTACTAGATGCGATTGCTAACGAATTAGATTGGGAAGATCCGGAAATTGTTCAATCATTCGTTGGTAAGAAGGCAGATCGCATTGTTGCCAAACATCCGTTTTATGATCGGGATTCCCTCGTTATGTTAGGAAACCACGTAACGATTGATGCAGGAACAGGATGTGTTCATACAGCACCAGGACACGGGGATGATGACTTTTACGTATGTAAAGAATACGGTATTGATCCGTTAAGTCCAGTGGACGACAAAGGATATTTAACAAGTGAAGCACCAGGGTTTTCAGGATTATTTTATGATGAAGCGAACAAACCGATTACTGAGCTATTAGAAGAAAAGGGTGCATTATTAAAACTTTCCTTTATTAAACACTCTTACCCTCATGACTGGCGCACGAAAAAACCGACGATCACTCGTGCTACATCTCAATGGTTTGCATCCATTAAAGCATTTAGAGATGAGATTTTAGCAGAAATTAAAGAAGTTGAATGGTTGCCTGCATGGGGCGAAACACGCATGTACAACATGTTTAGAGACCGTGAAGACTGGTGTATTTCTCGTCAACGTTCTTGGGGTGTACCAATTCCTGTATTTTATGCAGAAGATGGAACACCAATTATTACAGATGAAACGATTGCCCATGTTGAACAGTTATTTGCAGAACATGGATCAAATATTTGGTTTGAAAAAGATGCAATGGACTTATTACCTGAAGGATTTACACATCCGAATAGTCCGAATGGAACATTTACAAAAGAAGAAGATATTATGGACGTGTGGTTTGATTCAGGTTCATCTCATGAAGCGGTTCTTTGTCAACGAGAAGGACAGCGTCGTCCAGCAGATGTTTATTTAGAAGGTTCAGACCAATATCGTGGTTGGTTTAACTCTTCCCTTACGACATCTGTTGCAATATCAGGAAAAGCTCCGTATAAGAACGTGATTAGTCATGGAATGGTTTTAGATGGAAAAGGTAAGAAGATGAGTAAATCTTTAGGGAATATTATGCTTCCCTCTAAAGTGATTAAGCAATATGGTGCAGATATTTTACGCTTGTGGGTATCTTCTGTAGATTATCAAGGCGACGTTCGTATATCAGATGAAATCTTACGTCAAGTATCTGAATCCTACCGTAAAATTAGAAATACGTTCCGATTTATGCTAGGAAATATTGCTGATTTTGATCCTGCAGTAGATCGTGTTGCCCTTGAGGATTTAGAAGAAGTGGATCGCTATATGTATTACCGTTTACAGGGGCAAATTGATGCAGTGAGAGCATCTTATGAAAAATTTGAATTCTCATCAGTATATCATGATATCCATGATTTCTGTGCAGTAGAGCTAAGCTCGTTTTATTTGGATTTTGCTAAAGATATTTTATATATTGAAGCAAAAGATCATCATCGTCGTCGCAGTATCCAAACGGTTTACTATGATACATTAGTTGCACTTGTGCAATTACTCACTCCAATTCTTCCGCATACAATGGAAGAAGTTTGGGAGTATATTCCAGGAGATACAGAAGACTATGTGCAATTAACAACCATCCCTGAACCAACACAAGTGTATACAGATGATGTACAATTAGAAAAATGGCGTTTGTTTATGGAAGTAAGGGATGACGTATTAAAAGCACTTGAAGAAGCTCGAGATGAGAAGATGATTGGAAAATCATTAGAGTCAAAAGTAACACTCGTGCCAAAAACGAAGGAAATTGCAGATGTATTAGCATCGATTCCGTATCTACATCAAATGCTCATTGTATCTGAAGCAGAAGTTGCCGAAGAATGCGCCGAGGCAAAAGATTACAAACATGTAGCTGTTTTTGTTGAAAAACATGATGGTGAAGTGTGTGAACGTTGCTGGGTTTCAGCAAATACTGTAGGTGAAAATAAGAAGCATCCAACATTGTGCGTACGTTGTGCTGATGTTGTAGAAGAAAATTACGTATAATATGAAAAACTCCCTTATGTCGTTCATATAAGGGAGTTTTTGTGTGATTGACACTTTCACATCGTTAAATAAAGAAAAATGTGATAAACTACTATCAGTTAATGAATCACACAATACATATTTTAGGCTAGTTCATCCAACATGTAATGTTGCTGTAGCTTTTTAAAACAACATGTTGTATATGACATCGCTTGTTTTGATAATTATGCCATTCACTCAAGTGAATGAATGGCACAATATGTTGTGTGGACATAATATCGGAGGAAAATGAATGATTAAATATTACATAGTCGCGTTGATTGTAATTGGGATTGACCAATTTACAAAGTGGTTAGTTATTACAAAAATGGATATTTATGAGCAAATTCCCATAATCGATGGATTCTTTTATTTAACCTCACATAGAAATGAAGGAGCCGCTTGGGGAATTTTGCAAGGGAAAATGCTATTCTTTTACATCATTACGCTTATTGTAGTTGTTGGATTGATTTATTATATGCAGAGATATGCAATGAATTTTACATTGTTAGCCATTTCTTTAAGCCTTGTTCTTGGTGGTGCGATTGGAAACTTTATTGATCGACTGTTCCGTAAAGAGGTTGTAGATTTTCTTGACTTTATTATTTTTACATATGATTACCCTATTTTCAATATAGCAGATTCTGCATTGGTCGTTGGGGTCATAGGTCTTCTCATTGCTACTTTATTTGAAGAGAAATTAACAGGAAAGAAATCATCATGAGTATACATAAACAATTGATTGAACAAGAGCATATTGGTTTGCGTTTGGATAAAATAATGTCTTTTTATGATGCATCTATCTCAAGGTCACAAGCACAAAAACTGATTCGAGAAGGGAGCATTTTAATCAACAATCAGCAAGTAAAGCAGAATTATGTCTGTAAAAAAGATGATATTTTGTCATGGTCCATCCCTGAGGAATCTATTAGGGAGATTGTTGCTGAGGATATCCCTTTACATGTGGTATATGAAGATGATGCAGTTATCGTTCTAAACAAAGAAGTAGGCATGGTTGTTCATCCAACACACCATCAATTAACTGGGACACTTGTCAACGGGCTTTTACATTATACGGATGATCTTGGAAATAAGAATTCTGAACGCCCTGGAATTGTCCATCGATTGGATAAAGATACGAGTGGATTAATGGTAGTTGCTAAGACTGACCAAGCTTTACAAACCCTCATGCAATCTTTTCAAACGCGTAAAGTTAAGCGCACATATGAAGCTCTTGTTCATGGTGTCATTGAACATGACAAAGGTGTTATTGAAGCACCTATTGGCAGACATCCTGTGAAACGTCTACAAATGGCTGTCCATGACGATGGAAGGTATGCTAAAACACATTTTCAAGTTTTAAATAGAACAAATGCTTATACGCATGTTGCTTGCCAATTAGAAACAGGTCGTACCCATCAGATTCGTGTACATATGGAATACATACAACATCCTATTGTGCATGATCCTTTATATGGAAGTACATTTGATCAGGGCAAAAAAGGGCAGATGTTATTTGCTAGTGAACTTGGTTTTAATCATCCATTGACAAAGGAGTGGATGGAATTCTTTGTTCATCCACCACGTTGGTTTGAAGGGGAACAACATAAGCTAGGATTTAAATAATATTCATGTAGACCTTTAAGAAATCCTTTGAGGACAGAAAATGGGTTGACTTTAGGTATAACCCCGTGTATGATTAAATACAATCAAATATGTTCTTTTAATCTAGTCCTGTGAGGCTAAAAAAGAAGCGTGTCTATACGTATGGGATAAGAATGCTACTATACGTATGTACAAAAATGCCCTTTTTCCTCTTGGAAGAAGGGCATTTTTCATGAAAAAGAACATACTAGCATAAGGAGGTTGCATCTATGGATATGAAAAAGATTGTGTTAGATGATCAAACGATTGACCGGACATTAACACGAATGGCTCATGAAATTGTTGAAAAAAACAAAGGGGTAGCACATGTCATTCTTGTAGGAATTAAAACAAGAGGTGTGCCGATAGCTGAACGCCTTCAACAAAAAATCAAACATATTGAGGGAGTAGATGTTCCAATAGGTGAGCTGGATATTACTTTATATCGTGATGATTTATCCAAAGAAAGCTCATTGGACGAGCCTGAACTAAAAGAAACGAATATTTCTGTAGATGTAAATGGTAAGACTGTTATTCTCATAGATGATGTTCTTTATACAGGTAGAACGGTTCGTGCGTCACTTGATGCTGTAATGGATATCGGTAGACCAGAATTTATCCAACTTGGAGTCTTAGTGGATAGAGGACATAGAGAATTACCTATTCGTGCAGATTATGTTGGAAAAAATGTTCCAACATCAAATAAAGAAGTCATTTTTGTACAATTAAAAGAAACGGATCAAATAGATCAAGTAAGTATCTATGAAAAAAGTAAATAACAACCTTTAATTAAGTCCAGAGAGGCTTAGAAGGTGGCTAATTAGACCCATGTACACATACATGGATTCTCTTTGCGACCTTTTGCAAAGAGTTTTTTTATGGAGATTTTTTATATGAAGATGGAGGAATGGGAATGAACAACGATGAAATGATTATGGATGTACATGAAGTACCTAAGTTTAGACAATGGTTTTTATTAAGTGTTCAACATCTTTTTGCAATGTTTGGAGCGACAATATTAGTCCCGCATTTAACGGATCTCCCAGTATCTGTAGCATTGATTTCAAGTGGGCTTGGAACAATTGTATATCTATTCATTACACGTGGTAAAGTACCTGCATATTTAGGTTCTAGTTTTGCATTTATTAATCCAATCATTATTGTGTCTGTAGCATCAGGTCCAGAAGGTGCAATGATTGGAGGATTTTTAGCAGGTGCATTATATGGTGTAATTGCTCTAGGATTACACACATTAGGTGTCCAGTGGTTAATTAATTTATTACCTCCGGTTGTTGTTGGACCTGTTATTGCTGTCATTGGATTAGGACTTGCACCAGTAGCCATTGATATGGCTATGTATGTACCGAATATCGAAGAACAAATATATAGCGGTACACATGTACTCGTTGCGGTAGTAACACTTGCTGCAACAGTCATTGCAATGATGTTTTTAAGAGGATTTTTTGGAATTATCCCTATTTTAATAGGTATTATTGTAGGATATGTGTTTGCCTTAACGCAAAAGATTGTTGATACAACAGGGATAGTGTTGGAATGGGAACGAATAACATCAGTTTCGTCTGTAGGTGAGTTTTTCACTGCAATTTTTCATAAGCCAGATTTTCTCATCCCTTTCGTCCATTATTCACCGATAGAAGTATTTAATTGGGATATTGTATTTATTATGGTGCCGATTGCCTTAGTAACGATCTCTGAACATATTGGAGACCAAATGGTTTTATCCAAGGTAATTGGACGAAATGTTATTAAAGACCCAGGGTTACATAAGTCAATTCTTGGTGATGGGATAGCAACGATGATTGCTTCATTCATTGGTGGTCCACCAAACACAACGTATGGTGAAAATATCGGTGTGCTAGCCATTACACGTGTATTTAGTGTTTTTGTTATAGGAGGAGCAGCTGTGCTCGCTATACTATTTGGATTTACGGGTCTGATTACAGCATTGATTAGTTCGATTCCACAAGCGGTCATGGGTGGTGTATCCATCTTATTATTTGGTATCATTGCATCAAATGGTTTACGGATGTTAATCGATAATCAAATCGATTTAAACAATAAACGAAATTTAATTATTTCCTCAGTGATTTTAGTTGTAGGTATAGGCGGAGCATACATTGACATTAGTGAAAATGTTCAAATTGCAGGGATGGCATTATCTGCAATCATTGGTGTAGTATTAAACCTTGTTCTACCAGGTAGAGAGAAAGCTGATAAACATGAAGAGGAAGACCTCTTTACAGATTCTCAGGAATAGTCAAGGAGGATGGATATGGAGCACTTTTTTTCAGTAGATCAATTAAGTATTGAAGCAATTTATTCGTTGTGTGAGCAAGCGAAACAATGTAAGAAACAGGAAATGCGTATTTCTGAACAAATATTTGCAGGTAATGTATTTACAGAACCAAGTACTCGGACGAAATTAAGTTTTACATTTGCTCAGAGAAAACTAGGCTTAGATGTACTAGAGGTAGACGGGATTCAATCTAGTATTGTTAAAGGAGAATCACTAGAAGATACTGTAATAACCTTAGAAGCTATAGGAGCAAATCTGTTAATTATTCGAGATGGATCCAATGAGTGGATGGAGGAGCTGCAAGATAAAGTCTCGATTCCTATGATTAACGCTGGTGCAGGAACAGCTGAACATCCGACACAATGTATGTTAGATGTGTTCACATTATATGAAGAGTTTGGCAGTTTTGAAGGATTACATGTTGTTATTGCAGGTGATGTCAAACATAGTCGTGTGGCACATTCCAATATTCGTACATTGCAGCGACTTGGTGCAAACGTGTATACGAGTTGTGCAGAATCCTTTGTAGATGAAACATTGAATGTCCCAAACATTTCAATGGATGAAGCTGTAAAAGTAGCGGACTGTTTAATGCTTCTTAGAATTCAACATGAACGTCACCAAGGAGAAGATGCAGAAACAAATGATTATTTACAAGAGTTTGGTTTAACCATTGATCGAGAGCAACAAATGAAACAACATAGTATTATCATGCACCCTGGACCAGTCAATAGGGGTGTTGAAATAGATGGTTCACTAATGTATGGAAATCGTTCTAGATTGAAACAACAAATTCAAAATGGCGTATATATGCGGATGTCAATCATGTTATATATGCTAAAAAAATGGGGGATTATTCATGAGTCTATTATTAACGAACGCACAGTATGTGAACAGTAACAACGAATGCAAGCCATGTGAAGTATTTATTAAGGATGGCAAAATTGCAAGCATCGGTTTATCGTTAAATCAAGAAGCAGATCGTGTAATTGACTGTAAAGGAACATTGATTAGTCCAGGATTTGTAGATGTACACGTTCATTTAAGAGAGCCTGGTGGTGAACATAAAGAAACGATTCGTACAGGAACCGAATCCGCAGCTCGAGGCGGCTTTACAACAATTTGTTCCATGCCAAACACAAATCCCGTTCCAGATAATGTAGAAACATTAGATAACATTCTACATACCATTGAGTCGTCTGCTGTAGTACGTGTTCTTCCATATGCAGCAATTACGAAAAATTTGGAAGGAACGACGCTGTCAGATATTAAAGCATTAGCAGAAAAGTCGATTGCCGGCTTTACAGATGATGGAGTTGGTATTCAAACGGCAGGACTTATGTACGAAGCAATGAAAGAAGCAGCAGCAAACAATCGACCAATTGTTGCCCATTGCGAAGATAACTCTCTTCTGTATGGTGGAGCGGTGCACTACGGTGAAGTGAGTGAACGCATGAATATACCTGGCATTTTATCTTTAAGTGAATCTGTCCATATTGCCAGAGATGTTTTACTAGCTGAAGCGACTGGTTGCCACTACCATGTATGTCACGTAAGTACGAAGGAATCGGTCCGAGTGATTCGGGACGCAAAGAAAGCTGGTATTCATGTCACTGCTGAAGTATCACCACACCATTTATTATTAAATGAAACGGATATTACTGAAAATGATGCAAACTGGAAAATGAATCCACCTCTACGTAGTAAAGAGGATCAAAATGCATTACTTGAAGGATTGCTTGATGGTACGATTGATTTTATTGCAACAGACCATGCTCCACACACGAAGGATGAGAAAAGTGTCGGAATTGAACAAGCACCTTTTGGGATTGTCGGTTTAGAAACAGCGTTTACGCTCATGTATACACATTTTGTAAAAACAGGTGTAATGACTCTTCATCAATTAATCGACTTTATGGCAACAAAGCCAGCACAAGTCTTTAACTTACCATATGGAACGCTAGAAGTTGGACAAAGTGCAGATATTACATGTGTAGATGTAACTGCTGAGCACGAAATTAATAAAGCGGACTTCGTATCAAAAGGAATAAACACACCTTTTGATGGATGGAAATGTGTCGGACGCCCCGTGCGAACAATTGTTGCCGGAAAAGTTGCTTATGAGGAGGAGACCCATGCATAATGCAAAACTTGTGTTAGAAGATGGCACAGAATTTTATGGGAATGCATTTGGATCAGAGATGATCCAAACGGGAGAAGTAGTTATTCAAACAGGAATGACTGGGTACCAAGAAGTCCTTTCAGATCCAGCACATGCAAATCATATAGTTGTCATGTCCTACCCACTCATTGGTAATTACGGGCTCAATCATGACGATTTTGAATCAATAGATCCGGCAGTGAAAGGATTAATTGTTCGTGAAAAGTGTAATCATCCATCGAATTTCAGGTCAACGGAATCCTTGGAATCTTACACGAAAGTGAATCAAATTCCTGCTATTGAAGGCATTGATACTCGTAAATTAACGAGACATATCCGCCAGCATGGTTCGATGAAAGGAATCATTGCTCCTTCCACTATGGAATTGAATGAAGCAATTTCATATATGTCTGATACGAATGAAGAACCTTCATATGTTCGTTCGCTATCAACAGTAAAACCTTACGTAGTTCCGGGGCGTGGGAAGCGTATCGTGCTAATCGACTTAGGGTTAAAACACGGAATTTTACGTTCTCTTACAAAAAGACATTGCCACGTAACTGTTGTTCCATATAATTATGCGGCTGAAGATATTGCTCGATTGCATGCTGATGGGATGATTATATCTAATGGTCCAGGGCTTATGAAAGATATTCGATCTGTTGTACAAATGATTCAATCATTTATGAATAGAACTCCACTATTTGGAATTGGATTAGGTCATCTTGCCATTGCACAAGCATGTGGAGCAAAAGTTGAAAAGTTATCTACTGGTCGTTACGTGACAGGATTGCCTGTAACAGACGTAGAAAAGAAGACTACACACTTTACTTCCATGCATCAGACAGAAGCAGTTATTGAATCGTCTATTGAAAGTACCCCACTTGAAATTACTGAACGTGTATCTGAAGACGGATCGATTGCAGGGTTACGTCATCAATCATTGCCGATTTGTTCAGTCCAATACAATCCGGAAAGTGCACCAGGTCCGGAAGAGTCTAGTTATTTATTTGATGCATTTTTAACGTCCTGCACAAAAATTCATACTTCATAAGGAGAGAGACGAATGCCTAAAAACGAATCGATTCAGAAAATACTAGTTATTGGTTCGGGACCTATTGTCATCGGACAAGCAGCGGAATTTGATTATTCGGGTACACAAGCGTGTCAAGCACTTAAAGAAGAAGGATATACTGTTGTACTGGCGAACTCGAACCCAGCAACGATTATGACGGATCATACCTTTGCAGATCAAGTGTATATGGAACCACTGACGATTGAATTTTTAACGAAAATCATTCGTAAGGAACGGCCAGATGCACTACTACCAACTCTTGGTGGTCAAACAGCATTAAACTTAGCTGTGGAATTAGAAAAAACAGGCGTATTAGGTTCATACGGAGTGACATTACTGGGCTCAACATTAGATTCCATTGAAAAAGCTGAAGATAGGGATTTATTTCGTACATTAATGAATGAATTGAATGAACCGGTTCCTGAAAGTGCGATTATTACTACTGTTGATCAAGCCTTAACGTTTGTTCAAGAAGTCGATTATCCAGTCATCGTTCGCCCAGCATATACACTCGGTGGAACGGGTGGAGGGATGTGCTACAATGAAGACCAATTACGTGACATTGTACAAAATGGATTAGCATTATCCCCTGTACAACAATGTTTATTGGAAAAAAGCATTGCTGGAATGAAAGAAGTTGAATATGAAGTTATTCGGGATCATAAAGATCAAGCAATCGTTGTATGTAATATGGAAAACATTGATCCTGTAGGAATTCATACAGGAGACTCTATTGTAGTAGCACCGTCACAAACGTTAACAGACAGGGACCATCAAATGCTTAGAAACGCTTCCTTGAAAATCATTCGTGCGCTAAATATTGAAGGAGGTTGTAACGTTCAACTCGCATTAGATCCATATAGTTTTGATTATTACGTAATCGAAGTAAATCCACGGGTTAGCCGATCATCAGCTCTAGCATCTAAGGCAACGGGTTATCC
>Ga0079226_10002591_pt1 | contig 13976 bp, 20 predicted proteins | sample Poulit2014_FD_76345 | JGI IMG/M metagenome (GOLD analysis project Ga0079226, IMG submission 76345) | Agricultural soil microbial communities from Georgia to study Nitrogen management - Poultry litter 2014 | ecosystem: Environmental > Terrestrial > Soil > Agricultural land | place: USA: Georgia... | reverse complement strand
GATTCTTTTTTCACTTTTTTGCTTATCTTCCATGTGACATTTTCGAAAGAAAATAATCATATTTACAGTATTTGAGTGACTCAAGTCCTTAATATTAGTTATTCAGTAGCCCCTAATTAAAAGATTTAAAAACAAATTTTCGGTACCAAATGTTGTTGTCATATTACTATTCATGATGTTTTTAGCAATGATAGCAACATGGGTAGTCCCTTTAGGTAGTTATGAATGTGTGGAAGATACAGATGGAAATGCAGTTGTAGTGCCCGATTCGTGTACAGAAACTGAATCAACTCCGATTGGATTTTTCTCCTTATTTAAAGCGATCCCGGAAGGATTGACAGATGCAGGAATGATTGCCTGAACAATTTTTATAATTGGTGGCACCTGGCAAATGCTAAACACTACCGGAGCAATATCCATGGGGGTAGGGAAAATATCTGTATGTGTAGCTTTTGCAGCTTCATTAACTAATCCATTTACAGTTGGAATTGGTCAACAGATTGCCAATCTTCCATTGTATTCAGGGATTGGATTGGGATAATTCTGTGAAGGAAAAAGAATCACATACATATATTGGTTTTGTTCTTATAATAGCTTTTGGTGTTATAGTATATGGCGTTTTAAAACTTAATTGGCATATGTATGAAATTGGTGCCATATTCTTTATAGTCGCTTTTGTAAGCGGTCTAATTGATCGTATGTCTTTAGATGATATTACTAATGAATTTATAAAAGGAGCACAATCTGTTCTATTGGCTGCCCTTGTAGTAGGAATGGCTCGTGGAATTTTAATTATTGTGGAAAGTGGCGGGATCATTGATACTGTTATTTTAGGTTTTTTTTGGCATTAATACAAAGTTTACCTTATGAAATAAGTGTTATCGGTTTCTTTTTAGCTCAGTCAGTTTTTAATTTTTTAGTTCCATCTGGCAGTGGACAAGTTCTTATCACAATGCCAATATTATCACCTGTTTCAGAAATAGTTGGTATAACTAAACAAACTACTATTCTTGCTACACAACTTGGAGATGGCATTACTAATGTTTTATACTCGGTTTCAGGACCATTAATGGCAAGCTTAGCTTATGCAAAAGTTCCTTATCTTACCTGGGTAAGATTTATAATACCTTTAATTATTATATGGACAATATTAGGATGCATCTTTTTATTCATTTCCCAAACGATTCAGTGGGGGCCGTTTTAGTATTGATAAAATAGGAGGAGGATCTCAAATGGATAATATTACAGTTTTTAAAAATGGGTATATTTTTGATGGTTTACCAGTCAACTCCGATTAAGCATGGTCTTGTTATTACGTAAAATGGACGAATTGTTTACTGTGGAAAGATGAATAATGAGATTTTGCAAAAGTTTGAAACTGGAGAGATAATAGACTTAAAGGGTAAGACAATTATGCCGGGAATGATTGATGTTCATGTCCACTTGACGTTAGATGGTGAAGCAAGTTATTTACACACCTTAATTATAGAATATTCGAAATTATCTATTTTAAAGGTGTCAATCGTGCTAAAGATGCTCTTAATGCAGGTTTTACTACGATTCGGAGTCTAGGAGAGAAAGGTCAAATTGACGTGTATATCAAAAAATCTATTGAAGAAGAGGTTATTGTAGGACCGGATATTCTTATGCTCCCCTTAAAGTAGGCAGATATAAAAAACAAAAAATCTGGTTTACTTTTTTATGAGCCATAATTCGTATTATTTCGAATTTAAATATGAAGTAGTTATGGAATATGAAAATAGAATTACACACTAAAGAAATTGACAGAAAAATATAATATTAGATCAATTACAGTGAAAAAATTCTGTCCAACTCCAAGTAAAGAAAAGATTGTGGAATGTGAAAATATCTTACAAAGAGATTTGTCTATGAAAACAATCAATGAAAAATGGGAACAACAAAAAGAATATATTAGAACAAAGCTTTCGGAAAAAGGTGCTGGGGAAATCTACAGATAACGTAAAATCAATGTGGAGACAGTCTTCTGATGAAGATTTCCTAAAGTGTAAAACAAATGAAAGTGGACTGAAAAAGTATTTTTTACTAATTCAGTCCACTTTCATTTGTTTTAGAGCAGTTTTGTCCTAACCTCTTTGTTTTTGTGGGTTTAAAAAAGTGTATTTTTAATTAAAGATTAAATATTCATGAATAACTTTCTTTTTACTTACAAACATTCATTAGTAGTTTTATCATTGATTCATTGTGGGCATTTTAATAGTGATATTTTTTAAAGTAAAACTAATTTTTTGAGAGAAATTTTGTTTTCGAAAAACCTTTATATAACAATAAAAAAGGTTGGTTTAGAAATGAACTAATTTTTATTTGAAAATTTTTTTATCTTGACAATTTATAATTTTTCATATAAATTCTGTATACAGAACCACTTTTTGTATGATGAACTAACGAAAGAAGAGGGAGATCATTTGAAAAAGTATAAAATTCCTGCCTTAGAAAGAGCCATAGACATTTTAAATTTAATTGCAGAAAGTAAAGAAGTCGTTACTTTAATGGTCGTTTGCGAAAAGTTATCTATTGCAAAATCGACAGCATATACGACTTTAAATGTTTTAGAATATTACGACTTCATCAAGAAAAATGAGGATGGCGGCTTTGAAATTGGCTTTAAATTATATGAATTAGGGCTAAATTATTTATCGAAAGTGAATATCACTGAAGTTGCTAAGCCTTATTTAAAGGAACTTGTGAATCACACAGGTTTAACTGTCCATTTAGCAATGTTACATAAAGGTGAGATGTTATATCTAGATAAAGTTGAATCAAATTCTTTTATCAAATTTTCAACTTATCCGGGTATGAAGGAAGCAATACATAATAGTAGTTTAGGGAAAGCTGTTAGCGCATTTCTTGATGAAGATAAATTAGATGAGATTATTAATGAAAAAGGGTTAGAAAGATACACATCAAACACAATTACAGATTACGAAGAATTTAAAGAACAACTTATAGTTATTCGTGAAAATGGTTATGCTCTTGAGGATGAAGAAGGAGAGATCGGTGTTCGGTGTGTCGGGGCTCCGATTTTCGGAGGTGATAGTACTTATCCAACTTATGCTGTTAGTGTTGTTGCTCACAAATCGGAACTCACCTATGAAAAAGTACCAAAAATAGGCGCTAAAGTAAAAGAAATAGCAGAACGAATTTCAAAGAAGATATAATACTTCTTAAAAAGTTAAATGTAAGCGGTTAATAATATAACATTGAAAGGAAGATTATATATGAAAGAAATAAAAGGGATTATACCAATTTTAGCGACACCCTTTACATCAGCAGGGGATGTAGATTATGACGGTTTAAAAAAATTAGTTCGTCATTTAATTAAACAAGACGTTGATGGGATTACATTATTTGGTGTCGCAAGTGAGTTTCATAAGTTATCTGATGATGAAAAGAAAAACATGCAAGAAGTGTTTTTAAATGAAGTTGAAAAAAGAGGCAGTGACATTTTTTCAATGATTTCTATTACAGAGCATGCGACATTTTTAGCACAAAAACGTGCAAAGGAAGCGGAGGAAATGGGTGCGAGTTCTTTAATGCTTTTACCTCCTTTTTTCTTGAGTCCAGCACTTGATGATATTATTCATCATATTAAAGCTGTCGCTTCTGTTGTATCCATTCCGATAATTGTTCAATATGCACCAAATCAAACAGGTGTACCGATTTCAGCAGATGTTTTCTTAGAAATTAATCAAGAATTTGAAAATATTCAATTTATTAAAGTTGAAAATCAACCACCAGGTAGATATGTAACGAAATTAGCTGAAGGTTCAAATGGTATTTTAAAATCATTAGTTGGTTATGCCGGTATTCAAATGCCAGATGTGTTTAGACGTGGAGCTGTCGGTGTACAACCAGGATCATCGTTTATTGAGATATATGTTGAACTATATAAGTTATACACGGAAGGAAAACAAGATGAGTTTACAAAGTTATTTAATAGACTTTTACCGTATATTTCATACTGGATGCAAGATAGTGAATTAATTATTAAAGCAGAAAAAGAAATTTTAAAACGTAGAGGTATTATTGAAAGCGCTTATTGTAGGAAACCAGCATTCGATTTAGATGAAATCGAGATACAAATGATTGATAAGTTTTTCCACGAGTTCAATGAATTTTTCTAATATATTAAACTAGAGATTTAGCTGTGGAAAGGAAGGAATATGATGAGCTCACATGAAGTTTATCAAACTGTAAATGAGCATAAAGTTGTCGCCATTATGAGAGGCGCTTCCCCCCAAGATGTATCCAGTATAGTGCAAAGCTTAGAGGATGGCGGCATTAAAATGATAGAGGTCACTTTAAACAGTCCGGGAGCTTTAAAAAGTATTGAACAATTAAAAAGTGAGTTTCCACATTTAATTATCGGAGCGGGTACTGTGTTAGATTCAGAAAGTGCACGTTTATCAATATTATCAGGAGCAGACTTTATCCTAACACCAACTTTAAAAGAGTCTACAATAAAAATGGCTAATCGTTATGACAAGCCTATCATCCCAGGAGTATTATCACCTACAGAAGTATTGCTTGCATATGAAATGGGAGTGAAGACCGTAAAAGTTTTTCCCGCTGGCTCTTTTCCAGCTAATTTTATCTCTAATTTAAAAGGTCCACTTCAACATATTGATGTTATGGCTGTAGGTGGAATTACTAAACGAAATGCAAAAAAATATTTGGATGCTGGAGCTAGTTCTCTCGGTATTGGTAGTGATATTGTCAATAATGATTTAGTAGAAGCAAAAAATTTTAAAGCGATCCAAGAACGAGCAAAAAATTTTGTTGACATCGTTAAACATCAAAAAAATAGAGAGCAAAAGTGTGGTGTCTATTATGAAAACGATTTTAATTGATTCTGGAACGACAAACTCAAGAATTAGACTAGTTAAAAATAATCATGTTATCGATACGGTAAAAGTTAAAGTAGGTGTCAGGAATACAGCAATTGACGGACATAATCGGAAATTAAAAACTAGTATTTCTGAAGCCGTAGAACAAATTTTATATACAAATAAATTAACTGCAAAAGATATTAAGTTCATTGTAGCTTCAGGTATGATTACTTCCGATTTAGGTTTATATGAAATTCCACATATAAATTTTCCAGCAACATTGGAGGATTTTGTAAAAAGTGCTGTCGTTGTCGAGATTGAGGAGTTCAAACGAATTCCCTGTGTTTTCATACCTGGAGCGAAAAATAATTATAGAGGCCCTAATGAAGAAAAAGTTCAAAGAATCAATGAATTCGACATTATGCGAGGAGAAGAAGTTGAAACGATAGGTTTATTGGAACAAGTCCATGTGTCTGGTAAAGGTGCAGTAGTTTTACCAGGTTCACATACAAAATTTGTCATTGTTGATGAACATCAAACAATGCTTAGTAGTTTATCAACTTTAGGAGGTGAAACATTTCAGTCATTAACTAAAGAAACAATTCTTTCAAGTTCTTTACCAAATTATTTTATAGATGAAGTTAATCATCAATTTTTAGAAAAAGGTTTTGATGCAGCTGAGAACTTTGGATTAACAAGAAGTTTCTATCAAATTCGTTTGCTTCAACTTTTTGAGAATACAAGTGATGTAGAAAGAGCTAATTATCTATTCGGTTCAATTATTTACGAAGATATATTTGCTTTCATAAAGTCTATTTCTTCGCATCAACTTGATTGGATTGTTGTTGGTGGAAATCCTTTTATGAGAAAAACTTTTGCACATTTACTACAAAAAGTAAATCAAAAATGGAAAGTGATTGAAGCAGGCGAAGAAGAAGCTGAATTTGCGATGGTTGTCGGTGCACAATCAATAGCATTAAACAAAATGAAGTCATTAAACGAATAATGGGGAGGAAGAATGATGAAAAAGTATTTTAATATAAGGGCTTTAATGGTATTAGTCATGTCACTTTTTGTCGTATTTTTTCTAGTCGCTTGTGGGGATAGTTCAAATGAAAATAATGTGGAAGTATCATTTCCTGAAGGGTCTGTTGAATTGATAGTACCTTTTGATGCAGGTGGCGGAACGGATGCAGTTGCTCGTGCTTTAGCAGATAATGCAGAAGAGTACTTAGACGAAAGTATTGCCGTGTTAAACGTTTCAGGTGGCGGAGGAGCTGTAGGAATGGAGAAAGTCGCACATAGTGATCCAGATGGTTATGAATTAGCGTTAGCGACTGTTGAGCTTACAACTTTACCTCCATTAGATTTAGCGGATTTTACCCATGAAGATTTCGATCCAATTGCCCAAATTAATTTAGATCCTGCTGCGATTACTGTAAGTGCAGATTCTGAATGGGATACTGTAGAGGAATTCATTGAATATGCGAAAGAAAATCCAGGAGAAGTTAAAATTGGAAATTCAGGAACAGGTGCGATTTGGCATTTAGCTGCAGTATTAATTGAACAAGAGACAGGTGTTGAATTTAACCACATTCCATATGAAGGGGGAGCACCTGCGGTAACAGCGTTGTTATCTGGTGAAGTTGACGCAGTTACAGTAAGTCCAGCGGAAGTATTGACACAAGTAGAAGCAGGAGATTTAGAAACATTAGCTGTTGCTGCTGATGAAAGAGCCGATATTATGCCAGATGTACCAACGATGGAAGAAGCAGGGATAGGTGACATCACTGCAGGTACGTGGCGAGGTATAGTTGCACCAAAAGATACCGATCCCCAAGTTATTGAAATTTTAGAGGAAGCATTTACGAAAGCTGCGGAAGAAGAGGATTTTGAAGAGTTCATGGATAATAATGGTTTAGGGTTAAAAGTAACTGGTGCCGATGAATTTAAAGATTTTATTGAAGAAAATGCAAATGATTGGGAGTCTATTATTGAAGATCTAGATTTATCTGAGGAGTAATTCATAAACTCCTATAGGTATATAAGCAAGTGACATAAGTTGATTTCTTTAAAAGAGCTGCGGTAATATGTCAAGAAAAAATTAAATAGTTATTTGATTATCAAGGTACAATATGCTTAAAAAAAGTACACTAAACTAACCAAGTAAATATATGTTAAATACTGGGAATTATGGAGGAATTTTAAAGCTATTTATGTTTTATATATGACGCTCCCTTCAGGTGGGTAAATTTGGTTTTGCGTAGTAGCGCATCCAGCAAACGCACAAATTTTCTTGCAGTTAATACGAGGGCTTTTTTATGTTGATGCTTCGATACTTCTTGGTACTTTTAGCGTAATACGCTTTGTACTCAGGTATCTGCCTTCTAACCGTGTTGGCACGGCTTCGACAAGATAGTAGCGGAGATACTGGTTACCCTTACGTGATAAAGATGTATCTTTAGTTGTAAAACGCCCTGATTGGTGTTTACGCCAATATATTCCAGCGTACTTTGCGATTTTTGTATCGTTTGCGAATCGTTCTATTTGATCAATTTCAGCGATAATGCCAGCTATAAACATGGGTCCAACTCCTAGTACAGTTTGCAAAGTTTGTGAGATCCCTTTCATGGTCCTTACAATCATTATCTAAGAATATCACGCAACGTCCAAGGGATTTTTAACATAATTTTTGTGTTTAGAAATATATAGATTTATCGCAGGAAGAGTTACTTTGAGCGTAGGTGGCGACTTCTGCGGGAACAGCACGAGCTGAAGATCCCTAAATCACTCCTTCAGGGTTGGTTTAGAAGCTAAAGCTGTGCCCGCGGAAAGCATCCGCCTGAAGCGAAAAGTAACGATGTTACAGACGAATAATTATGTTTGAATATAATATAAGAGGAGCGTTTGTGTATGAAAATTGCTGATCGAGTGACAGGAGTCATTTTGATTATATTAGGCGCGGTCGTTTGGTTATATAGTACAAATAACATAAAAGTCGACCCATTAAGTGTTATTGATGCAGCATTTTTACCTCGCTTTATTGGCATAGGGCTAATTTTAGCTGGAGTCATTTTATTTATGGCTACGTACCGAGGTAAAAGCAATGAAGATGAAAAAGTCACATTTCATAAAAAAGAAGCAACAATTATTTTGATGTTTGTTATTTTCATTGTCTTGTTGCCATTTATTGGATACTTAATTTTAACACCGATTTTACTTATTGTCGTTTCATCTTTTGTAGGAGAGGGAAAGTTTATTTCTAAAATTGCTCCCAGCATCATTATTACAGCTGGTATTTATATTGTATTTAAATATTTATTAAGTGTGCCAATTCCAACAGGAACTCTTTTTTAAGATAATGAATTTAAAACCGATATCTAACCAATTTAAATTTAACTACTCTTAAAAGAAGGATTTATTCATTATTGTCATGAAATTCATCACATTAATATAGGTTAATATAGCTTATGTAGTTTCTTGAGAGGAGGTTATGAATTGGATCTACTCCATGGACTTCAAAATGTACTAGACTTTAATGTTTTATTAATTATAGCGGCAGGAGTATTTACCGGAATCGCTATAGGTTCATTACCAGGTTTAACAGCTACGATGGGAGTTGCTGTTTTATTACCAGTTACATTTGGAATGACACCGTTAACAGGTTTACTCTTGCTTATTGGAGTTTATTTTGGTGGTGTTTTTGGTGGTTCAATAACATCCATTTTATTAAATACACCAGGGACACCAGCAGCTGCCGCTACGGCATTAGATGGGTATCCGATGACAAGAAGGGGTGACGCTGACCGTGCGATGGTCATTGCTGTTGTTTCTTCTACTATAGGTGGGATTATTGGAACAATTATTCTTGTATTAATCGCACCGCAATTAGCAGGTGTTGCTCTTAATTTTAAATCTCCTGAAACTTTTGCCCTTGCTTTCTTTGGTTTATCAATTATCGCTAGTGTCTCAGGAGAATCTATTTTGAAAGGTATTATTTCAGCACTTATTGGTCTTTTAATAAGTGTTGTTGGACTAGATCCTGTAACAGCGCAAGCACGATTTACATTTGGTATGGCTAATTTATCAAGTGGGATTGCTTTAATACCTGTTTTAATAGGATTGTTTGCTGCAGCGGAAGCTTTTCGAATGACAAGTGCGGAGAAGCGTCGTGAAGCTCCTAAAATTAATTATCGAAATTTATTTAAAATAGTCTTTGATACATTGCGAGATTGGGTAAATATTATTCGATCTTCAATTATCGGATGTCTTATCGGAATTATTCCTGGGGCAGGAGCCGATATAGCAGCTTTTGTGTCATATAATGAGTCTAAGCGATGGACGAGAAAAAAGTCTAAATGGAAATTTGGGGAAGGAAGAGGAGAAGGTGTTGTCGCCCCTGAAGCAGCAAATAACTCTCTAACAGCTGGAGCGTTTGTTCCGTTGTTAACATTAGGAATACCAGGCGATGCTGTTGCTGCTGTTATGTTAGGAGCGTTAATTATCCAAGGTATTAGACCAGGACCGCAAATTTTCGAATCGAGTTCAGAGTTAGTTTATTCTTTATTCTCTGGGATGTTTGTAGCCTATGTTTTCTTATTTATTATTGGATTATTAGGTATTAAGCTTTTCTTGAAAATTTTAGATGTCCCAAAAAGTTGGTTAGCTCCTGTCATATTATCTCTTTGTGTCGTAGGATCTTTTGCGATTAATAATAATATTTTTGACGTTTATGTGATGTTAGGAACAGCTATTCTTGGTTATGTTTTAATTAAGCTTAAAATCCCAGTATCACCAATTATTTTAGCATTAATTCTCGGTCCTATGGCTGAAAGTGAATTTAGAAGATCTTTATCTATTTCAGATGGAAGTTACACGATCTTTTTACAAAGTCCAATTGCAATGACTTTAATTATATTCGGTTTAGCATCTTTCTTTTTACCATTGATAAAAAGCATATTTTTCAATAAAAATAAAACGAAAACTAATGAAGTTTAATGAAAACATAGGAGGAATGGGAACGTGGATAAATATTCAAAATCATATTATGAGCATTTGGAACAAAATCTTTATTCAGCAGTCGTTAGTAATTGTTTAGATGGATTAGGGTATTGGAATCAATCTATGTCATCAAATGTAAGGCCTTTAGATCCGAATAAAGTTATGGTCGGTCGAGCGAAAACAGTTCAAGCAACAGAGGTTAATCGAACACCAGATAAGCCGTATGAGAAGCTAATTGAAGTGATGGATAGTATCGAACATGGTGATATTATTACAGTTTCTTTAGCAGGATCTCAAAGGTCTGGATTTTTCGGCGAGTTACTCGGAACGTTAACACAAGCATCAGAAGGTAGAGGAGCAGTCATGGATGGTTCAATTCGAGACGCTCGACAGTTGAAAGAAATGGGCTTTCCGATTTTCTCACATGGTTTCCGTCCAACAGATTCATTTGGTAGAAATGATGTTGTTGAGTATGGAAATGCAATTGAATGTGGAGGAGTCACTGTAGAACAAGGTGATTTGATTATCGGTGATATTGATGGTGTTGTAGTTGTACCGGCGGATGTAGAAGATGAAGTCGTGAAAAGTGCATTAGAAATCGTAGAACAGGAAAACTATATGCGTGATGACTTGCGCGATGGAATGTCTTTAGCTGATGCATTTAAAAAATATGGGTTATTGTAAAGTAACTTTTCATTTCATAAGCTAAAATGGCAATCTTTTTATAAATGACAAGAAGACGTAAAAATTGGGCAGCTTTCATTAAGTTTGCCCAACTTATATCTGTTTGATCATCTTATTAGGAAAGATTTTACATAAATTTTCTTATTCGCGTTTACGATTTTCTTACATAAAACAACTTTAATTTTTGACGTTTACTAAATCATTGAATGTGTGATGAACTTGAAATATATTTTTTCCATCCATCCTTTAATATTTGCATATGGAGGTCATTAAACATGAAAGACGTGATTACACTTGGAGAAGCTATTATAGCTTTTGAACCTTGGACATTAGGACCGATGGAGCATGCTCATACGTTTGAAAGAAAAGTCGGTGGAGCAGAATTGAATTTTGCTATCGGATGTTCTCGTCTCGGTTTACAAGCGGGTTGGATTAGTCATTTAGGAAATGATCCATTTGGATTAATGATTCGTAACTTTATTAGAGGGGAAGGTGTTGATGTCAGCCAAGTAAAGTTTATTGATGATTACAATACTTCGATTTACTTTAAAGAAATGTTTGATTCAGGAGATGTACACGCGTATTACTATCGAGACCGATCACCTGTATCTGTAATGAAACCTACTGATTTAAATGAGTCGTATTTTAAACGAGCTAAAGTATTACATTTAACAGGTATTTTTCCAGCGATAAATCCAGAAAAAAATATGAAAATTGTACATCACGCGATAAAATTAGCAAAAAAACATGATGTGAAAGTTTCTTTTGATCCGAATATCCGATTGAAAATGTGGAGTAAAGAAGAAGCTAGAAGAATAATTGCTGAAATTTTACCAGATGTAGATATTTTATTAGCGAGCGATGATGAGCTCGAAATAATATTAGAATCAAAAAATCCTGAGCAAGTGTTTAAAAAAGCGGAACAGTTAGGTATTTCAACAGTAGCAATGAAACGGGCAGAAAATAGTACGATCGGTTATGATAAAGGTGAGACAATTGAAGTTAATACGTTCTCGGTAGAAAATGTGGTTGATACAGTCGGAGCTGGTGATGGTTTCGATGCAGGTTTTATTTACGGATATTTGAAAGGATGGCAGATGGAAAAAGTTATTACTTTTGCAAATATGGTAGGTTCAATGGTTGTGGGTGTAAAAGGAGATAATGAAGGATTACCGTATCTAGAGGATGTACTTGCAAGGATCGATAACAGAGATGTTATTGAACGATAAAAAACAGACAAACATATGGTTTATATTTGTTTTATGCATTTTTTTGAAATCTGAAAGGTGGATGTATTTATATGGACTTAAAACTGAAAGTTAAATCTGTGATTTTAACAGCGGCAAGTCAGGGACTCGGTAAAGCATCTGCAATGGAATTTGCAAAAGAAGGGGCACATGTATTAATAGCTAGTCGAAATGCAAATAAGCTAAAAGAAGCTGTTGAAGAAATTAAACGAAAAACGAATAACCGTCATGTGAAGTATATTGTTTGTGATGTGAAAAATCATGAACAGATTAAGCAAATGGTTCAAAAAGCAGTTAACTGGAATGGAACTGTTGATGTGTTAGTAAATAATACGGGTGGTCCTGAGGCTGGATCGTTTGATAACTTTTCTGATCATGATTGGCAGGAAACTTTTGAACTCATTTTGTTAAGTACGATTCGAACGATACGAGAAGTTTTACCTTATATGAAGAAACAAAAAAGAGGACATATAGTAAATATTGCGTCCTCGTCTACAAAGGTAGCTTTAGATGATTTAATATTATCAAATACGTTCCGTCCTGCACTTTTAGGGTTAGCGAAATCCCTATCCCAAGAGTTATCTCAAGATAATATTTTTATTAATACGATAGGACCTGGAACGATAAACACAGAACGGATTAAAGACTTAAATCAGAAAGAAGCAGAGGCGAAAAGAATATCTGTTGACAAGGTGATAGAGGCAAAAAAAGAGGCTATTCCTGCTAAACGTTTAGGAAAGCCAGAAGAATTCGCCAAAGCTCTTGTCTTTTTAAGCTCAGGGGCTAATACGTACATTACAGGACAAATGCTTATCGTCGATGGTGGTTTAATTAAAGCATTGTGACACTATTAGTAACAAATGAAAGGGAGATTATATGTCTATTGAACATAAGATTCATAAAGGGAAAATCATGGCGGTTATTCGACATGCAGATGAAACGAACATTGTTCCGATCATCGAATCATTGCATGAAGGCGGCATTACTCTTATTGAAATTACTGCAGAAACACCGAAAGTCACTCGTTTACTTGAAAAGGCTACTGCAGTATTTGACGATGAGGTAGTAATTGGTGTAGGGACTGTTCTTGATGCTGAGACAACTCGTTTGGCCATGTTAGCAGGAGCCCAATTTATTGTTACACCGACATTAAATATAGACGTTATTAAAATGGCAAATCGTTATGGAATTTTTGTCATTTCAGGAGCACTTACACCAACTGAAATATTAACAGCATATGAACATGGGGCAGATATGATCAAAGTGTTCCCAGCAAATAGTTTAGGAGCAGATTATATTAAAAACATTCTCGGCCCTCTTGGATACATCCCACTTATGGTCACTGGTGGAATTTCTTTAGAAAATATGAATGACTACTTTCAAGCGGGGTGTTATGCCATCGGTATTGGTAGTAGTTTAGTTGACCCAGTAAAATTAACATCTGAAAAAGATTTTATTGCATTAAATAATAGAGCTAGGGAATACGCAAATAAAATTTTTAATCCTTAAGTCTCTTCTTTTTATAGATGCTACCCTAGTTTCATGGACACATCATAGTTAAGTTCCTGCAATAAAATTTAGGAGGATGTGTCCAATGAAAAACAAAAAACATGGTAAACATTATACAGACGATTTAAAAAAATGGTCGTTGATCTATATCAGTCTGGTCAAAAAGTCAAAGATTTAAGTGGCGAATATTGCGTATCTGAAGTAACAATTTATGAATGGATTAAAAAATTCAGTCCAATTTAAGTTAGGGGATGGATCTTAGTTACTCCAGAGGATTATGCTCAATTACAAAAACAAATGCACAAACTTCAGCAAGAGAGTGAAATATTTTAAAAAAGCTCTTGAGTAATGCGCAAAAAAGTAAATGATACCGAAATAACTGATTTTATTCATCGTCGAAAAGATGGTCATCAGACAGAAAAATGTACGAAGTATTATATACCAAGAAGTACGTACTATAAATCTTTAGATAAAACAGTCTCAAACCATGAGCGTGAAAATAACGAATGAACAGAAAAAAGTATTGAAATTCATCATGGCAGTAACAAACGTTATGGTGCACCTAAAATCCATCATCTATTAGTTGAAGAAGGTTATCACATTAGTATCAAGCGTGTTCAGCAATTAATGAAAAAGCTAACATTCGATCAATCACTGTGAAGAAGTT
>Ga0079226_10002590_pt1 | contig 13981 bp, 25 predicted proteins | sample Poulit2014_FD_76345 | JGI IMG/M metagenome (GOLD analysis project Ga0079226, IMG submission 76345) | Agricultural soil microbial communities from Georgia to study Nitrogen management - Poultry litter 2014 | ecosystem: Environmental > Terrestrial > Soil > Agricultural land | place: USA: Georgia... | reverse complement strand
TTAATTTTAATAAATTAATCATCTAGCAAACATTTAGATATAATGGTAACAGTTATTCAATTGTTTCGCCGTCCGCGAAGATCAAAAACTGATAAATCTGACGTTCCAGCGCTTGAGGGTTCACCTCAACGTCGTGGAGTTTGTACTCGGGTTTATACAGCGACACCTAAAAAGCCTAACTCTGCTATGCGTAAAGTTTGTCGTGTAAGATTGACAAACGGTTATGAAGTATCTAGCTACATCGGTGGTGAAGGTCATAACTTACAAGAGCACAGTGTGGTATTGGTTCGCGGCGGTAGAGTGAAAGACCTTCCAGGGGTTCGTTATCACGTTGTACGCGGTGCATTAGACGCGCAAGGTGTTGATAAACGTCGTCAAGGTCGTTCGAAATATGGTGCTAAGAGACCTCGTTAATAGGTTTTTTGGTATTTTTGGATTTAGTATTTATTGAGAGAATCTCATGTCAAGAAGAAGAGAAGTCCCGAAGCGTGACGTCCTACCTGATCCGGTATATGGAAGTCAAATGCTCGCGAAATTCATTAATATGGTGATGATTTCTGGTAAGAAGTCAATCGCAGAGCGCATCTTATATGGTGCATTAGAAGAAGTTAAAGAGAAGGGTCACGAAGATCCAATCGAAGCGTTAGAGACAGCTTTAGAGAACGTACGTCCTAAAGTAGAAGTTAAATCACGCCGCGTTGGTGGTGCGACATACCAAGTGCCAGTAGAAGTTAGAGCGTCAAGACGTGATGCTTTAGCAATGCGTTGGATGGTTGATGCTGCAAGAAAACGTTCAGAAAAATCAATGGTTCGCAGAATGGCAGCTGAAATTTTAGATGCAGTCGAGAATCGTGGTGCGGCAGTTAGAAAGCGTGAAGACGTTCACCGCATGGCGGAAGCGAACAAAGCGTTCTCGCATTTCCGTTGGTAAGATTGTTACATTAGCTAACAGACACTTGCTGTTTATATATGCGGTTACTCAAACTTTGGGTTACCGCATTTATTGCTTTAAGAAAATTATAATTTTGTAAAGAGAAGGATTTATTATGGCTCGAACTATGCCTATTGAGCGTTATCGTAATATCGGTATTAGCGCACACATTGACGCAGGTAAAACGACGACGTCAGAGCGTATTCTGTATTACACAGGTAGAAGTCATCGTATCGGGGAAACTCACGATGGTACCGCAACAATGGACTGGATGAAACAAGAGCAAGATCGTGGTATCACTATCACATCTGCTGCGACTACATGTTCATGGAGTGGAATGAAGCAACAATTCCCTGAGCATCGCATCAACTTAATTGACACTCCAGGTCACGTTGACTTCACAATCGAAGTTGAGCGTTCTATGCGTGTTCTTGACGGTGCGGTAATGGTTTACTGTTCAGTAGGTGGTGTTCAACCTCAGTCAGAGACTGTATGGCGTCAAGCTAACAAGTATGAAGTTCCACGTATCGCGTTCATCAACAAAATGGACCGTACTGGTGCTAACTTCCTACGCGTTGTTGAGCAAATGAAAGACCGTTTACGTGCAAACGCTGTACCTATTCAGCTTCCAATCGGTGCTGAAGACGAGTTCGAAGGTGTGATCGACTTAGTAACAATGAAAGCGATCTACTGGGACGAAGCGTCAATGGGTATGAAGTTTGAAGAGCGTGATATTCCTGAAGCGCTTTTAGCAGACGCAGAAAACTACCGTTCACAAATGGTAGAAGCTGCAGCTGAAGCATCAGAAGAGTTAATGGAAAAATACCTTGAAGAAGGTGAGCTTTCAGTAGATGATATTCGTCGCGGTATCCGTGTGCGTACACTTGCCTCTGAAATCGTTCCAGTAACCTGTGGTACAGCGTTCAAAAACAAAGGTGTTCAAGCACTTCTTGATGACGTAATCTACTATCTTCCTTCTCCTACAGAAGTAAAAGACATCGCGGGTGAATTACCTGACGGTGAGCGCGGTGTGCGTATTTCTTCAGACGAAGAGCCATTTTCAGCGCTAGCGTTCAAATTAGCGAACGACCCATTTGTTGGTAACTTAACTTTCGTGCGTGTTTACTCAGGCGTGATCAAATCAGGTGATTTTGTTTATAACCCGGTTAAAGATCGTCGTGAGCGCGTTGGTCGTTTACTTCAAATGCACTCAAACTCACGTAGCGAGATTGATGAGATCCGTGCAGGTGATATCGCAGCGATGGTAGGTCTTAAAGATGTTACTACAGGTGATACTCTTTGTGATCAACAAAACATCATTACGCTTGAGCGTATGGAGTTCCCTGAGCCAGTAATCTTTGTTGCAATCGAGCCAAAAACAAAAGCTGACCAAGAAAAAATGGGTATGGCTTTAGGTCGATTAGCGCAAGAAGACCCTTCATTCCGTGTTCGCACAGATGAAGAATCAGGACAAACAATCATCGGTGGTATGGGTGAGCTTCACTTAGAAATCATCGTTGATCGTCTTAAGGAAGAGTTCAAAGTTGAATGTGCTGTAGGTGCGCCACAAGTTGCTTACCGTGAAACTATCACCAAATCTGTCGAAGTTGAAGGTAAATTCGTTCGTCAGTCAGGTGGTCGCGGTCAGTTCGGTCACGTATGGTTACGTTTAGAACCAAGAGAGCCAGGTGAAGGATACGAGTTCGTTAACGAAATCGTTGGTGGTGCTGTTCCTCGTGAATACATCCCAGCTGTTGACGCGGGTATCAAAGAGCAAATGGCAAACGGTGTTATCGCGGGCTACCCAGTAGAAGACGTGAAAGTAACACTTTACGATGGTTCTTACCACGAAGTTGACTCAAGTGAAATGGCGTTCAAAATCGCAGGTTCTATGGGTTTCAAAGCAGGTGCTGCCAAAGCGGGTCCTGTATTACTTGAGCCGGTTATGCTTGTTGAAGTTGAAACACCTGAAGATTACATGGGTGACGTTATGGGTGATCTTAACCGTCGTCGCGGTAGTCTTCAAGGTATCGAAGATGCGTATGGTTCTAAGCTCATCAAAGCGGAAGTTCCATTATCTGAAATGTTCAAATATTCGAACTCACTTCGTTCAGCAACTCAAGGTCGTGCGACCTACTCGATGGAGTTCTTAAAATATCAAGAAACTCCGAAAAACGTTGCTGATGAAATCATCGCTCGTAACAAAGGCGAGTAATTAAATCCTTAATTACTAACGCTGTAAAATAAATTATATTTGCAAAATCTAAAACAAGCACTATAATGTAGTGCTTGTTTTTAGCTCTTTAACAATTTGGGGTATTAAAATGTCAAAGGAAACTTTTAGTCGTAATAAACCACACGTAAACGTGGGTACAATTGGTCACGTTGACCATGGTAAAACTACCTTAACTGCTGCATTAACGAAAGTTGGTGCTGAAGAATACGGTGGAGATATCCGTGCGTACGATCAAATCGATAACGCACCAGAAGAGAGAGAGCGTGGTATCACAATCTCAACTTCACACGTTGAATATGAATCACCTAATCGCCACTACGCACACGTAGACTGCCCAGGACATGCTGACTATGTTAAAAACATGATCACTGGTGCTGCGCAAATGGACGGAGCGATTCTCGTATGTTCAGCTGCAGATGGTCCTATGCCACAAACTCGTGAGCACATCTTATTATCACGCCAAGTAGGTGTTCCATATATTCTTGTTTTCTTAAACAAAGCAGATATGGTTGATGATGCTGAGTTGATCGAACTTGTTGAGATGGAAGTTCGTGATCTTCTTAACGAATATGATTTCCCTGGCGATGATACTCCAGTAATTGTAGGTTCTGCACTTAAAGCGATCGAAGGCGACCAGTCTGAAATCGGTGTACCTGCAATCAAAAAACTTATCGAATCATTAGACGCATGGATTCCAGAGCCAGTGCGTGAAATCGATAAACCTTTCCTTATGCCTATCGAAGACGTGTTCTCAATCTCAGGTCGTGGTACAGTTGTAACCGGTCGTATTGAAACAGGTATTCTTAAAGCAGGTGAAGAAGTTGAGATCGTTGGTATCCGCGATACTCAGAAATCAACCTGTACAGGTGTTGAAATGTTCCGTAAACTTCTTGATGAAGGTCGCGCAGGAGATAACGTTGGTGTTCTTCTTCGTGGTACCCGTCGTGAAGATGTTGAGCGCGGACAAGTTCTTGCTAAACCCGGCACAATCACTCCCCATACGCAATTTGAAGCAGAAGTTTACGTCCTTTCTAAAGACGAAGGTGGTCGTCATACTCCGTTCTTCAAAGGTTATCGTCCACAATTCTATTTCCGTACAACTGACGTAACAGGTGCTTGTGAGCTTCCTGAAGGCGTTGAGATGGTAATGCCTGGTGATAACATTAAAATGGTTGTTGAGTTAATCAACCCAATCGCAATGGCAGAAGGCTTACGCTTCGCAATCCGTGAAGGTGGCCGTACTGTTGGTGCTGGTGTTGTTGCTAAGGTAATTAAATAAGTTTATTTCCTTCAGAGCATCCCGATAGTGGGGTGCTCTCGATTTTCAAGAAATGAGAGAAGTATGGATAATCAAAGAATCAGAATACGTCTAAAAGCATTCGACTATCGTTTAATCGATCAGTCAGCAAAAGAGATCGTTGAAACAGCAAAACGTACTGGTGCACAGGTTAAAGGTCCAATTCCTTTACCAATCAAGCACGAGCGTTTCACTGTGTTAACCTCTCCACATGTTAATAAAGATGCTCGAGATCAGTATGAACTCAGAACGCACAAGCGTTTAATGGATATTGTCAACCCTACAGACAAAACAGTTGATGCTTTAATGAAGCTCGACCTTGCTGCTGGTGTTGATGTGCAAATTAAATTAGGTTAAGTTAATTTGCTGCGATGAAGGTCGCCAACCTTCCTCTCGTAAGTTAACAATTTATTTAAAATTGAGGTATTAAAATGGCAGTTGGATTAATTGGAAAAAAACTAGGAATGAGCAGAGTATTCGGCGAAGATGGCCGTGCTCAAGCTGTTACTGTAGTTGAAGTTGATGCGAATCAAATTACCCAAATCAAAACTGATGCGATTGATGGTTATACCGCAATCCAAGTTGCAGTGGGTAAAACTTTAAAAAGCAAAAAAAATAAAGCACAAGATGCTCACTTTGCGAAAGCAAATGTTGAGGGTGGCCGCGCTTTATGGGAATTCCGTGTTGACAGTGCAGAAATCGAAGGATTCGAACTTGCACAAGAATTAAACGTAGCTCTCTTTGAAGTAGGTCAAAAAGTAGATGTTTCAGGCATCACTCAAGGTAAAGGTTATGCGGGTACAATTAAACGCCATAACTTTACTGCGCAAAGAAATACTCACGGTAACTCCGTTTCTCACAGAGTTCCTGGTTCTATCGGACAATGTCAGGATCCTGGTCGAGTATTTAAAGGTAAAAAAATGACCGGTCATATGGGTGCGGTGAGAAGAACAACGCAAAACCTTGAAATTGTATCCGTAGATGCAGATCGCAATCTGCTCTTAATCAAAGGTGCAATTCCAGGACCTAAAGGCTCAAATGTTGTCGTAAGCCCAGCGGTTAAAATTAAAAGAGGTAAAGCGTAATGGAAATTCAAGTAGTAGGGGGAACACCCGTACAATTAGATAGCTCATTATTTGCGCGCGAATATAACGAAGCCTTGATTCATCAAGTAGTAACTGCGTTCTTAGCAGGTAGCCGTGCGGGTACTAGAGCTCAAAAAAGCCGTGCAGACGTTCGTGGAAGTGGTGCAAAACCATGGAGACAAAAAGGCACAGGTCGTGCTCGCGTTGGTACAGCGCAAAACCCAATTTGGAGAGGCGGTGGGGTAACATTCGCTGCAAGACCTCAAGATTGGTCTCAAAAAGTAAACCGTAAAATGTATCGTGCAGCAATGCTCAACATTTTGTCTGAATTAATCCGTTCTGAGCGTTTAGTTGTTGTTGAAGAGTTAACAATGGCTGAGCCAAAAACTAAACAATTCGTAGCAAAATTAGAAGAGCTTGGCGTTGCGGGCAACAAAGTTTTAGTTGTAACTGAAGCTGTAGATTATAATCTCTTCTTAAGCGCGAGAAACGTGCCAAACGTTTACACGATCGAAGCATCAATCGTGGATCCTGCTAGCTTAGTTGGCGCTGAAAAAGTTGTCATGACAAAACCTGCACTTGAGTCAATTAAGGAGTGTTTAGCATGAGTATCAGCACAAACGAAAGATTAATGAAAGTGATTCTTGCGCCTCACGTGTCAGAAAAAACTGCACGTCTTGAGGAGGACAGCAATCAAGTAACCTTTAAAGTGCTTAAAAGCGCGAACAAGAACGAAATTAAAGACGCTGTTGAATTAATGTTCAATGTAAAAGTTGTTGATGTTAAAGTTCTTAATCAAAAAGGTAAGAGCAAAATGTTCGGCCGTTTCTCAGGAAAAAGACAAGACTGGAAAAAAGCCTATGTCACTCTTGAAGAAGGTTCAGAAACTATTGATTTTTTAGGTGAGATGTAATGAGTATTAAAAAAGCAAAACCAACATCGCCTGGACGTCGTTCTTTAATCGAAGTTAAAGTTGAAGGTTTACACAAAGGTAAACCTTTCGCAGGCCTTCTCGAAGGTAAAAGCAGCACAGGTGGTCGTAACAACGCAGGTCGTATCACATCTCGTCACAGAGGTGGTGGTCATAAACAACATTACCGCGTAATTGACTTCAAACGTGATAAAGACAATATTCCAGCGAAAGTAGAAAGAATCGAGTACGATCCTAACAGATCAGCTCATATCGCTCTTCTATGCTACACCGATGGTGAGCGTCGCTACGTAATTGCGCCTGCAAAATTAAAAGCAGGTGACGTTGTATTCTCAGGTGCAAACGCACCGATCCGTACAGGTAACGCGTTACCTTTACGTAACATCCCAATCGGTTCGACTATTCACTGTATCGAAATGAAACCTGGTAAAGGCGCGCAATTAGCTCGTTCAGCAGGGGCTTCGGTTCAATTAGTAGCGAAAGAAGGTGAGTACTCAACAATTCGTCTTCGTTCAGGTGAAGTCCGTCGTGTTCACTCAGATTGTAAAGCTACAATCGGAACAGTAAGCAACGGCGAACACAGTTTGCGTGTCCTTGGTAAAGCAGGAGCTAACCGTTGGAGAGGGATTCGTCCTCAAACTCGCGGTGCTGCGATGAACCCGGTGGATCACCCACACGGTGGTGGTGAAGGCCGAACTTCAGGTGGTCGTCACCCAGTTACACCTTGGGGTCAACCTACTAAAGGTTACAAAACACGTACTAACAAGCGTACTGACAAATATATTGTTCGTCGTCGTACACGCTAATTAATCAGATAAAGGGTAAAATATGCCACGTTCTATAAAGAAAGGTCCATTTATCGATCATCATCTACTAAAAAAGGTAGAGGAAGCAATTGAATCTAAAAGCCGTAAACCAATCAAAACTTGGTCACGTCGTTCAATGGTATTTCCAGAGATGATTGGTCTTACAATCGCAGTGCACAACGGTAAAATCCATGTGCCTATTTTAATCACAGAAAATATGATCGGTCATAAACTCGGTGAGTTCGCGATTACGCGTACATTCCGTGGTCATGCCGCAGATAAGAAAGCACGTTAGGAGGTAGAAAATGGTTGAGTCAAGAGCAGTACATCGCCATGCGCGAATTTCTCCTCAGAAAGCGCGTTTAGTGGCAGATCAGGTGAGAGGTCTCCCAGTTGAGAAAGCACTCACTATCTTAAAATTCAGCGATAAAAAAGCTGCAGAGATTATGGCTAAAGTTTTAGTGTCTTCAATGGAAAACGCTGAAAATAACTTCGGTGCAGATATCGATAATCTTGTAGTTAAATCAGTAATGGTAGACGAAGGTCCTACTCTTAAAAGAATGCGCGCACGAGCTAAAGGCCGTGGTGACCGTATCCTTAAGAGAACTAGTCATATAACTGTTACAGTTGCCGAAGTTTATTAGGAGTAGAGAAAATGGGTCAAAAAGTTAATCCTACCGGTATTCGCTTAGGGATTTCAAAAGACTGGAATTCACGTTGGTATGCAACGAGCCAAGAGTTTCCTGAGTTTGTCGAATCCGATTTTAGAGTGAGAGAATTCTTACGTAAAAAACTTGCTAACGCAGCGGTTTCTAAAATTCAAATCACTCGTCCTTCTAAATCAGCTCAAGTGATTATCCACACTGCACGTCCTGGTATCGTTATCGGGAAAAAAGGTGAAGATATTGATGCGCTAAGAAAAGAATTGACAGACATGATGGGTTGCCCAGTTCACGTTTCAATTCAAGAGATCAAAAAGCCTGAGTTAGATGCTTATTTAGTGGCTGAAGGAATTGCTCAGCAGTTAGAGCGCCGTGTAATGTTCCGTCGTGCAATGCGCCGTGCGGTAACGAACACAATGCGTATGGGTGCTGAAGGTATTCGTGTGAACGTATCAGGCCGTTTAAATGGTGCTGAGATCGCTCGTGCCGAGTGGTACAGAGAAGGTCAAGTTCCGCTTCACACTTTCAGAGCTGATATCGATTACGGTACAGCAGAAGCATTAACAACTTATGGGATTTTAGGCGTTAAAGTTTGGATCTACAAAGGCGAAGTCTTTGATTACCAAGCGAGCAATGAAGAAGAGCCTAAAGCAGGTAAAAGAAGAAGTAGCAGAAGGAAAGGTGAATAGTTATGTTGCAGCCTAAACGAACTAAATTTAGAAAAATGCGTAAAGGTCGTAACCGTGGTGTTGCGGCTGCAGGTAACAAAGTAGACTTCGGTGAATTTGGTATTAAAGCAACTGAGTGTGGTAGAATTACCGCGCGCCAAATCGAAGCCGCTCGTCGTGCTATTAACCGTTACGTTCGCCGTGGTGGTAAAGTATATATCCGTATTTTCCCAGACGTTCCAGTCACTGGTAAACCCCTAGAAGTACGTATGGGTAGTGGTAAAGGTAACGTTGAGTTTTGGGTAGCGAAAGTTCAACCAGGTCGCGTATTATTCGAGATCGAAGGTGTGACTGAAGAAGTGGCTCGTGAAGCATTTAGATTAGCATCTGCGAAGCTATCAGTTAAGACTGCTTTTGCTGAGCGTACAGTTCTTTAAGTTAAGTAGGAATTGAAATGAGTAAAATGACAAAAGCATCTCAATTAAGAGAGAAATCAGTCGAAGAATTGAGAGAAACAAGAGTAGAGTTACAGCGTGGATTGTTCAATTTGCGTATGCAAAAAGCAACTGGTCAGCTAACTAAACCACATCAGTTCAAAGAAAATCGTCGTGAGATTGCAAGAATTAATCACGTGTTAAATGATAAAGCTGAGGCGGGAGAGAAATAATGGCGACTGCAGAGCAAAACAAAGTAGAACGTACTGTAACAGGTAAAGTGGTATCCAACAAAATGGATAAAACAATTACAGTTTATGTTGAGCGTTTAATGAAGCATAAGCTTTATGAAAAATACGTTAAGCGTTCAACCAAGTTCCTTGCGCACGACGAAGAGAACAGCTGTAACATTGGGGATATCGTTGAGATTAAACAAGTTCGTCCACTTTCTAAGAATAAGTCTTGGAAATTGGTGCGAGTGATTGAAGCAGCAAGAGGTTAAAAATGATTCAGACACAAACAATTTTGGATGTGGCCGATAACTCAGGTGCTAGAAAACTCATGTGTATCAAAGTACTTGGGGGATCTCATCGCCGTTACGCAAGTGTTGGCGATGTAATTAAAGTTTCTGTTAAAGAAGCGATTCCTCGTGGACGTGCGAAAAAAGGTGAGATCTACAACGCAGTAGTAGTTAGAACTCGTAAAGGTATTCGTCGTCAAGATGGTTCTTTAATTAAGTTTGATGGAAACGCTGCGGTTCTTTTAAACAATAACTTTGAGCCAATTGGTACTCGTATCTTTGGACCCGTTACGCGTGAGCTTCGCGGTGATAAATTTATGAGAATTATTTCATTAGCTCCAGAAGTAATCTAGTAGGAGAGACTCAGATGAATAAAATCCGTAAAGGTGATGAAGTTGTTGTAATCACTGGTAAGAGCAAAGGCCAACGCGGTCACGTTCTTCAAGTGAAAGAAGACAAAGTTTTAGTTTCCGGTGTGAATCGCTCAATTAAACACGAACGTCCTAACCCACAAGCGGGCATTGAAGGCGGTCGAATTGAGAAAGAAATGTTGATTCATATTTCGAACGTTATGCTTTTCAACCCAGAGACCAACAAGGGTGATCGCGTAAAAATCGAAGTAACCGAAACAAAAGACGAGTCTGGTAAAGTAACGGTTACTAGAGAGCGCTTCTTTGCATCAACAAATAAAAAAGTTGGCTAATTAGATATTCTTTGATAATATAGCCAGCTTCTTTTTAAGATTAATAGCAAAATCACAGGATGCATCGCATTAAAAGATATATCCGTGATTTGTTGAGGATAAAAATGAAAGCAAGATTGAAACAATACTACGACGAGATCGTAGTGCCAAAATTAGTAGAGCAATTTGGCTACAAAAACCCTATGGAAGTGCCAAAAATCACTAAAATTACGCTCAATATGGGTGTAGGTGAAGCTGTGCTTGATAGAAAAGTAATGGATAATGCTGTTGCTGATATGACTGCTATTGCAGGGCAAAAAGCGCAAATTACTTTATCGAAAAAGTCAGTTGCAGGATTTAAAATTCGTGATGGCTGGCCGGTTGGTTGTAAAACCACCCTCAGAAGATCAACTATGTATGAATTCTTAGATAGATTGATCAACATTTCTTTACCACGCGTAAGAGACTTCCGTGGTGTTAATGGTAAATCGTTTGATGGTCAAGGAAACTATAGCTTCGGTCTTAAAGAGCAAATCGTATTCCCAGAAATCGAATACGAAAAAGTAGATGCTATGCGCGGTATGGATATTAGTATTACAACTACCGCTAAGACAGACGAGGAAGCAAAAGCTCTTCTAAGTGCTTTTAACTTTCCTTTCCGCAATTAATTTTAAAGTAGGATTTTATGGCTAAAGTATCAATGATTAATCGCGAAAATAAGCGTACTGAGCTCGTAGCTAAGTACGCTGAAAAGCGCGAAGAATTAAAAAAAATCATTAGTAGTGAAGACGCTACTATGGAAGAAAAAGAAGCAGCAATGTTCGCATTACAGAAATTGCCTCGCGATTCTTCACCTATCCGTCGTCAAAGACGTTGTAGCATTACAGGACGCCCACACGGCGTGTATCGTAAGTTCGGTTTAGGCCGTAACAAATTACGTGAAATCACCATGCGTGGTGACATTCCTGGTTTAAGAAAATCAAGCTGGTAGGATAAGGGAGAATACGAATGAGTATGCATGATCCAATTTCTGATATGCTAACACGCATCAGAAACGCACAAGCTGCGGAGAAAGTAGTAGTATCTATTCCTTTCTCAAAAATGAAAGAATCAATCGCACAAGTATTGCTTGACGAAGGATATATCGAAGACTTTAAAGTTGAAGGTGATAAGCCTGCTACTAAAGCATTAGTAGTAAAACTTAAATACTACCTTAACAAACCTGTAATCGAGATGATTGAGCGCGTGAGTAAACCAAGCTTAAGAATCTATCGTGACAAAAACAGCCTTCCATCAGTATTAGGTGGTTTAGGTATCGCGATCGTTTCTACATCTCATGGGGTAATGACTGACCATAAAGCACGCTCACTTTCACTTGGTGGTGAAGTAGTGTGTGTGGTTGCTTAATCTTTAAAGGGGAATAGATATGTCACGCGTAGCAAAACAAGTGATTCCCGTACCTGCCGGTGTTGAAGTAAAAATAGCAGGAAACAATGTTCAAGTGAAGGGTGCTAAAGGCGAAATCAGTCTTCAGCTTCATTCAGCTGTAGGGATTGAGCAAGATGGTGGCGAGCTTCGTATCGTTCCAGATTTAGCGCAAACCAAAGGTAACTACGCAATTGCGGGTACCATGCGTTCACTCGTGAACAACATGATTGTCGGTGTATCAGAAGGCTTCGAGCGTAAATTAATCCTTAACGGGGTTGGTTACCGTGCTCAAGCGCAAGGTGCTAAGTTAAACTTAACCTTAGGTTTCTCTCACCCAGTAGTGCACGAGATGCCTCAAGGTATTACTTGTGAAACTCCTTCACAAACTGAAATCATCATCCGTGGCGTTGATAAGCAAGCAGTCGGTGAAGTAGCTGCTAAAATCAGAGCCTACAGACCACTAGAGCCTTATAAAGGTAAAGGTGTTCGTTATGCTGATGAAATCGTTTCATTGAAAGAAGTTAAGAAAAAATAGGTGAAGTTCATGAGTAAGAGAGAAGCAAGATATAGACGCGGTCTAAAAACCAGAATTAGAATCCGCGATTTAGGTGTAAATCGTCTAACTGTTCATAGAACTCCAAGACACATTTACGCACAGATTATTAGCGCTGAAGGAAACAAGGTGTTAGCGTCAAGCTCAACACTCGTTGCGAGCGTAAAATCTCAAATCAAAAACGGTGGCAACATTGAAGCTGCTCAAGCGGTTGGTAAAGATATCGCAGAAAAAGCAAAAGCATTAAATATTACCTCAGTTGCATTTGATCGTTCTGGATTTAAGTTTCATGGCCGAATTAAAGCTTTAGCCGATTCAGCTAGAGAGTCTGGATTAGAGTTTTAAATTTAGTTAGAAAGGAAATAGAAAATGACAACTAGAGATACAAATATTACTCCTCCAGACGCATTTCAAGAACGACTCATCACTGTGAATCGTGTTGCGAAAACTGTGAAAGGTGGTAGACAATTTGCGTTTGCTGCACTTACTGTAGTAGGTGATGGTAACGGTCGTATCGGGTATGGCTACGCGAAAGCGAAAGAAGTACCTGCTGCAATCAAAAAATCAATCGAGCAAGCAAAGAAAAACATCCAAACAGTTGCACTTAAAGATGGCACTCTTCAATACCCTGTAACAGGTATCCATAATGCGGCTCGCGTATTTATGCAACCTGCATCAGAAGGTACTGGAGTAATTGCCGGTGGTGCGATGCGTGCGGTATTTGAAGTAGCTGGTGTTAAAGACGTTTTAGCTAAATGTCAAAATTCACGTAACCCAATTAACGTTGTTCAAGCAACGATTAAAGGTCTTGCGATGATGAAAACTCCAGAAGAAATTGCTGCAAAACGCGGTAAAACTGTTGAAGAAATCAGAGGGTAAGAGTCATGGCAAGCGAAAAAATTACTGTCACTCTTATTAAGAGTACAAATAGAAGACTTCAAAGCCACAAAGATTGCGTTAGAGGTCTTGGGTTACGTAAGATCAACGATACCGTAACCGTTGAAAGAACCCCAGAAAATATGGGAATGATTAACAAAGTTTCTTATTTGCTAAAAGTAGAGTAAATAAGCTCAGATAGGATAGGTATACATCATGAGATTAAATACAATCAAACCTGCTTTTGGAAGTAAATCAGCGAAGAAACGTGTAGCGCGTGGTATCGGTTCTGGTCTAGGTAAAACAGCAGGACGCGGTCACAAAGGTCAACATTCAAGATCAGGTGGCTACCACAAAGTTGGTTTTGAAGGTGGACAAATGCCTCTTCAAAGACGCTTACCAAAAGTGGGCTTTAATTCACAGCTTTCATTAGTAACAACAGAAGTGCCATTAAGCGCTTTAAACAAGCTTCAAGGCGATGTTGTAACCGTAGAAGCGTTAATTGCAAGTAACATTATTTCCGCTAAATTTGAGCGCGTTAAAATTATGTTATCAGGCACAATTGACAAAGCTCTAACCATTAAAGGTACCAAAACAGTTAAAAATAGCCGTGGCAACGAAGTTGTTGTCGACGTTGTAAAAGTAACTAAAGGTGCTAAAGCGGCGATCGAAGCTGCTGGCGGTAAAATAGAAGACTAACAATTATGAATAGAACGAATGCAGGGGGATTAGACAGATATTCAGGTCTGGTCTCTCGTTTATTTTTCCTGATTGGGGCGCTGATCGTATACCGTATTGGTGTACATATCACGATTCCTGGTATTGATGCAGTTGGCTTAATGTCGATTATTGAAAGCCAGAAATCAACCGGT
>Ga0079226_10002589_pt1 | contig 13983 bp, 13 predicted proteins | sample Poulit2014_FD_76345 | JGI IMG/M metagenome (GOLD analysis project Ga0079226, IMG submission 76345) | Agricultural soil microbial communities from Georgia to study Nitrogen management - Poultry litter 2014 | ecosystem: Environmental > Terrestrial > Soil > Agricultural land | place: USA: Georgia... | reverse complement strand
CCGGGATAATCAAGGAGCGTCTCCTGCGGTTGAAACTCACGATCAAATTTTGGCGCGTGAAGGTATCAATCGGTGCATCACTTTTGACGATCTCTATATGCGGGCGCGACGACGATGTTTCGGATGGCCAAAAAGCCATCGCCAGCAGAGTGCCAAGAAAGATAATAAGAAAAAGACGTGCCATGGGAAAGTCCAAAAGTTCGATTAATTAACGAATGAGACTAAAATTATACCGCGCCGAGCTCATAATCGTATTGATTAATTCAGATTGTTCTTTGTTTTCACGGCTGATCACCGAGAGAACCACCATTTTTCCATCATCAAGATAGAGATCGCAGGTGGAAATTTTATCGGCATCAGCTTGCATCACATAGTGAAGATGATCTTCACGGAGTTCAATGGAGCGTAAAATTCCGCGACTTCCGAGTTCCTCTTCAATCTCTTTTTGATGGTCGGCTAAGGTTTTTGTTCGATCGGCTTTCGGTAAAATCGCGCTACTTACAAGAACAGTCATCCCATGTTTAGACGACTGTTCAAGGAGGAGCGTCCCTTCGGGAGAGCGCTTTGCGAAATAGATATCATTAAACGAGCTATCGAGCATCATCGTTACCACGCCTTGACGAGAAGTGACAACTTTTTCCTCAATCGGTTGCACCATTTTATAGGCCATCACACCGACAGCAATGATTAAAAGAAGAAAAAAGCTCACAATAAGATTTCGTTGATTGCGCATACAATTGGCTCGTTTCAGAGTAAAGGTTAGTTAAATTGAATCAACCATTATAAGCTACATTGTAGGGCTTGTGAACGGCTAAGAGGCTTTGACTTTTAAAAGCGCTTCTAAAATCTCGCTATGATTTTCATTCTCTTTCACGTAACTCTCATAAGTAGCGGTGAGCGCCTTGATAAACACCTGATATTTATGCTCGCTTAATTGGACGTGGAGGGTCTCTTTCATCTCAGGTTTAGTGAGGCGATTCACCTCAAGGTAGGCATCAAAAATGGGGAGTTGGAGTTGAAAGAAGAATGAGAATTCTTCACGATATGAACGATCGATAAATACAAAGGATTCAAAAGGGTAACATCTATTAAGGGCTTTGCTCCGAGAGTTTTTTATGCAAAAACAATCTTTATGGATAATATATACAGATTTCCCACTTACAAAAGTGAGTCCATAAAAAATAAGTGCGAGTAAGAAGAATGGGGAGATACAGATCATTGTTGCAAAAAAGATGAACCAATAAGATTCCAATTCCGATTCAGGATAAAGATAGTCGACAATCGGAAATACAGGAATAAAAGACAATAAACCTACAGAGATAAAAATAATAATTAATCGATGATACCGATTTGCCTTGAATCGTAAAGGGTAGGCATTGATATTCATGATGAAAGTCCTTTTGCAATAGCCATAGATTGTTCTACGGGGTTATTACTTGATTAAGTAGAATAATTCAAAAAATCCGTTTTGAATTATGTTCGCTTATGCGTTTAATAATTTTTATCGGTATATTTTTTGTCAAACCCTGTGCAAAGTCAAGCAAATAGCTTACAGTGAGGAATCAAGTATTCTGTTTACAAGTGTAACAGAATATATATAAAGGAACGTTAAGAGGCGCGATAAAATTGGGCGTTTAGCGAAAGTAGTATCGATTATCAAGTGCATAATCGATATGGATTAGATAGATAGCGTATTTGGCAGAGAGATAACATGATTTTTCTTACAACACTTTCCTCCGTGTCAATCATGGGGGTGATGGTTTTGATCGGGACGCTTTTGCGTCGCAATTATGCATTCACACCGGACGTGCAGCGCATGCTGATTACGCTGATTGTTAATATCGGATTACCCTCGATTATTTTGGCGAGTATTTTTAATTTTGAGCTCGATTCGGATCTATTAACGCTGGTGTTTATGACCTTTGGCTTATCGGTTGCGCTCAATATTACCGGGATTGTGATTGCTCGCTCGATTGCGAGATTGCGCGGTGTGCAGAAAGCGGCGGCGAATGAGATTGCGATCACTGCAACGCTTGGGAATACGGCCTTTATCGGGATTCCACTCTGTGCGATTTTACTGGGCGCGAAAGGGGCGTTGTTAGCGGCCGTTTTTGATGCGGGGCTCGATTTTGTGATGTGGACTGTGGCGGTCTTTCTGCTTCAATCGGGGCAGACTTTTTCGTTAAAATCCCTCCGTGCGATGATCAATATCCCGATGATGGCGATAGTGACCGGGATGACGCTTGGATTATTGCAGTTTGAAGCGCCGGACTTTTTAAAGCAATTAACCAAAACGCTTGCGGCGATCGCAAGTCCTTTGGGGATGATCTATATCGGGCTTTTAGTACCTGATCTTTGGCATAAGCTCCGCACCCTTAAAGTTGGACGCTTAAGTTTTGGGATTATTTTTAAGATTATTATTTTCCCGCTCGGCGTGCTCGGTATTTTACTGATGCTCCCGATCGATTCTCTCGTGGCGAAGGTGATTATCATTCAAGCGACCATGCCAACCTTAACGCTCGCATCAGTACTTTTCCAGCGCTATGATGCCGATGTCAATTTTGGTACGGCGATGACGATTGTGTCGGTGCTTTTATCGCTCATCACCATTCCGATCATGGTCTATCTCGCTAGCGATTTGATGGCGTGGTAATCGCATAGTCAAACATAAAAAAAGCCACCGGTAACGCTTCAAATTAAAGCAGTCGCCGATGGCTTTATCAATATCGCTTCTTAGAGAATTTTATTGAATCATCTCTAAATATGGAACCGTTAAACTTACGCTACGCGCTCGTTTACTTTGTCCCAGTTTACAAGCACCCAGTATGATGCTAAGTAGTTAGGGCGGCTGTTACGGAAGTCGATGTAGTATGCGTGTTCCCAAACGTCACAGGTTAAAAGCGGTGTTACGCCTTCTGTTAATGGGCAACCTGCGTTTGAGGTAGACATTAATTCAAGTTCGCCCGCTTTGTTTAATACAAGCCATGCCCAACCTGAACCGAAAGTGGTCGTTGCACATTCGTTGAATGCCGCTTGGAATGATTTGAAATCGCCCCATTTAGCGTTGATCATTTCAGCGATTTTACCAGTTGGCTCGCCACCTTTTTGAGGCGCAAGTGATTCCCAGTAGAATGTGTGGTTCCAAACTTGTGCTGCGTTGTTGAAGATACCGCCTTTTGATTTAAGGATGATCTCTTCAAGAGACATAGTTTCAAACTCAGTGCCAACGATTAACGAGTTTAATGTGTTCACGTAGTTTTGGTGATGCTTGCCGTGATGATATTCTAAAGTTTCTTTAGAGATATGTGGCTCAAGTGCATCGATTGCATAAGGTAAGTTAGGTAATGTAAAGGGCATAGTTCGTCTCCTTTAAATTTGAATAAGCCAATTAATTAGATAGTATCTATAGTTCTTTGGGTCCGCAAAGCGGATAGCCATAGAGACTATAGGAGATTAATAGATCTCAATCAAGGTTAAAAAAAATAACTCATTGATTGTTCATATTAATATTTTTAGCCAAAGTTTACAAAAAGAACTGACGCGACCGGCATTTGCTTCATTGCAGGTCCCGCATTTTGTAGTCTTTTTGTATTGATTTAAATTGTTTATGGTTCTGATTCTGAGTCTTAGCCTAAACGTTATGGGGAAGCTCTGAACGCTGCATCGAGTCTTTCTTGGTGACGCTTATAAAATTCATAAGCGCCTACTTTCGGGTGGCGGGGATTTTCGGCAATTAAGTTAATCAGCTCGCTAAGTTCAGCGCTATTAAAATTAAATTGGGTTAAAAAGGTGCTAATTTCTGGAAATTCCTCTTTAAAACCTTTCCGCGCGACAACGACCATCTCGTCAATGGGGTAGATCCCTTTGGGGTCTTTTAGTATTTTAATTTCGTGTTGCGCCCATTTATAATGAGGTTTCCACCCGGTAATGACAATCGGCTCTTCCGATGAGATCGCGCGTTTTAATTCGGTAACCATCGCGCTTTCCGATGAGGCCACTTGCTCAAAGTTAAGATTATAGGCCTCAATGGCGCGTTCGGTGCTTGCATAAATGCCCGATCCTGTGCCAATGCCATATATTTTTCCCGCCATCGCCGCTTCATATTGAGGAAGCTCATCAATGGAGTTAATCGGCAGATAGTTAGGTACAACAAGGCCCGTGCTCGCATCATCAAACACAACGCCAAGAATATCGATCGAATCGCCGTAGCGCTCCCAATATTTTTTCTGAGTGTGGGGCAGCCACGCATCGACAAAAATATCGGCGCCACCGTCGGCAAGTGAGGCATAGAGGAGGCCTAGCTCAAGGTAGGTGGTTTCAACATTGGTGTAGCCGTGTTCGTTTAACACCACTTCCGTCAGCGAGGTGAGTGCAACGGCTTCTGCACCATCAGGGTAGACCATGCGGATGGTAGGGTTATCGGCTTCAGTGGATTGATTCACATCGCTGCATGCCGTTAATAGCAGGGAAAATCCCATAATAATGGTGAGTAATAATCGGTTAATGCCCATAAAATGTCCTTTGGTGATAGGGGGTTATTATTGTCGTGGAGTGGTGTATCGTGATAGGTCAGTTAAATAAAAATCGCATCGAGTTTCTCTTGATGCTTTTTATAAAACTTCATCGCGCCACTGTAATTGGGGTCTTTAGTCGTTTCTTCGTGAATAATATCGATCAGCTCATTGAGCTCATCGATGGAGAGTTTAAAATGGGGTAAAATCTTAGCGAGCTCCGGATGATCGTCTGAAAAGCCGTTTCGTCCGATGATCTCAATTCGATCGATGGGGAAGACCTTTTTCGGATCATCGAGCATTTTAAGATCGTATTTATTCCATTTGTAGTGGGGTGTCCAACCGGTGATAATCACATGTTCACCACTATTAATCGCACGGCGAAGTTCCGCCATCATTGCGCTTTCTGAAGTGTTAAGCTGAGTATAATTAAGCCCATAAATTTCGATCAGTTCGTTTGTCTTTTTGTTGGTGCCAGAGCCGGCGCCAAGCCCGTAGATTTTCCCATCAAAGAGTGCCACATTATCGTTAAGCTCAAGAATGGAATTGATCGGCGTATAACTTGGAGCGACAAACCCGGTGGTGCCATGATCGAAAAGAACGCCAATCGCCTCCAGTTTCGCGCCATATCTATCCCAATAACTCTCTTGAGTGAAGGGGAGCCACGCATCCATATAGAGATCCACATCGCCCTTTGAGAGCGCCGCCCAAAGCAGCCCGACCTCTAGATAAGTTGTTTCAACCGGGCCATAACCGTGCTCTTCAAGCAAGATTTTGCTTAAGGTTGAGATCGCAATCGCCTCAACGCCATCGGGGTAGACAAGATGGAGCGCTTTATCATTGCCGTGAGTCTCCTGTGTGGTGTCACTGCATCCCATTAAAACGAGCAGGGAGAGCATCATAAGAGAGATTAACTTTTTCATAACATCACCTATGGTTGGAAAATTTAAATTCAAAAAAAGGCCATCATCACGATGGCCTTAAATACGTCTCTGCGGCGGATTAACTGCCTAAGCCTCATGCATTATTCATGAGTGTTGTGGGGGAAATTATGAGTTAAACCAGCCATCGATGGTTGTTTTATATTTCTCATAAAATTCTGCAGCGCCTTTTTTCGGATCGTTTGATTCTTGGTCCGCTTTACGCACCATTCCCATCAGCTCATGGAGTTTGTCTGAATCAAGTTCGAAGTTTTGGAAAAAGATCGCAAGCGCCGGCTTATCTTCTTTAAAACCTTTACGCGCAAGAATGTTAATTTCGTCAATTTCATAGACTGATTTTGGGTCTTCTAACATTTTAAGATCATAGAGATCCCATTTGTAATGAGGTTTCCAACCGGTTACGATGACCGGTTCTTTAGCGTTAATCGCGCGGCGAAGTTCGGCCATCATTGAGCTCTCACTTGAGGTGATTTGCTCATAATCTAACCCATAAACATCGATCGCTTTAATGGTGTTGGTGTGAATCCCCGCACCTGAACCGATGCCGTAGATTTTCCCGCCAAACATCTCAATATTGTCGTTAAGTTCATCGATAGAATCGATCTCAACATAATCAGGAACCACTAAACCGGTACTTGCATCATCAAATACGACGCTTAATTTATCGAGATCTTTACCAAAGCGTTCCCAATAATCAAAGTGAGTGTTCGGTAACCATGCGTCTAAATAGAGATCGGCATCGCCTTTCGCAAGTGAAGCGTAGAGCGGGCCGGGCTCGATTAGGGTTGTGGTGACATCCACATCGTGAGCGGTTAAAACAACATCAGCAAAGTGGGTCATCGCAACGCCTTCCGCCCAGCTTGGGTAGAGGATCGACACAGATTCTTTCCCGTCTGCCCCTTGTGTAGTATCGCTACAGCCTGCAACGAGTAGACCAAGACCGAGTACCGCCATGGATAAAAGTTTCTTCATTAAATATTCCTTTCTATTGAATTAAATTAATATCTAAAATGTCACAATAAAACTGCTAAATTTGATGATAAAGTGCGCAATTTACGAGGCTTCAGGTGTGAAGCGAGAGCCTTTGAGGAATCACTCCTAAAGGGTTGACCGGTATCGGTCGTCAAAGGCTCACTAATAATTAACTTCGATTAATTTCGATTAATTGCGACGCATTGTCTGTTTGTGTCTGCGAATTATTCTGCGATTTGATTACCGTTTTTACCAATGGCTTGGGTAATGCGGTCTAAGATAATCGCAAGGATTACGATTGAAAGACCGGCTTCAAATCCGAGTGCCATATCGGCTTGCTGAATTCCTTGGTAAACACTCTCACCAAGACCGCCAGCGCCTACCATCGAACAGATCACCACCATTGAAAGAGCGAGCATAATGGTTTGGTTTACCCCGGCTAAAATCGTTGGCATCGCAAGCGGAATTTGCACTTTAAAGAGGGTTTGGCGACCGGTACAGCCGAACGCGACCGAGGCTTCCACAATCTCTTTTGGCACTTCATTAATTCCGAGCGAGGTCATACGAACCGCAGGCGGAAGCGAGAAGATCACTGTTGCAATTACCCCAGGTACGTCCCCAACGGAGAAGAAGAGGATCGCAGGAATAAGGTATACGAATGCCGGCATCGTCTGCATAAAGTCCAGCAGAGGGCGCACAATCGCTTCAACGCGTTTATTGCGAGCGCACCAGATTCCAAGGGGAATCCCGATCATTAAGATAATGATGGTCGATACTAATACCAGTACCAACGTACTGATGAGGTGGCTCCAAAAGCCCATGCCGTTGACGAGCATTAATCCCAAGAAGATAAAGAGCGGAAGCCCTAAACGTTCTTTGGCATTATTGCGGGTGATTTTAATATTGGTAAAACTCTTCGTGATCGCGAAAAATGCGAGTAGCGCAATAATCACCGCGAATAAAACCGGATGAATTTTACTTAAAAATGATTCGAAAAAATGAATCGAGTTGCCGATCATAATGGCGATCTGGTCAAAAAATGGGCGACCCACTTGCGATAACCAGTCGACAAATTGTTCGACATATTTACCTAATTGAATAGTCATGGATTACGCTCCTTTCTCTAACGATTTACCAAATAGCTTCGCGTCGATCACGGTTTGATCGTCACTGCCTGCCATCATCTCAACCACGCTGATATAGCGGAGATAGCCCACAGGGCGATCGCGTTCATCAAGCACGGCGATGGGGTAGGTGTGGTGCGCAAAGAGCGGTAAGGTTTCCGAAAGCGGCGTATCACTTGAGACGTGCGGAATATTAAGAAGGACTGGCGTTAAATCGCGTTTTCCTTCCTCTAATAATCGGCGCGCATCTTTAAGGCGAATATAACCTTGGAAGCGGTTCATATTATCGACCATCGGCAAAAAGTGATGGTTAAAGCGTTCCATCTGGCGCACCGCATTCGCAGGGCCATCTTTATCAAGGCGAATTCGCTGTTTGAAGGGTTTCATCAGCCCCGCAGCAGTAATCACCTTAGTGGAATCCACCTCATCGATAAAGGATTTTACATAATCATTCGCAGGATTTAATAGGATATTTTCCGAGGTATCTTGCTGAACAATCACACCATCTTTCATAATCGCGATGGTATCACCAAGCTTTAACGCCTCATCTAAGTCGTGCGTGATAAAGACAATGGTTTTCTTTAATTTTTGTTGAATTTCAATCAGCTCATCTTGCATTTGTGAGCGGATTAAGGGGTCAAGTGCACTAAATGCCTCGTCCATCAGTAAGATTTCAGAGTCGTTCGCGATCGCACGAGCAATCCCGACGCGCTGCTGCATCCCGCCACTTAATTGGCTGGGGTAGGAGTCTGCATACTCGCTAAGGCCGACCATATCAAGCACTTCACGAGCTTTCTCATGGCGCTCTTTTAGCGGTAGATTTTGAATCTCAAGCCCAAATGCAACATTATCTAGGATCGTTTTGTGGGGCAGAAGGGCAAAATGCTGGAAGACCATTCCAATTTTTTGGCGACGAACCTCTAAAAGTCCCTTTTTATCGAGCTTGGTGATATCTTCACCATCCACTAGGATTTCGCCCGCGGTGGGGATATTAAGCATATTTAAACAACGCAATAGGGAGGATTTTCCACTTCCGGAAAGCCCCATGATCACAAAGATCTCGCCATCATTAATGCTGAAATTTGCATGGTTTACTGCAACAACACTGCGTGTCTTTTGCAGAATTTCGTCTTTCGATGCTCCTTTTTCAAGCATCTTCATCGCCTGTCTTCGATTTGAGCCATAAATAAGGGACAAATCTTTGACTTCTAATTTACTCATAATCTGTATAATTATCCTTTTTGAGTTGATCCATAAATGGGCTGGCAACTAACATGTAAACACACAAAAACGCCATGCCAGATCAACTTTATCTAACGAGCTTCCGATCAACGAGCCGAAGGGTGGCTCAAAAAATCCATATTTACATCGAGACAATTTGCTGTACAAAGCAAAAACTGACTAAGAAGACGCTATAAATGCGCTATGTCTCGGGTTGATCTCTCAAACTTAAAGCTCTAAATTTCTCTTTATTTTCAATTAATTTTGAGTCTGTTTTTTACGCAATGAAAAAACGTATACCACCCTAACCCGTATTCTTGGACCTGTCAAATTTTCGGGGTGGATTTTTCGTTTTATAGGGCGCATTTATGCTCAATTCTCCTTAAAATGAGCACAAAAACGAGCATAAAAATGGAGATGAAATAGAGATGGGAAAGGGAAAAAATAGGATACATTTTATGATACGGTAAAATGAAAAATCCCCCATTCTAATGAGGGATCTCAAAAAGTTTTTTATTCACTTTTCGGCGGGATAATTAAACGAAATAATCTTAAATAGCGCTTAAGTAAAATTAATGGCCTGAATCGATTGACTCAATTTTAGGCAAAAAGAGGGTGAGCATGCCTAAAAGGGGTAAAAATGAGCAGAAAATGAAGACCGATTGGAGGCTTGTTTTGTCCGCCATGAGTCCTAAAAGGGCGGCGGCAATACCGCTCATTCCGAACATAAAGCCAAAGAAGAGTCCCGCGATCATTCCGGTGCGTCCGGGGACGAGTTCTTGCGCGTAGACAACAATTGCTGAAAAGGCAGACGCGATCACAAGCCCGATAATAATGGTGAGAAAAATGGTGCCGTAATAGCCTACATGAGGAAGAATAAGCGTAAACGGGGCGACGCCGAGGATTGAGAACCAGATCACATAGCGCCGGCCAATTTTATCGCCCACAGGGCCGCCCACTACGGTTCCCACCGCCACAGCGGCTAAAAAGACGAAGAGGAGATTGACCGCGTGTGAGCGTGATAGCTCAAACTTTTCAATTAGATAAAACTGTAGTAGTTACTCATGCTTGCCATATAAAAATATTTAGAAAAAATCAGCATGCCCAAAATTCCGAGGGCCAGAAAAGTTTTTTTGCGTCCAAAGGGGAGCGGTGGCGGAGTAAAGGTTTTGCGAGCCGCGCCATTTTCTCGATTAAGGGAAGCGCTCCAGTGGCTTATTTTAAAGAGAAGCAAAATGGCGATCGCGCCGAAAATGGTAAAATAGAGGATATTTTCCTGTTTAGCGTGGCGCACAATGATTAAACTTGCAAGAAGCGGGCCAAACGCGGACCCTAAATTACCGCCCACTTGGAAAATCGACTGAGCAAGGCCATAGCGTCCGCCTGAGGCATAGCGCGCAAGGCGTGAGGCTTCTGGGTGAAAGATAGAAGAGCCAATGCCCATAAAGGCCGCTGAGATTAAAATCACCGAATAACTCTCCGTCATCGAGAGCATCGAGATGCCAAACACTGTTGACATCATCCCAAAGGGTAAAAGATAGGGCATCGGCCGCTTATCGGTAAAATGGCCAATCCCCGGTTGCAAAATGGACGCGGTGAGCTGATAGACAAGGCTAATCGTTCCGATTTGGGCAAAGGTGAGTGCAAATTTATTTTCAAGCAGCGGATAGGTCGCGGTCAACATCGATTGAATCAGGTCATTCAACAGATGGGCCGAGCCGAGCATCAGTAATATATAGACAGCAGGACGTTGATATTTCATGGTAGTAGCGGTTATTAATGAGTCATTTAAGGCGCGTCGAGGCGCGCGTTTATTATTATGCTTGCACGTTTTTGCGTACAGAATCTAAGCATATCATGGGAAATGCCGATTGCCTATCTAGATGAAATATCAACCCTCTGCCGGAGATCGGTTATTTGATAATGGCGGGATAATTATAGTAGAGCCCAAGGAGGTAATGCATCACCATTCGTTTTTCATAAAGGTGCGTAAAGAGGAGGGTAGCGCCGATAAGGCTGATAATGGAAACGAGAATAAACACGCCTTTTCCGGAAAATTTTAGGAAGATAAAATAGATAATATGGGCGCTTAAAAAGAAGGCGAGGCCTAAGTAGAGGCAATTTGCCCAGAGCGGCCAACTGCCATAAATACGGACCGATAGAAGATTAAATGAGAGCATTGTTGCTGTATTGAGGAGAAGGAAAATCGTCACACTTAAAAATGGGGCAATGAGTAGAGCGGCACTATAGGCTCTTAAAGCGGGAAGGCGAAGGGCATTTAAGAAGACTGATGAGAAAAGCGCGATCCAAGTATAGGAGACCAGCATTAGCGTATAGATAACGGTTTTCTCTTTATCTGGATCATTGCTATAGACGAGCCTTGAGAGCGTCCGATCGAGATAGATCGCAAGCAGAATGGTTAAAACACCTAAGATCCCGATGCCGATGAGAAATAGGGGGCGCGTGATTTTACCGGAATGATTGGGCGTGCTGAAATTAAAGAGCGCCACAATTGCGGTGAGCGCTAATCCACAGCTTGTAATGGTGTGAAGCCCGCCCGGAGCAATGGGCAAAATTCGAGGGGCTGAAACCTCAAAGGCGTGCAGCCCAATATAATAGGCAAGCGCTGATAAGAGTGTGATGATCACTAAAATGCGCGCTTTTGGGGATTGAGTTTTATCGTGTGGGCTGTTTTCAGCTACGGCGTGGGAGGCGGTTAAATCGGTCATGAGTGTCTCGTTTGCAATCAATAATTAGAAATAGGTAATGGTGGGGAAAGCTTGTTTGACGGAGATCTTTGTCGGGCGCTTATGGTCATCTTCATGAATCGTTTTATCATAGTGATCGCTCGAGCTTCGAATGATGACCTGATGATTTTTATCGACCATTGCGATAAGGATCGCTTCCCCTTCAAATAACGTCTCGTTGAGATTTGAAACCGTTCCCGACAGCGTCATTTTGCAGTGCGCCGTATCATCGATCTCAGTAAGATCCGCAAGCAGCCACGCATCCATTGAAACGGTATGATCGCCGTGGGAGAAAACATAGAGGTCGTTCGGCTGGATGGCGTGCCCCATGGAGAGCATGCGTGGATATTGAGAATAATTTTCCGTGCTAAGCAGAGTATATTGATCGTCAAATTTGAGGCGGCAGTGCATGTTATCGGCATTCACCTGTACGGTAAAATTGCGTATAAATACCTTTTCCGGATCGCGAGTATCGATCACAAAGAGATAAAGGAGAAAGACGGTGATCGCAATGAGCGAGGTGAGGCTAATTATAAAGGTTCGTATCATATTGTTTACGGGTTCTTATTTTGGATTTAATGGACTTTTCGATCATACATTATGAGATATATTAAGGGGTTATTATGCTCGAAAGTTTGATTTAACCCAGCAAAAAGACTTTCTTTGAGGAATTATTGCCCAAACGCAAAACTTTATTTGACGGAAACGGAAAAATCTCTATAATACCTAATCTCTAGTCCTCGATAGCTCAGTTGGTAGTAGCACTTGACTGTTAATCAAGGGGTCCCTGGTTCGAGCCCAGGTCGAGGAGCCAGACACGAGAAAGCCTAAGAATATATGTTCTTAGGCTTTTTTATTGCATGAAATTTGAGGCCTTCTCTGTTTTATGTTTTAGGGAGATTTGTGACGTAGATACTCCTCGATAAAGCGGGTATCAAAACCGGTGACTTCCATTTTTTGCAGTAGCCGTTTCAGTTTACGGTCGAGCGCATTGAGCGTCATCTCATCGCGATCATCGGTGGATGCGATCAGTTTCGCAAGGGTGACCGCCTCTTGGCGCGCCTCAAGCTCGGGCGGTAAAAAGCCACTATTTTTGAGAATTTTATACCCCATACGGAGTGTCTCAGGTGTACGAGCATAATCATCATCAAGATCGAGTGATTTCCCTTGATTTGGCAGATTATCGAGCTCGCCTTGTTGCTGCGCTTTCGCGATGGCGCGTTCGGCTAATTGATTAAAAAAGAGGCTCATCGGTTAATCTCAATCCTCATATTTTTCAGATGCATCATTTAATGCATCTTCCGCCTGTTTTCGGGCTTTTGCGATCTTATCAAAGTCGGTAAACATCTCGGTGGCAAGTTGCTTTTCATCGGTTGAAAGGGCATCAAATAGCGCCTCAAAATCGTTACCATGATCGAGATAGTGGCGCTGAAATACCTGCAGATATTCGCGCGTGGTTGTGAGCTCTAAACTGCGATAACCGGTGTAACTTTCGCCAAGATAACGGGTCTCTCCCGAGCGGCGCAATGATTGATAGGCAAAATAGGCCTCTTTAATCGAGATCCGCCAAATTTCCCCGTCGAGATGATCCATATAATATTTATAGATATCGCGCCCTTTATCGGAATGAAGCAACTGATCGAGCTGATTGGGATGAAGCGGATAGCGATCTTCTCCATCGATGAGTTGAATCACAGGCTTTCTCTCTAAACTGGTAATATTTTTGATGCCTGGAAGCCCATTAATGCCCCGTAAACGAATGTGATCGTCAAGAAAATCCTGCAATGAAAAGAGCGTATTTTGCATGCTCGCTCCATAAAAATAGGCTTTATAGGAAAGCTCGGTAAAGATCGCTTCAATGCAGTTAGTAAAGTGAAAAGTTGCGCTACTGATCTGTGACCGGTGGAACGAGGCTTTTTGGCAGTGTGCCATGGTGAAATCTGAGCGATTAAGCGTTGCTCGCTTAAAATTCGCCCGTTCACAATGGGCAAAGCGGAAATCGACATAATTGAGCTGGGCATTGGCAAAATTGGTGTCTCGGAGATTCGCGGAAGAGAGATCCGAGCGGTCGCCATGAATCCCCTTTAAAATCGCATGAGAAAAATCGAGCCTAAAATTGAGTGCATTAGTGATCGTCCGCATCTGTGGCAGATCCCGATGGGTAAGGAGATGAAAGAGAATATTGATCTCATTGCTCGGCTCTTCATGATGTTGGCTCACATAGACCGAATCCTCGCCGTAATGCTCCATAAAGGGCTTTTGATAGATTTTCCGCGCGATGGAAGGGTAATAATCGAGGAGATAATCCTGTGTATTGGTAAGGCTACGAATATGGCCGCACAAAATATTGAGAATCTGCTCATGGAGCGAATAGGCTTTTAAATACGCATTAATCTGCGCTGAACTTGGGTGATGCTTTTGCAGATAATGGCGCTTTAATTTACTTTGACTTGCGGGGTCAAGGGAT
>Ga0079226_10002588_pt1 | contig 13984 bp, 10 predicted proteins | sample Poulit2014_FD_76345 | JGI IMG/M metagenome (GOLD analysis project Ga0079226, IMG submission 76345) | Agricultural soil microbial communities from Georgia to study Nitrogen management - Poultry litter 2014 | ecosystem: Environmental > Terrestrial > Soil > Agricultural land | place: USA: Georgia... | reverse complement strand
TTCGATTCCTGAAGCCTTAGCTTCTTCCACGATAAATTGAATCGTTGGCTTGTCAACAATTGGCAACATTTCCTTAGGCAATGCCTTAGTTGCTGGCAAAAATCTAGTGCCTAATCCTGCTGCAGGAATGATAGCTTTTCTTACTTTCATGATTTAATCCCCCAATATATAAATAGCTATATTATTGCCTAAAATATAATGAGTTTTCGTCATTTGTTAAAGTCATATTTGCACATGTTAACGGTGTACGTTTACTTGCAAATGAATTAAATCTTGCTTTAACTACTTTCTCTTATTTTTATGAATATCCGTAGCCTGATTGGACTTCTTCAAATTCTTGAGAACTTCATCGGTGTGGGTTGATAAATATGAGAAAACAAGCACATCCACCACAAAAAGTTGGCTGATCAAAGAAGTTGTAGCTCCGGATCTAATGGCCGGCTCCCCAATATCTTGAGTTAATAAAACCAAATCTACTTTTTTGGCAATTGATGCCCTCGGATTAGCCGTTAAAAGAAGCGTGGGGATGCCAAATTCATCAGCGACTTTTAGCAAATCACTAATTTCCGTAGTTTTACCATCGTTACTAATCAAAACTAACAAATCGTTTACTGTAAATGAGGCCAACTTGGCTAAAGTAACGTGAAAATCCGGCATATAGCTGATATTTTTGCCGATTCGCATAAACTTTTGGCACATGTCATTGGCTACTAGACCAGAAGCAGCGGCTCCATAGACTAGAATCGAAGCGGAAGTGTTGATTTTTTGAATAGCTTTTTCCACACTTGGATCATTCAGCCCACCTTGTGTAGCTTCAATCACGCTCTTAAAACGAGCGGCCATTGTATTCTTGATTGCAGCGATGCCTTCTCCTGCATCGAATTCATGATAATCATTATTGCTTGCACTTGATCTGGCGGCAACCAGCTGCAGCTTTAGATCGCCAAAGCCATTAGTACCAATCTCTCGGCAAAATCGCACAATAGTCGCAGTACTAATCCCGGTATCTTTAGAAAGCTTTTGAATTGAGGAAGAAATAACACTTTCTGGATTAGCAATGATATACTCCCCTAAAAGTTGCTCTTTTTTAGGCAATTGCGCTTTCTTACCATTGATTATCGAAAAAATGTTTCGCATAGTTATTCACTACTTTTCATATAAATAAAACTCCTGACTTGGCTGAATCAAATTTACTAAAGGAAGAGAACCGTCGGTAACTCTTCCAACTACATTTACTCTCTTATTCATAGGAAGCGTATCTTTAACCAACTGAATTTCTCCTGTGTATCGCTGATAAAGATGATTATTTAAAGTGATGCTTCCTTTTTCCCTTAAAATCGTATTCTCTGGAGTAATCATTGGCACACTGTGCATTCGCGAATCCTCGCAACGTACCACATATTCAGCCGGATCAGGGCGTTGATTATGTTTTCCCAGGATATAATTGTACATTTCTTCAGAAGCATTTTCTGCTCTTTCTGTATAAAGAACAAGACTATCTTCATCTTGATAGGTTTTAATTTGGTTAAGCGACCGTTCACTAATGCCGGGATCACCTAAATAAAGCAAATCGATTCCTAATTCTTTCAATTCTAGAATGCTAGCTAAAGGGTCATAATACCTCTGATATTCTAGTGTCGGTAAACCTTCATGTAATGGTCCACGGAGATTTTCATCCCCAGCAAAAAATGCCTGAACATTCATGCCGTAATGCTTAAACATTTTTGTTTGCTCGGCTAAAAATTGACGACTAATTCCGGTATCAGGGCAAGGATAAAAGTTGAACCAAGCTTGTATACTCTCCATTTTTGCATCAAAGGCAACTAGTTGCTTTAGTTCTTCTTCTGTAAAAGTGCTGCCGTTTATGCCAATTTCGATCTTCTGTGATAAATCAGCTATCTGTTCAGGTGCCAATCGATCATCAATTCTTAGTCCGGTAATTCCTTGCTCTTTCAAAGAATCTAAGCTGCTCAACGAAATATTCAATTTCTCTAAGCTAGCCTGATCGATATCAACCATTACATCTAAATTATTCTTCTTAGCTAAATTGCCCAAACTAAGCAATCTTGCTCGATATTTCTGAGAATCTTCTTCAGGGATGTGTACTGAGGTAAAAATCCCATTAAAACCATATTTCTTCAAATGATTGATATATTGTTCAGTCGCTGGGGTAATATCTTCATTTAAATAAAGCGAGAATCCTAACATAACTTATTCTTTCTAAAAAACAAAGCCAAAAAGCGTATCACTTTTTGGCTTTATTTTAGTTATTCTTGATAACTTCACTAACATTGCCATTATATTGTTCAAGTAGCTTTTGAGCTGCAGCTTTATCAGTTTTAGTCTTAATCATCGTAATGACAAGAGGGACATCATTGTCTGCTTTCTTTAATGCCTCCAAAGCTTGCTCTTGCGTTGCAGCTGTGACGGCTGAAATAATTCGTCCTGCTCGGTCAACCAATTTTGAATTTGTTGGTAATACATCGATCATGACATTCTCAAAAACCTTCCCTTGCCTAATCATGACCCCAGTAGAAATCATGTTCAGGATCATCTTTTGTGCGGTTCCTGCCTTCATACGAGTAGAACCAGTGACAATCTCAGGACCAACTACAGCTTCAATTGCAATATTAGCATGTTTACCAATTTCAGAATCTTTAACGCAGGCGATTGAAATAGTGAGCGCACCAACTTTGTTAGCATACTCAAGGCCGCCAATTACGTAAGGAGTACGGCCGCTAGCAGCTATACCTAAAACCGTGTCTTTTTCATTCAGATTTAACTTTTTCAGATCTTTTGCACCTAAATCAGTGTCATCTTCAGCACCTTCAACGGCCTTGTACATTGCACCTTGGCCACCAGCAATTAAACCAATGGCTCTTTCAGGTTTAATTCCGTAAGTCGGTACCAATTCAGCTGCATCTAAGACGCCTAATCTTCCACTTGTACCGGCACCGATATAAACTAAACGACCGCCTTTTTTGTAACGTTCAGCCGCTCCATCAATTGCTTTTGCTATCTGAGCATCTTGAGTACCAACAGCGATGGCAACTTTTTTATCCTCTTCATTCATAATTTTTACCATTTCTGCAGTAGAAACAGTGTCAATATGCATGGAGGCAGGATTACGTTGCTCAGTAGTTAAATCTTTTATTGCCATTTTGCTTTCCTCACTTACTGGTAACTTCAAGAACAGGAGCACCTGCTTTAACTTCTCCAGACTGCAATAATTTCATGTCCTTAACAGTTTCTTTGTTAGTTACGGTCATTATTACAACTGGGTCTTTCCCTGCTTTCTTGATCTGATCAATATCCATTGTTCCAAGACTTTGACCGCCTTTAACTTCTTGGCCTTCTTTAACAGTAATGTCAAAAGGTTCACCTTTTAACTCTACCGTATCAATTCCAAGGTGGATTAAAATTTCAAGATTGCCTTTAGCAGAAGTCATAGTCAAAGCATGTTTAGTAGACATAACGCTGACTATCTTGCCGTCTATTGGGGCAACAATTGAACCATTTGATGGGACAATTGCAAAACCTTCACCGAGCATTTTTTGTGAAAATACTTGGTCATTAACTTTTTCCAAACCTTCAATTTGTCCAGAAACTGGAGCTTCAATATCTTGAGTAACTGGTTGAGAAACTTGAGCTGTGTTGGAAGCTTTCATATCCAAGTTAGTAGCCTTTTCTTCGGCTGTTCTTCTTTCAGCAACTACAGGACTTTCTTGACCATCTGGGAGCATAGCTTCCTTTGGAACACCCCAGAAGTAAGTAGCAATAAAACCACCAGCATATGCGGACAAAAGTCCAATGACATAAGCCCACCACATGTTATTAGCGATTAATGGAACCAAAGCAATACCTGAAGGACCGATAGCGATTGCGCCAACTTGACCAAAGGCAGCAACTACGGCACCACCGATACCACCACCAATACATGCAGTGATGAATGGACGACCTAATGGCAAAGTAACACCATAAATCAATGGTTCACCAACACCAAGAATACCAACAGGTAAGGCACCTTTAATCATGTTAACAAGTTGCTTGTTCTTACGACATCTTACCCACAAGGCAATAGCGGCACCTACTTGACCAGCACCGGCCATAGCTAAGAATAGGAAGCAATGGGGTAAAGCCCATCTTTTGAATCATTTCCAAGTGAATTGGTGTCAAAATCTGGTGTAAACCGAGCATTACCATTGGTAAGAAGAATAGTCCGAGGATGAAGCCAGCAACAGGTCCACCAACTTTAAGTACCCAGTTAATTGCACCAACTAGTGAGTTTGAGAACCAGCCAGCTAATGGCATAATGAGGAAGACTGTGAATAACCCCATTATTAGGATAGTTAGGAATGGTGTAAAAATAATATCAACTGAGTCAGCTATATGCTTATGGAAGAATTTTTCAACATAAGATAATAGCCATACTCCTAGCAAGACTCCGATAATACCACCTTGGCCAGCAGCCAATGGCTTGCCGTCAAAAATGTTAGGAATAGTTACCGGAGCGACAATTCCTGGCAAGTAAACAATACCACCGATAATGCCACCTAAGCCTGGTGTAGCGCCAAATTCCTTGGCAGTATTAATACCAACATAAATGTTCAAGTAGGCAAAAAGCGCACTTGCGATCATTGATAAGACGGTGACACCCAAGTTCCAAGAAGCTGGCAACATCTTTACGGTGAGCATGTTTCTTAAAATACCTGCCACACCAGAAATCAAACCGGCACCAACGAAGGCTGGAATTAATGGAACGAAAATTGCTGAAATATGCTGTAAAGCAGCTCTCCACCAAGTCTTCTTAAGAGAAGCCTTATGAGCTGCGTGAACTTCGGCAGCTTTTCTTTCTACCTCACTCTTATTAGCTTGATAAGAATTCGTTGGGAAGCTCTCGCCTTCCTTAACTCCTGCTTCATCGTTCATAATCTTGGCTACTTTGGTATTAACACCTGGGCCAAGAACAACCTCAAGAGTGTCAGCTTCTACAACACCTAAAACACCATCGATTTTCTTTAACGCAGCGATATTCACTTTTGACTCATCGCGTATTTTAATTCTTAGCCGAGTCATGCAGTGAATAAGAGATTCAACATTATCTATGCCACCTATTTGAACATAGATTTCATCACTCAAGCGTTGGTATTTACTCTCTTCCATGATGTTATCCTCTATCTATAAAAAGTAACAATATTTCATTATTGAAAGCATTTATAGACCTTGCAAGATTTATGTAATCGCTTTCTATACTTAAATATTAGTATCATACATGTGCTTTATAAAGTTAAATAAGCTGATTCTTATAAAAAGATTTCAATTGCTATCTTATTGTATAGTGAAACTTTGTTACATATAAGATAGAAAGTTCGCTTGTAATTAGATTTCAAAAACAAAAAAGACACTCACCAAAAAATGAGTGCCAAGGGACCACTGTCCCACGCAAAGTTATACAGGGGTTTAATTCTTAGCCCCCTGTATTAGGCTAACTCCATGGAAAAAATATTGTTCCATTCGGATTTAGCTAATTTATCATTTTCCTTTTCCGGTTCTTCGCCATTAATACGACGATTTTCTAGGTAATCATCGATACCATTTTGAAAATCGTCTTTTAACTCATCAATACTATTTCCTTCATAAGAAATAATTGTATTCTTGAAGCCCAAAACATGGCCGAAAAGAATGCCATTTTCCTTCTCAATCGTTCCTCTGTATCCTTTGTATTCGAGTGAATTCATCGTCCGTTCCTCATGCTATTAACTTTTTTATCTATGGTTAAAAAATAACCCTTGCGATAGGACGTATCCATTAGAGCAAGGGGATTGATCTTTCTATATTTTAATAAAAACCGGGTATTAAAGCAAAATCCCTATAAACAAAAATGGGATATACCTGAAGGCATACCCCACGATCGCATAGCAATCAATGAACTAGATTAATGATATTTTACTGGTTTTATTAGTAAATATCAATCTAGAGTGATCCATTTCCACATTCTATCAGCTCTTAATACTCCCACACCAACTTAGAAAGCCGATTTCTCCTACTCATGCTTCTATCGGCCTTCCAATGTGTCGCCTTTAACAACCATACCTTTTTTCCTAAAGTCTTTAATCAACAAAATGAGTGTCAAGGGACTATTCAACTCTCAATCATTCCACTCCAAAATCTGGTCTATCCAGTTCGTTACTTCCTTACTAAAATCAGCTAAATCTTCCCTGTTAATCACACCGGCGTTCATTAGACTTAGAATTTCCACAAAAAAGTCACTGCGCCTAATATCAATAGCCACACCTGGCGACTTAGCATCCTGACGGATTCTTTTTTTCAACTTCCAGAAATTAGTCGAAGGATTATCATTTTCACTTAAGAGAGCAATATATTCTTTGTTGAGTTTAGCCATATATCTTTCCTGCCACTTGGGAAGCAAGCTTCTATATAATCTCCAATCATAATCAGATACTTCCATATGCTTTGCCCTTTTCTACGTAATTACGTTGTGTAAAACATCGGTCTTCAGAGAATCAGTTTTAATTTCTAGCATTTATGTTTATATCCAATACTCATAATCATCAGGAAAGTGCATACACTTTAAAATTTTCTCATTTATTTGAGAATTAAATTGATTATTAGCATTGGTTAACAATTTCTTTATAGAATCACTCATAGTAACATACTCAGTTCTATCAAGAACTAACCGAAGACTAATTATTAATTCAAATACGCCTGGTTGACTTTGAATTGGTAACTCACTCTGTCCTAATACGTTCTTGATAGACCGCATATTAGGGCCTCTATCTATAACTTTGGAATATGTTATTTCATTATGAGCAACTGCATTTCTAAACATATTAACCATATGATTAATATGTTCTATAATTTCTGGCATGATCGCATTTGTTTGGCTCAAATTATAAGTGATTTTATATCTTTGAGTAAAATCTCGTGATATTTTTTGTCTTATTTCTTCTTTACAATTTAAATAGAAATAATTCAAATCACCAAATGTCATAAATTCAGTCAATACCCACAAAGGAATACAATCGTGATGATTTAAATAATGTTTTATTGCATTATTTCCTCTTTTACGACTCTCCTGCTCTATTTTATTTGCTAAGGAGCTCGTGGTTTTCAAGACCTGCACAGTATTATGCTCATCATGATTAAAATTATTAATATCTAAATATGAATAGTTTTCTGGAAAAGACTCAGAAAATCTGTATGCTAATTCTGCACCTAAACTAGCTTCATATGATAGTAATCCATTGTATAAAATTGCTCTTAGTTTCTTATCAAATTCATAAAGATTTACAAAGTCTTCAAATCTTATTCCAATAATATATTGATGAGGAATAAGTGCCACTCCATGTTCATTCTTTTTAAGAAAAAGATTTTTATAACCATTGATTAAGCTATAATAGCCTCGTTTCATCAATTCATTTTTGGTATAATCCTCATTTTGAATTATTATTCCTTTTCCTTTTAAAAGATTTACTTGCCCTTCCAAAGTATGAAAGGGTCTGTCACTATTTTCCATATCTATCTCCAAAACAAAAACCTTGATAACAATATTCGTAAAAAATATTATATCAAGGTTTTGTTTAGTTTAGAACCTACTCCTAGTGCCTCTAAACTTGATCTGTAAGTATCTATAGTATACATGCGTTATTTACAATTATCAAGATATTCGACAAACAGACTATCCAACTCCTCAGTCCTACAACCACTGTAAAACCTCTACTTAACCCCAAACCAACTTAGAAAGCTTATTTCTTCTGCTCATGCTTCTGTCGGCTTTATAGTTTTTTCTGGCTGCGGATTTGCTCTTATAATACGTGTTCGGCCAAGTAGTGACAAATACATAGAGCTTTTTACGGTTATTAGTGACATACGCAGCTGTTGTTTCACTGCATGGATAGCTCATTCGTATTCTATTACCCTTGCTGCTAATCAACTGGTGTGAGCTGGAAACCGTTGAACTGACCTTGGCATTATATGCCCGTTTAGTAAATTTGTAAGTTCTCGCCTTACCGCCATCAGCATAGCCGGATAAATTAATCTTGGTACGCGTAATCTTGAAGGCCTCAACTTTTCCATTACCAACATAGTAATACCAAGTGCCGCGGAACTTCTTAGGCACTGTGGTCTTTTGAAAAACAGATGCGCTAACTTGCTCGGGTTGATTAGTTACCCAAATTGCGGAAACAGCCAACAATATCCCTGCTAAAAAAGCAAAATTCTTTGATCTTCATATTTTTCTCCTTATTACTACATATCTTCAGTATAAACCTGATCGACCTTGCCAAAACAAGAAAAATTCCATGCATTCCCACATAAAAAAGCACCAGCCTCAAAAACTAGTGCTAATTTCTTCTATATTATTACTTCTTCTCCAACTCATGCGCGAGCTCAATAATATACTTCTTCAAAGCATCGTGGGTTTCGGGGTGGCGCAAGCCATATTGGATTGAGGTTTCAAGGTAGCCTTCCTTGTTGCCGACATCGAAACGTTGGCCCTTGAACACGTGGGCGAATACGCGTTGCGTCTGGTTCAAAGTATTACGTGATTTTTGTGATAATTCTATATATTATCTACTGTTTATTCTTATTCCATTTATTTTCTTCTGCAGAAATTAATTGTTCATAGCTATATTTAATTTCATCCCAATTAGTAGATTGATTAATAATCACCAAAGAATCATCAGGTTTCACATACACTACAAAATATTTATCCTCAGAATAATTGGGTGTTTTTCGATACTCTTTTTTATAGAGAATATTTTTTATGATTCTATATTCTTTTTTACCTACTTTTTTTTGAGCTACAGTCCAAAAAGGCTTAGTTGTATGTTTTTTATTCTCAGCGTTTATACTTAAAACTTCATTTAAATTATCGGGATCTCCCTCAAGTTCTATTTCATATGTTAATTTTTTTAAATCAGTAGCTAAGTCAATCATATTCAAAATTAAAATAATTAAATTAGTAAAGATCAGGACATGATTTACTGCAATTTTATTAACGCTACCTCCAATAATTAAAAAGAAAATTAAAAGTGCCCAAATATCTTTATAGAAAAAATTATATATTTTCTTGCAGTTTTTAAATGTTGTTTCTAAGCCACTTACTTTTACAACCCATCCAGGTTCCATGGAATCAAACTTATCAGGTATATATTTAGAACCATTTTTTAGTATTATCAATAAAAAAGATGCAATTGCAAAAACAGGTAAATTATATAACCTAACCATAATGAGCGGCGTTAATTTTATCCAAACATCTAATCCTTTTATTTGCTTGATATATTTAGGAAAATTGATGTCTAAGAGCCATAGTATAATATCCGCTAAAAACATCATATTAGAAAAATAAAATCTGAATATTTTAGATTTCCAATATTTATACAAATCATTTAACAAAAAATCGTCTACCTTTTTATTCACTTAATAGGTATAAAATACAATTATACCCAAGTACCATAATTCATAAGAATTGGATCGTAAAGAACATAATTTTTATTCAAACCTTTGCAATTATCCACATAAATTGATCGTATGGACTTAGTATCTAAACAAGCCACTTTCTAAATTTTGTTAAAAAGATAAATTTTGAAGTACCTTTCTTTTTAAAAGATTGTGGCACGTTATCATATAAAAGATGTAATTGCTCATTATACTTTTCTCTTAAATTAGGCGTAGAAATTTCATGACTACCATCAACATCTTTAATCCAAGTATCGATATAATTATCATCATTAAATACTAGTTCACTTATATCTTTTGTGGAGAACCGTGATTTGAATTTTTTGTCAGAAAAAATTCTTTTTATAATCTCGATTTTCACTTCATTCTTTAAATCTTTAAACTTCATTATATGTTTTATTATTTCAACACTTTGTGTATTATTTACCAAAATGTTTAAAGATTCAATTGAACAATTTTCTTCAACAAACTCTTTTTTAGAATTGTCTATTTCTTTAACAAGTTGCATCTTATACTTACTCTTGACTAATTGTTCCATAGTAAGTTTCCAAGTTGTACTGTAGAAAATTTCATTTAAATTATTCATAGATTCAATTTTTAAAACATATGTAACCTCTTCTTGAGGATAATTCTTTTCTATTGCTTTCAAAAGTTCCTTATTATAGATTAATTTGTTAGCATTTATTAATTTCTTTATTTGATCTTCCTCAATTTTCTTATTGTCAATTAATTCAAGTAAATGAATTTTTTCTATAATATTGCTCTGTTCTTTCTCACTGAATTTATTATTTGAATCTAAATAAAGCGTAACCAATTTGTCTCTATAGTTATTTGCATCACTCTGATCATTAATAAAATCAGATAGATTTACGATATTCGAATAGGTTATTTTTTCACCTTTTCCTTGATAAAAATTCCAAATTTCTTGTTTTATATAATCATCAGATAATTTTAACTCTGATTTTTTATTTATTAATTCTGAAAAATTACCATCTAATAACTTTTCAAAAATAATACCAAAATTAACTGTATTTTGCTTATACCATTTCATTACAACTAATTTAGTCAAAATTGATCTATTATTTACAAAACTCAAATTCTCATAAAGATAGTTTCCTTGTTCTAGAATTTTTTGTATCTGACTATCACTTAATAACAAAAATTCATGTTCAAATACAGATTCGGCAAAGATATTTTCTTCTTTTAATTTATAAAATAAATCTAAAAATGATCCATCTTGTAAAAGTCCCAAGGTTAAATCAGACAACTCGATTTTAAATTCATCTTCATCTTTTAAATTAAAAATATCACTATAATATTTAGGCCATACTACTAGAAGATTTTGTACTATTTTAATGAGACCTTTTTTCTCTGAATATGAAATATTTAGAGTTGTCAAAATAAATTTATAATGTTGCTTTTTATATGCCTCCCCAATTAAAGCTTGTACATATTCAGATCCCTTATTATCATCATTAGCCACTACTGCTAACATATTTGGAGAATATGCATATCTATATGTATTAACGGAATCATCCAAAATATCTAATTCTCGTTCTACTTCTTTAGGATTAAGTAATTGATAGTTTTCTTTATTTATAACCTGATGATTTATAGCCAGTCTTATGAACTCTTCATCAGAATAAGTTAAATTATAGGGATCTGGGGAAATATAATCGGCAAAATCAGCTCCTATTAATCCCTGCTCTATCAAATACCTTAAAACTTTATTTTTTTTAATGAATTTTAAGCCCTTATCCTTCAAAGCAGTACTAGATAATATTTTTTTATTTTCAGGAGCTAAATATATTTCTAATAAATCCTGTACTCTTAGTTTTAAAATGTTTTTTTGTATATTTTCATTAGATTTTTGAAGATTATTTCTTGAAGTTATTAGATCATTAACAATATGATTTATCGTTATTTCATGATTATTCAAATAATCACTAAAAAGCTTTTCTTCGTTTTCCCTTAATTCAGTTATTTGAATTCTTCTTCCAAATCTATCTCTGCAATCCAGATTTTGGATTAATACTTGATACCAGAAATTTTGAATTTCTGTATCATCAACTTCTTTAGAATAAGATTCATTACCTACCATAATTGGGAATCCATTGTTGTCCAGAAATTGTTGAAATCTAATTCTCATAAGAACTACTAAATCTGGTATCAGTTTTTCTTGCAAACCATTTATTTTTTGATTTAGCTCATCTATTTTTTTATTATTGGCTTCTCTTTTAATGTTTATCCATTGAAATTCAAATTTTTTAATATCTTTGAAAAATTGTTCAAGTTTTGATTTTTTGCCATTAGCCAAATTATCAAAATCTTTCGGAAATTCATTTTTGTAAACAATCATTGCTAATAATTTATTTATAGCATTATCCGTCTGCAATAATTCCAATGGCAATTCAGCAGCATAAATATTAGTTTCAAAAATTATATTTTTAATTTCCCGTGTATCTAAAATATATAAGCCCAATCCGGCTAAATATTTATCATCAATTTTTGATTTTATTTTTTCCTTTGCTTTTAACTTTTTATCTATTTTTTTGAAGTAATCATTATCTTCAGTTTGAACCTTTTCATTTGATAAAAGTGGATATTGTCTTTTCTCATTAATAAATACTTTTCTAGCATCTCTATAACTATGAATAGGAAATATGGGTATTACTTCATCAAAAAACTTAGTCTTAAGAGCAGCCGCAGAAGTAGTAGAATCTTTAATAGAAAAAATTCTATCTTTTAATGAATAAATAAAAACAATTTTATTTCCAGATTTATTAAGATTATTATTTAATTCACGTAATTTTTGAAAAATAGCCGGACTGTTAAAACGATCTAAATCTTCAAAAATCACAATTCTAATATTATTTTTCTTGAAATAGTATTGAAGCTCATCACCATAATAATTAAACAAATTTATTTGATAAGCTTTACTCTCGGTTTCTCCTGTTATCTCTAATGGTCCAGCACTTGTAGTTGCATGTATCTTCACATTACTAATCACATGTATTAGCCAATAAAATATTTTCCAACTACCAATTAAAACAAGAACCACAGAAATCAATTGAAAAGCTCTAGAATTCCAAAATGCTAAATCATTCCAATACTTTAATGATTTATTGGACACAAATATTCTAATTAAATACATAACTATAAAAAACATACTAGTAAAGTTTAAAATAGTTGAACCTAAGCTATGTATTTTCAATCTGCCTAAATTTGAATCGGGATATTTTCTAGAATTTGTTTTATATAATAGTTGTTCAATAATACTTTTTTCCAATTGAATTTCAGTATTACTATCAATTTTTTGATCTTGAACTTCTAAGAAATTGGGGATATTTATGAACTCGTAGTCTTTTATTGAGGATAATAGATTAGGCCTAAAAAAGAAATATTTTTTACATTTATTAATTACATATACTATGCTATTAAAAAGCCTTACATACCATTTATATTCATTTTCTCTTTCTCTAAAATAGCTCTTCAAAAGAGTGGTTTTACCTGAATCATATGGAGCAGTTATGGCTATATTCTTTGACGATTCATCCTCTAAAATTTCATCTAGTTTTTCTCTATATACATCAGGTACATATGCATCTGAACGTGCATTCAAACTTCCTTTTATTTTTTTATCGGTTTTCTTTTTATTATTTAGCATATTTTCAACTTCTATATCTTTTCTAACTTCATAAAAATAGACTTTAACTAGCTTTTATCTAGAAATTATTAAAGCTCTAGTTTAACAACATCTAAATTATAACAATATACACAAATATAGTAGCAAAACAAAAAAAGCATCCCCACAGGGATGCTTCCTTCATCTAATCATCTATCCTACTTACCCAATTCATCAAAGAAGCCTTGCTTCTTCAAAATTTCGAGGTAACGGTTTACTGCGTCAGGCCATACAGGCAACGGCTTAAAGCCGTTTTCCACCAACTTACTCTTATCCAGACGTGAGTTGAACGGGCGAACCGCCTTGGACAAACCGTATTCGGCGGTGGTGACCGGCGTTACCTTGGTGTCGTAACCGGCTTGGCGGTAGATTTCCTTGGTGAAATCATACCAAGAAATGTAACCAGTCTTTGTGCCGTTTTCATCATAACCACTAGCAGTATCAGGCAATTCTGAGTTGGTTGCGTGATAGTAACCGTACTTATCAGTCTCGATCATATCTACAAGCAGACGAGCCAAGTCAAAGGTGTAAGTTGGCGTACCGATTTGATCATCAACAACCTTAACTTCATCGTGGGTTGAGCCAACCTTAAGCATGGTCTTGATAAAGTTGTGGCCGTTAACACCGAATACCCAAGCGATACGCACGATAAAGTATTTGTCCAAAGTATCGGCAACAGCCTTTTCGCCGCCTAACTTTGTTTCACCATAAACGTTCAAAGGCTTGTAACCCTTGAAGTCGGGTTCCCATGGTTCAGTGCCTTGACCGTCAAATACATAGTCGGTTGAAAGGTAAACCATTGGCACATCGAGCTTTTTA
>Ga0079226_10002587_pt1 | contig 13985 bp, 12 predicted proteins | sample Poulit2014_FD_76345 | JGI IMG/M metagenome (GOLD analysis project Ga0079226, IMG submission 76345) | Agricultural soil microbial communities from Georgia to study Nitrogen management - Poultry litter 2014 | ecosystem: Environmental > Terrestrial > Soil > Agricultural land | place: USA: Georgia... | reverse complement strand
CTTTATTTATTTTGTAATAAATCTCTAATTTCCGTCAGCAGGAGTTCTTCTTTCGAAGGCTCCGGTGGTGCTGCTGCTTCTTCTTTTTCCTGCGTGCGCTTGAGATTATTAATCAGCTTTATGACTAAGAATATACAAAATGCAATAATCAAAAACTGCACAACAACATTGATAAAAACCCCAAAGTTAATAGCTACCTCTGCAATTTCATTCTCCGGATCTCCATCTTGGATAACATATTTAATATCCGAAAAATCAATTCCCCCTGTAATGTAGCCCACTATTGGCATAATAATATCATCCACTAAGGAGGTAACAATCTTCCCAAATGCTCCTCCTATAACCATACCTACAGCAAGGTCAACTACGCTACCGCGTAAAGCAAATTCTTTAAATTCTTTAACAAAACCCATAAATTTTCTGGTTCATTAATTAAAAACATATTAAGCCTTATAAAGACGGCTCAACCCTTCACTTAACTCAAAAGTACAAAAAAATCACTCTTTACAAAATTTTTTACTCAAAAAGAAACCTTGATTTAAACAAATTTTAAACCAACCGATCTATAGTCATTTCGGGGACATCTTTTACATCGACCTCTTTTAGTGGGTCTGTTGTTTTATAGAGATAACCTTTTTCTTCATCCAAATTCCATAAAAGAGGACTTAGAAACTGAATACACCCTTTATATCCTTGATCAATAGCAGCATTATTATTAGTATTCTTAGAATTTTGCGCTTCATTCTCTATTTCAAAAGGCCCATCATAACCTCTTTCATGCAAGACACTTACAAAATCATTCCAATCCATATGGTCTGTTCCCCCAAACCCAGGAAGCATAGGTTCATAATGATGTCTATCCCATTCATTTGAAGGAGTATGCACCTTAGCTTCGCTGGCTAATTCAGTATCCACATCCTGCATAGGATACATTCCGCCCCACTGAATTCGTGCCTCAGTTTTTAAATTTCTTGTGGTTTTAACATGAATACGTTGTATTCTTTTTATGTCTGAGTGGCGGATAACCTCCACTGGATCTGTATTCTGCCAGATATCATGAGAAGGATCATAAATTTCTCCATGGGCATCGCTCGGAATCATCGCATACATTAACTTTCTCGCTGCCAGTACACCTGGAAGGTTATTATATGTAGAGGTATAATTAGCAGCACGCCAACCTTCCATTGGACAGTTTTCATATAAAATAGTGACCCCTAAATCTTCCGCATATTTAACTATGGGTTCAAATACGCGCTTGTATTCTTCCAAATTCTTTTGAAAACCATTCTCTTGGTTTCCCAGTTCATGATTATAACCTACAAAAGTTCCTACTTTTACATTATTTTGATCTCCTCCTAAAAGGTGGGCGATTCGTATCAAACGCAGCAAGTGATTTTGATTCTTAACTCTTTCTCCTTCATCTCCTCCAATCATATTTTCAAATGCTCCTAAAGATAGTTTTATCTCCGCTTTATTGAAGCGTTCAATAAGCTTTTTTGCATCCTCCGGATGGAAATCTTCGTATTCTAAATGTGTTGCCGTATGATCTTCACGCGCCCCATCTTTTCTAAAAACACACAAATCTATACCTTGTGCACCCACTTCTATAGTTTTATCAATCAATTGATCTAAGTTTAGATCGTCATACGCTGAACTCATTACCCAAATAGGGTTATTCAATTTATGCTTCATATAATTCTTTTTTTTATCCTAGAAATATAATAAAAAAGAGGTTGTCTAAAAAACGTTATTTAAGCCGCCCACGCCCCCAATTGATCAGGATGGTAAAGCAATTAATAGGTTTAGACAACCTCTTTTAAAAATGAAATATAGAAAATTAAATTATTTCTTCTGATTTTTAATTTCCTGAACTCCAACTCGGATTTCTTGAGCTTTTATTTTCACTTCTTGCATTCCTTTTCTAACACGGGTGCCTGCTGCTGAATTCCCTCCTTCATAAAACTTCCCGGCATCTTCTTCTATGCTTTCTATCAACTCTTTAAGCTCTTTAAAACTATCAAAATTTGTCATTATTTTCTACTTTTTACTATTTATAATTTAATCAACATTATCATGTAAAAATGAATTGTTAGGCCGGATTTCTGTTTTTCCTTCATCGAAGGATAAAGTAAACCTGGAAACCTGAGACTCTGAAGAATGAGGCACATCCTCTAAATTTCTTTGCTTTCTTTTATACGCAGGCTCGTTTTCTATTTCTTGCAAGCCCGTAGAAGACTTGAGTTTCATACTCAATTCTTTCAATCTCAAAATCCGTTCTTTTGTTTTTAACAAGCGCTCTTCAAAATTCGCATCGTTTGACGCAGCTGTGTTTTCTTTCTCTATCTCTTTTTTAAGAGATCCTTCATTTGATGCAGCATGTCTATCGTTTTCTGATAATTCTGTTCCGTCTTCATTCGATTTTTCATAATCATCAAAGACTGTTGGCAGTTTAAACTCAAACACAGAAGGCTTGGTCTTAAGCTCAAACTCTTCTTCGTTAGGTTCACTTTCTTCTTCCGACATTTCATCTTCCATTTGCAAAGTATGCCTGACGATTTTGGATTCCGGAGCATCACCATTATTGTCCTTCAAATCCTGCGGCTTCGTTTCTCTACCTGCAGAAAACAAGTCTGCTTGAGAAAGCACTTCTTTCTCTTCTTCCACAGGTTTTATAAACGGTTCCTGGTCTTTTTTTACCTTATTTGAAAATTGATTTTGCTGGACGGGTTTTACAAAAGAAACATTTTCTTCCGGTGTTAGGGGAAGTGAAATCTTCTCGTTTGCTTTTTCTTTTTTCCGTTCTTCCATCGTTTGAAAGCCAGTAGCAATAATGGTGACGGACAGCTCTTCATTGTACTTTTCATCTATACAATTCCCCCAGATCAAGTCTGCAGTCATACCGGCCTTATCTTGTACATAGTCGGTAATAGTAGCTACTTCATCCATAGTCACTTCGTTATTTCCAGAAGTAATATTAAGCAAGATATAGTTTGCCCCTTCAATTTCGCTATCTTTTAATAACGGAGAAGCCAAGGCTCCGGTTACAGCCTCTAAAGCTCTATCTTCCCCTTCGGCAACTGAATTACCCATTATAGCCACCCCACTATTATTCATCACTGTACGCACATCTTTAAAGTCGACATTGACATAGCCGGGAATAGTAATAATTTCAGCTATCCCTTTAGCAGCTGTAGATAAAATATCGTCTGCTTTTGCAAAAGCTGCAGTCATAGTCAGGTTACCAAAAATCTCACGTAATCTATCATTGGAAATGACCAAATAGGAATCCACGTACTTACGTAATTCTTCTAACCCTTCTTCTGCTTGGATCCGTCTTCGTTTTCCTTCGAATGTAAAAGGGGTAGTCACGATAGCGACTGTCAAAATTCCCAATTCTTTAGCTGCTTTGGCTAAAATCGGACTCGCTCCGGTCCCGGTTCCCCCTCCCATACCTGCAGTGATAAACAACATTTTAGTGTTGCTACCTAACATGCGTTTGATGTCATCAATGCTTTCTATAGCTGAATTTTCGCCCACATCTGGATCAGCACCTGCTCCCATCCCCTCCGTCAGACTCGCCCCTAACTGCACTTTATTAGGAATTGGGCTTAGTTCCAAAGCTTGCGCATCTGTATTACATATTATAAAATCCACTCCGCTAATCCCTTGCTCATACATATGATTCACAGCATTTCCACCTCCACCACCTACACCTATAACCTTTATGATAGATGATTGTTCCTTTAGCATTTCAAATTGTATAGACATAAAATTATCTTTTTTGAATGATTGTTCTTGCTCAATAAATAAAACTTAACAATGGTATTGTAATTATAATAAATTATCCACAATAGTTTTCCACAATTGTCAGAATGTGGAAAAATCGCTTAATGTGAAAAACTATTATTTTCCTAAAAAAGTATCGTCATCGATATTATTTCCATCTGTTATAAATTCGGATAAAAATTTTCGTAACCATCCTTCTTTTTTCTGTTCTTTCTCTGCAATATCTTTTGTTTCACTTTTTACTGTCCGTTTCTCTTTCTCTTCCAACCTAGCTTCTTCCTCTTCTTCAATTGTCTGTATTCCTTTTATCAACAAGCCAATACCTGTCGCATATAAAGGGCTTTTTAATCTTTCGAAGTCCTGCTTGTTTATCAGTTCAGTTTTCGACAGATATTCATTAGGGTAGCCTACTCTACAGTCAATCCCTGTCATATACTCTACAAGCTGAACAAGGTGTTTGAGCTGCGCTCCGCCCCCGGTCACAACAATTCCTGCAATCAATTTATCATGGTATCCGGAAGATTTAATCTCAAAATCTACATGCTCAATGATTTCTTCCATCCTCGCCTGAATAATGTAAGCCAGATTTTTGACCGAAATCTCTTTGGGTTCTCTTCCTCTAAAACCCGGCACACAAATCACCTCATTTTCCTTATTTTCATCTGCTAAGGCCGAACCATAACGCACTTTTAATTGTTCGGCTTGATTTCTGAGTACAGCACAGCCTTGCCGAATATCTTCTGTCACAATGTTTCCGCCTAACGGAATCACCGCTGTATGGCGAATAATTCCTTCATGGAAAATAGCTATATCTGTCGTACCGCCTCCTATATCTACTAAAACAACACCTGCAGCTTTTTCTTCGTCATCCAATACAGCTTCAGAAGAAGCCAAAGGCTCCAATACTAAAGAAGAGACTTCTAACTCTGCATTATCTACGCATCTTTTGATATTTTTAATATCGGTTACCCGACCGGAGATAATGTGAAAATTAGCTTCTACACGTCTTCCAGCCATTCCGATAGGTTCTGTAATTCCCGGTTCGTTATCAATAGTAAATTCTTGTGGCAATACATCGATAATCTCTTCGCCGGGAGGCAGTACCAATTTATACATATCGGCAATAAGCTGCCTTATATCGTTCCGATCAATCTCATCATCATCATTTTTTGTAAGAATACCCCGATGCTGAATACTTTTGATATGCTGACCTGCAATACCGATATTCACCACTTTAATATCTACATTCGACTGGCTTTCTGCTATACTCGCTGCTTGTCGGATACTATTTACTGTTTTTTGAATATTGGCCACCACTCCACGGTTCATCCCTGAAGATTCGGCATTCCCTACACCAAGAAGTTCTATTTTGTCTTTACCATACCGACGTCCTACAGTAACGCAGATTTTCGTCGTTCCAATATCCAATCCCACAATTATGGGCTTATTGTTGTCGATTTCTATAGTTCTCATTTTCATATAAGGTGTTATCTTAATATTTTTATTTAATTCAATTCAATCGTGTTGAGTTCCATTTGTAGGCTATCTAAAAACCATCCGTCTTCTCTCTCGCAAATAATTTGCCCATCATATTTGACATTTACCATTTTATACGCATCAGCGCCTACTCTAGGCAAAATATCTTGGTAAAATGTTTTTATACGGTATAGTTTATCCTCAAGGCCTCCAGCATCTCCAAGGATAATCCGTTGACTTCCAACTCTCGGCACTAATTCGATGTCTCGATTCTCATTCACATATAACTGAACGACTTGGTTTGCCCACAATTCGTCTGTATTTATATGTTGTGTAATCTGCACCAGATTATGCAAAACTTCCGTTTCGATAGTGTCCAAACGGTTAGACATTTCTTCGTCTATAAAACCATTTGCTACCATTACACGAGGCACATACTTTAAAGTAACGGGCATTTTTGCCCCAAAAGCATCCACATAATATTCTTGTTTATTTTCATTGATAACCCGTAATATTGCTTCTCTCTGCTTCACCCGAATTTGCATTAATCCATCCATATCCATATATATCTCCGCTCCGGACACATAAGGCAATTCACGAAGATTATTTTCTAAATCATGCACAGGTATATTCTGCAAAGGCATACCCTTCACTTCGCCAAAAGCCTCTTTAATTCTTTCTAGAATATCTTTTTGATCAATAAAAGCTTCTTTACCGTCTATCATTACCTGAACTTCTGTACAAACTTGGTTTTGGCTCTTTTCTTTTACCAAGCCCATCAAAAGAACAACCCCTACCATGCTTGCCATGATCAAAAAAGTATAGAAAACATACTTCCATCTTATGTTTTTCAACTTATTCATTTCCTATCAGCAACTTTTTAATGGGTTCTACCAGTCTGTCTATATTCCCTGCCCCCATAGTGACTATCAACTCCGGTTTTTCTACAGCTATCCTATCCAGTACACTTTCATTTGAGAGCACCTCTTTTTGTTGTACTTTCACTTTCTCTAATAGCCAGTCCGAAGTCACTCCCTCAATAGGAAGCTCTCTTGCAGGATATATTTCCAACAAAAGGAGCTTATCTGCCAAAGCCAACGCTGTGGCAAAATCATCCGCAAAATCTTGTGTACGAGAATATAAGTGAGGTTGAAAAACAACTGTCAAAAACTTTTTGGGATACATTTTTTTCACAGAGTTTAAAAAAGACTTAACTTCCTCAGGATGATGCGCATAATCGTCAATATAAATATGATTTTGATTTTTGACCACATATTCAAAACGTCTTTTGACACCTCTAAAACTAGAAAGTGCATCCGTAATCGTTTTCATATCTATATTCAATAATTTTGCTACCGAAATTGCTGCTAATGCATTTTCAACGTTATGATATCCCGGCATTGCTAAATATATTTGCTTTGCTTCTCCTAAATCATCTTGATATGTAAAATAGAAACTCCCTTTTTTCACTTCTATATCTTTGGCTTTAACATCTGCGCTCTCATCATCTATCCCATAAGAAATCTCTCCTTTGATCGGCAATCCGGCTTTAATTATTCTTTTATTCCCAGGTTTACCCCTTGCCAAAAACTGTTTGAAAGAAGAAACAAGCTCATTATAATCAATATATATATCCAAATGATCGGCTTCCATGGATGTGATCACTGCTATATCAGGGCGAAGGCTTAAAAACGAACGATCATACTCATCTGCCTCTACCACCATAACATCTGTTTCGCTAAACCAAGCGTTAGATCCATAATTTGTACTGATACCTCCTAAAAACGCTGAACACTCCACCCCAGCATACCTTAAAATATGTGCAGTAAGTGTGGAAGTAGTAGTTTTCCCATGCGTGCCGGCTATCGCAATAGTAAATTTATTCTGACTAATCAATCCCAATACCGCTGAGCGCTTATACATATCAAACCCTCTCCGCTTCAGTTCTGAAATGATATGGGTATTCTGTGACACTGCCGGGGTATACACCACTAAACTTTCTTTAGTAGGTTTATTAAATGCTATAGGAATATTTTCTACCTTATCTCCATAACTGATTTTCATGCCTTCTTCCTGCATCTTTTTTGTCAATCCACTCTCTAAGCGATCGTATCCGAAGACACTGCAGCCTCTGTAATTGAAATAACGAGCGAGCGCACTCATCCCAATTCCACCAATTCCGATGAAGAAAACTTTTTTTATATGTTCCAGACGTAATTTCATCCTATCAAGTTCAATACGTGTTTCGCTATCTCTATATCGGCATCAGGTAGTGCTAACTGTTTTATACTTTCGCTCATACGATTTCGCCTTTTTTTATCTTCCAATAGATCTAAAATCCGAGACATAAGTAATTCGTTGACTTCGGCGTCTCTGATCATAATTGCTGCCTCTTTTACCACTAATGCTTCTGCATTTTTTGATTGGTGGTCTTCTGCGACGTTAGGGGAAGGTACTAAAATCACAGGTTTGGCTACTGCACATAATTCAGAAATACTGCCCGCGCCAGCTCTGCTCACTACCAAATCTGCTACTGCATACGCGTAGTCCATGCGCTCGATAAAAGGTATCAACTTCACTTCCGGAGGCAAAATGCCTAACTTCTGAACCAGCCGCTCGTAATAATATTTCCCACATTGCCAGATCAATTGTATATTTTGTTTTTCGAATAAAAAAACAAGCTCCTGCAAAGCCTCATTAATACTTTGTGCCCCTAAACTTCCCCCACTGACTAACACAACGGGTTTATCAGCAGTTAAATCAAAATATTCAAGCCCTTTTTGCCGTTTCCCCTTGATATCAACTGATTGACGGCGAATAGGGTTTCCTGTTTTAATGATTTTTTCTGCTGGGAAAAACTTTTCCATTCCTTCATAAGCCACACATATTTTCTGACTTCGGTGAGACAGTCTTCTATTGGTCAGCCCCGCAAAAGAATTTTGCTCCTGAATAAGCGTAGGAATACTTTTGCGATGTGCCGCCATTAACAAAGGACCAGAGGCATAGCCTCCCACTCCTACTGCGACCTGCGGTTTGAAAGTTTGTACTATCCGATTTGCTTTCCTCAAACTACTGACCAGTTTAAATGGTAAAGCGACATTTTTCCATAATGATTTTCTATTAATTCCTTGAATATCCAGCCCGACAATATTATATCCTGCTTCAGGCACTCTTTCCATTTCCATTTTGCCTTCTGCCCCGACGAATAAGATCTCTATATCCGGTTGCAAATGTTTTAAAGCATTTGCTATCGCTATCGCCGGAAAAATATGCCCGCCGGTGCCGCCGCCACTTATGATTATCCTATTCGCCATAGTCTTTTTATATTGTCCCGACCACCACTTTCTTGGGTTTCGGTATTTCTTGTAATTCCTCTTTATATTTTAATTCCTCTATATTTCTACTCACACTCAATATAATGCCAAGGGCCACACTGGTAAATAATATGGACGTTCCCCCCATACTTACTAAAGGCAAAGGAATTCCGGTAACCGGGCCTAAACCTACAGCTACTGCCATATTTGCTAATGCCTGGATAGTTAAACTAAAGCCCAAACCAGCTGCAAGAAAAGCTCCAAATGCCCGCGGGCTTAAAGTCACGATACGAATACATCGATACATGAGCACTACATATAAAAATAACAGGATAGCAGCCCCGACAGTGCCATATTCTTCTACGATTATTGCAAAAATAAAATCCGAATAAGGATGGGGCAAAACATTTCTCTGCACACTATTTCCAGGTCCCTTTCCAAGAAGCCCACCTGTAGCAATGGCTATTTTCGAGTTGTTAGCTTGATAATTTCTATCTTCCTGAAAAGGCACCCGTGTATCTGTCGATTTATCCCCTTGGAGAAAACTATCAAAACGGCTCATATACGTCGCTCGACGGGGACCTAAAGAAATAACTAGTAAAAGAAGAAGCCCCCCTCCCAAACACACAACTCCTATTTGTTTTATGCTGATACGCCCAATAATCAAAAGCAAAATACTCACACCAAAAAGCATCAGAGCAGTAGAAAGGTTAGCCCAGGCAATGAGCACAAAAACCAAACAAACAGCTCCCATAATAGGCACAAAAGATTGTTTAACATCTTCTATTACTTCTTGTCGTAAATGCAACATCCGAGCTAAGTAAGTGATGAGTGCCAGTTTGGCTAAATCGGAAGTTTGGAACGTCTGATTAATAACCGGGATAGTCATCCAACGGCTGGCATCATTTACTTTATTCCCAAAAATCAAAGTATATAAAAGCAAAGGAATAGTAATTAACATCAAAATCTTTGAAATACCGGCATAATACCGGTAATCCAATTTATGAGAAAGATACATCAGAACAATCCCTATGGCTACGACAGAAAAATGTTTGAACAGATACATCTCTGTGCCCTTGCCTTCTTTATAAGCTAAAGTACCTACAGAACTATAGACTGCCAGCAATGACCAGATGGATAAGATGATCACAATCAACCAAATCCATTTATCTCCCTTTAATTTTGAAAATACACCTTCCATAATTCGTATTCCTTTAGAGCTCCATTACAGCCTCTTTAAATTGATTCCCTCTATCTTCAAAATTTTTAAACCAATCAAAGCTCGCACAAGCTGGAGATAACAACACAGTATCCCCTTTATCTGCCAAGTGTGAAGCTATCTCTACTGCATCCTGCATCGAATTACTATTCACAATAACTTCTATTTCATCTTCAAAAGTTTCGTGAATACGCATGTTTTCCTTTCCTATACATATAATGGCTTTTACTTTCTGTTTTACCAATTCCCGGAGCATTTCATAATCATTCCCTTTATCCACACCCCCCATAATGAGTACTATGTTCGAGGAAAAATTTTCCAGCGCATACCACACAGAATTGACGTTTGTAGCCTTAGAATCATTAATATAATTTACTCCGCGTATGTACGCTACATGTTCTAACCTGTGGGGAACATTCGTATAAGCCGCCATGCTTTCTTTAACCTCTTGATTTCTCAACTCTTGCACCTTAGCGACCAAACCGGAAGCCATATTATTATATAAATTGTGCTTTCCTTTTAGCGATAATTCTTCTATGTTCATTTCAAATTGTTTTTTTCCGGGTACCTTAATTATTATTTTTTCTAACTCTTCTATAAAAGCTCCTTCATGCAACTTTTTTTTTTGACTGAAAGGCAGCTTCTTAGCTTTTATTTCTTTATTATCTATTTCCGACTGAATATTTTCATCATCTATACAGTAGATAAAAACATCCTCATTTGTCTGGTTTTGTATAATTCTAAATTTCGACTCCATGTATAAACGAAAGTCATTTTCATATCTGTCCAAATGATCGGGCGTAATATTCAGTAACACTGCAATATTCGCTCGAAAATGAAACATATCATCCAACATAAAACTGGACAATTCCAGCACATATATATCGTATTTCTCTTTTGCAACTTGATAAGCAAAGCTTTTTCCAATATTGCCGGCCAAACCGACGTTTCTTCCTGCATTTTTTAATATTTCATACGTCAATTGCGCTGTGGTCGTCTTGCCATTCGAACCGGTAATTCCGATAAGTTTTGCCGGAGTATATTGTGCAGCGAATTCGATCTCTGACAATACCGGAATTTCACGCTTCTTAAGTTCCTTTATGATAGAAACTGAATTCGGGATACCTGGGCTTTTTACTACAAGATCCGCCTTCAAAATTTGCTCTAAACTATGTACACCTTCCTCAAAATCAACCTGTTCTTTTCTTAAAGCCTCCCTATATTGTCCGTCGATTTTCCCGTAATCAGACACAAACACTTCAAAACCTTTATATTTTGCCAATACCGCAGCTCCGAAACCGCTTTCTCCGGCTCCCAAGACGGCAAGCCGTCCTTTCTGAGGATAATATGTATGCGCAATATTGTACACTACCGTATTTTTAAAGTAACTATTGTTAAAATTGCCAATATCATACTGACGATTATAAAACGCGTCACGATTTTTGCTTCATGATATCCCTTTTTCTGATAATGATGGTGCAAAGGGGACATCAGGAAAATCCTTCTTCCCTCTCCAAATTTTTTCTTTGTATATTTAAAATAAGACACCTGCAAAATCACAGAAATATTTTCTACCAAAAACACCCCGCAAAGAATAGGTATTAACAGTTCCTTTCGTATAAGAACTGCGAATGCAGCGATGATGCCTCCGATCGCCAAACTGCCTGTATCGCCCATGAAAACCTGTGCCGGAAATGCATTGTACCACATAAAACCTGTACAAGCCCCCGCAAATGCCCCCGCAAAAATCACTAACTCTCCTGAATTAGGGATATACATGATATTGAGGTATTCTGAAAAGATGATATTCCCCGAGACATACGCAAAAATAGCCAGGGTGCCTCCTATAATAGCTGATACTCCCGTCGCTAAACCATCTATGCCATCTGTAATGTTTGCGCCATTGGAAACAGCCGTCACGATAAAAACAACAACCAGTACAAAGACCAGAAAGGTCGCCCAAACACTCTTTAAACCAAAAACGTTCAATACTTTGGAATAATCGAACTCATTATTTTTATAAAAAGGGATATTCGTTTTCGTCGTTTTAACGTTTTGAGCATAGATCTTGCGACCGGTATCTTCGTCAAAAACAACTTCCACAGGTTCTTTGTAGGTAGGGTTTGGTACTTTTTCCCGAACAACTATATCGGGATGCAAATACATGGTGCAACCAATGATAATCCCCAACCCCACTTGTCCAATCACTTTAAACTTTCCAGCTAAACCTTCTTTATTTCTTCGAAAAACCTTGATATAATCGTCTATAAAGCCAATAACCCCCATCCAGAGCGTAGTCACGATCATCAATATGACATAAATATTGTCAAGTTTGGCGAATAACAAAGTGGGAATCAAAATGCCGCCAATAATAATCAACCCGCCCATAGTCGGTGTACCCGATTTTGCCTTTTCTCCTTGCAATCCCAAGTCCCGAACGGTTTCCCCCACCTGTTTTTTCTGCAGCAACTTTATTAAGCGGCTTCCATAAATCGTAGTAATGAACAAAGATAAAATAACAGCCATAGCCGTTCTGAAGGAGATGTATTGAAACATTCCCGCTCCTGGAATACTGAATGAATTACTCAACCAATCAAATAAGTAATACAACATCGGCTCTAACTGTTAAATTGTTTATTCAATATTTCCATGTCGTCAAATGGAAATCTCTTTCCGTCAATTTCCTGATAGGTCTCATGTCCTTTCCCCGCTATGAGAATAACATCATTCTCCTGCGCTATATGACAGGCAGCTTTGATAGCTTCCTCTCTATCAGTTATACTAAACACCTTGCGCTTCACATCTTCTGACACCCCCTTTTCCATATCCAATATGATTTTCCCAGGGTCTTCCGTTCTCGGATTGTCCGAAGTCAAGATGACAGAATCACTATATCTACATGATGTTTCTGCCATTTCTGGACGTTTTGAAACATCTCTATCACCTCCACAACCAATCACCGTGATTACTTTTTGCCCTATCTTTTTTAATCCTCGGATAGTTTTAAGTACATTTTTCAATGCATCTGGCGTATGCGCATAATCAACAATTCCTATTACCCCCCGTTTAGAGGTGGTTATCTCGAAACGCCCTTCAGCAGGCTGCAAATCACTCAACGCTGTCAGCACTTTTAAAGTTTCCTGTTCTAATAAAATCGCTACGCCATAAACAGCTAAAAGGTTGTAAGCGTTAAAGGTCCCTACGAGGCGTACCCAAACTTCCTCACTATTGTCTATTTTGAGAAGCGTTCCTTCAAAGTGGCTTTCGACCACTTTCAAACGGAAGTCTGCCATAGACTTTAGGGCATACGTTTTACTGTGGGCAAAAGTATTTTGAAGCATAACCCGCCCGTTTTTATCATCCACATTACTTAACGCAAAAGCATGGCGATCCAGATTATCAAAAAAACTTTTCTTTGCTTGTATATACTTATCAAAAGTCTCATGAAAATCGAGGTGATCATGCGTTATATTGGTAAATACACCGCCTGCGAAATGCAAGCCAGCTATTCTTTGCTGAGCTATCGCATGCGAGCTTACTTCCATAAAACAATAATCACAACCTGCTTCTATCATTTCGCTAAGCAGCTTATTTGTAGAAATAGGATCCGGTGTAGTATATTTAGCTGGAAAAGCTTCTTTACTGATTCTATTCTCAATGGTAGAAATAAGCCCTACAGAATAGCCTAATTTCTCAAAAAGCTGATAAAGTAAAGTAGCAGTAGTGGTCTTTCCATTTGTTCCTGTAATACCTACCAATTTTAATTCTCTCGAAGGGTTCCCATAATAATTAGAGGCAGCTACGCCCAAAGCATAGGCTGTATCATGCACACATACATATGTCACTCCTTCTCTTTTTGTTTCTGGCATTTCATTGACCAAAACAGCCCTCCCTCCTCTCTCTACTACTTCCGGTATGAAGTCATGACCATCTGCCCGCTCTCCTCTTACAGCAACAAAAAGACTCCCTTCTTTGACGTCTCTGGAATCGAACGTCAGAGAAGAAATCTCCGTGTCTGCGTTACCCCAAATATCGAGTACCGGTATTGCATGTAACAAATCTCTTAACTTCATTTAATTCAATTCTAATAAAACCCTTGTCCCTAATTTCATTTTCTCTCCAGGTTCTGCCGATTGAGCAATTACCTTCCCTTTTCCATTTACTCTTGTCTTGTACCCTGCATTTTCCAT